>Ga0129308_1000774_pt1 | contig 42064 bp, 44 predicted proteins | sample L827metagenome_FD_94440 | JGI IMG/M metagenome (GOLD analysis project Ga0129308, IMG submission 94440) | Ring-tailed lemur group fecal microbial communities from Wisconsin, USA - L827 metagenome | ecosystem: Host-associated > Mammals > Digestive system > Large intestine > Fecal | place: USA... | reverse complement strand
GCCGCTCCGCATGATGGGCTTCCAGAGCAGATAGTAGCCGACGAAGCAGCCGTAGAACGCCATGTTCCACACGTTGGCGCCCAGGGCAAGCAGTCCGCCGTCCGCGAAAAACAGGCATTGAATCGCCAGAATCACGATCATGGACAGGAAGCCCGCCTGCGGCCCCAGAAGGCCGGACAGCAGCATGCCGCCGCACAGGTGACCGGAAGAGCCGGTGCCGGGAATGGTATAGTTGATCATCTGGCCCGCGAAGACCAGAGCGGAGGCCACCGCCATGGTGGGGAGCTTTTGGGCGCTTTCATCCTTGCGGAGCGTCTTCACGGAGACGCCGGCCGCCACGCCGGAGGCAACATACATGGTCGCCGCTACGGCCGGGGCCAGCAGCGCATCTGCCATATGCATAGTAAATGTCCTCTTTCTTCTGTAGTGACTTCATTATAACGCGCTGTCAGATGGCTACAAGCCCCCCGGGGGGTTAAAATTTTCAAAAAAATGATCTTTCTCGCCGCTATTGCATCCGCAAACGCGCTGTGGTACAATCCAATTGGACGTTTGATCCGGAAATGAGGTGCCACAGATGCCGCTCTGCATTGTCTTCGCTCCATGCAAAGTTTGAGGAGACTGCATGGAGAATCAGGGAATCCTCGGACTTTGCTTTTTATTCCCAAATCATAAAAGGAGCAAAGTCAATCATGAAAAAAGAATACCGGCAATTAAAACCCTATCTGCTGCTTTGGAGCACGCAGGCGCTCTCTGCGCTCGGCAGCGGAATGACCAGCTATGCGCTGGTGTTATGGCTGTATCTTCGCAGCGGCTCAGCGCTGCGGACCGCGCTGCTGTCTGTCTGTTCCTATGCCCCCTATGTGGTCATGAGCATCTTCGCCGGCTCTCTGAGCGACAGATGGAATAAAAAGCGCACCATGCTGATCTGCGATCTCATCGCAGCCCTCAGCACCATCGCCGTATTTGCGCTGATTAAAACCGATCTGCTCTGCGAATGGCATTTATACCTTCTCAACGCACTGAACGGCCTTATGAACACGGTTCAGCAGCCGGCGAGCGAGGTGGCGGCAACGCTGCTGATTCCGGAGGGCTTTTATCAGAAAACCAGCGGCCTGCGTTCCTTTTCGCAGTCGCTGAACTCCATCCTGACGCCGATTTTGGCAACGGCCCTGTTTTCCCTCGCCGGCATTGAGGCCGTCATCGCGGCGGATTTGGCCACCTTTGCCGCGGCGTTTCTGACCCTGTGGCTGCTGATCCCCATCCCTGAGGCGGCAAAGCCGGAACGGGAGCCGCTCCTCGTATCGGTCCGGAAGGGACTCGGTTGGCTGAAGCAGAATCCGCTGATTTTCCAACTGATCCTGTTTTTGGCCTGCATCAATCTGGTGGCCTCGACCTATGATGCGGCGCTTCCCGCCATGATCCTGTCCAGGAGCAACGGCGGCAAAACCGTTTTGGGGCTTGTCAACGCCTGTGTGGGGGCCGCAACGCTGGCAGGCAGCCTGCTTGCGGCGCTGCTCCCCGCGCCGAAAAATCGGGTCCGGGTGATCTGTCTGACGCTGCTCGTATCGATGAGCACGGAAAATTTTATGCTCGCCTTCGGAACGGGGCCCCTGGTCTGGTGCGCCGGCGCAGTGCTCGGCTGGCTGTTCATCCCGCTCATGAACGCAAACATGGATGTGATCTTCCGAACCACGATCCCGCTCGAGATGCAGGGCCGCGTCTATTCCTGCCGCAACTCCCTGCAGTTTTTCACGATCCCCGTCGGTTTTTTGCTCGGCGGCCTTCTGGTCGACGAGGTGTTTGAGCCGCTGATGGCGCGGCAGCTTCCCGGCAGTCTGGCAGCCTCTCTCTTTGGAGAGGGCAAGGGCGCAGGCGCCGCCATGCTCTTTTTCGTCATCGGAATTGCCGGTGTCGCGGTCTGTCTTGGTTTTCACCGCATTCTGCGGCGGTACAGTTGGAGCGAAGCAGACGGCGGCATACGCCCCGGCGCACAATAGCTATAAAATCCCCATCCGGTGTTTCCGGATGGGGATTTTGGTTACTTCCCGAGCAGCTTTTCCAGGGCGGAGAGGCGCAGGGCGATGCAGAAGACCTCCATGGCCTGCCGCAGCTCCTCAACCGGCGGCAGCGAAGGAGCCACGCGGATGTTGGAATCCTGCGGGTCCTTTCCGTAGGGATAGGTCGCGCCGGCGTCGGTCATGACCACGCCCGCCTCCCTGCAGAGCTGCAGCGTCCGCTTCGCCGTGCCCGGCATGGCGTTGACCGAGACGAAGTAGCCGCCCTTGGGCCGCTGCCATGCCGCGATCTCCAGCGGCGCAATCTCCCGGTCCAGCGTATCCAGCACCATGGCGAACTTGGGGCCGAGGACCGAGGCGTGGCGCTTCATGATCTCCAGCGTGTGGGCCTTGTTCTGCAAATACTTCACATGGCGGAGCTGGTTGACCTTGTCGAAGCCGATGGTCTCGACGCCCAGCAGCTTCATGAGGTAGGCAAGATTCTCCTCCGACGTCGCCATGACGGCCAGACCCGCGCCGGGGAAGGTGATTTTGGAGGTGGAGGCGAATTCATAGACCATATTCGGCCGGCCGGCCTCACGGCAGAGCGACAGAATATCCGGGAATGGCACAAATTCGCCCTCGAACTCATGGACGCAGTAGGCATTGTCCCACATCAGGGCAAAGTCCTTCGCCGCCGGGTTCATATTCGCGATGCGGCGGATCGTCTCGTCGGAGTAGATGATGCCGTCGGGATTCGAATACTTCGGCACGCACCACATGCCGCGCACCGTCTCGTCCTTCACCAGCGCCTCGACGGCGTCCATATCCGGGCCCTCCGCCGTCATGGGAACCGTGACAAGCTCCATGCCGAAGGTCTCGGAGATGCGGAAATGGCGGTCATAGCCGGGGGCCGGGCAGAGGAATTTGACCTTCTCATAGCTGCACCAGGGCCGGTCGGAGTCCTTCAGGCCGAAGGTCCAGGCCTTGGAGATGACGTTGTACATCAGGGCCAGAGAGGCGTTTCCGCCGGCGTAGACCTCGGAGGGCTTGCAGCCGAGAATCTCGGCATACAGCGCTCTCGCCGCGGGAAGACCGGCCAGCTCGCCGTAGTTGCGGGCGTCGACGCCGTCGATCAGGCAGTCTGCCGGGTCTGTCAGGATGGTCAGCATGTCGGACACCAGGTCAAGCTGTTCCCTGCCCGGCTTGCCCCGGGCCATGTTCAGCTTGAGGCCCTGCGCCCTGGCGGCGTCGTAGCGGCTGCGCACGGCGGCAAGCTCCGCCTGCAGCTCCGCAGCGTTCATGGATGCATACGGTTTCATAAAAAATCCTTCTTTCTAAGGAAAATTGGCTGATTACTCCAGCAGCGCGATGAATTCCGCGATTTCAGCCTCATAGGAGGCAAGTCCGCGGGCCCAGAAGGCCTTGTCGGTCAGGTCGGCGCCGACGATGGCGGCGGCCTCCTCGGCGTCCATGACGGTCGTGGCGTTCAGCAGCTTCTTGTACTTCGGCACAAAGGACTTGCCCTCCTCGCGGTACATGGCGTAGAGGCTGCGGGCAAAGAGGCCGCCGAAGGCATAGGGGAAGTTATAATAGCTGAGTCCGCCGCTGTAATAGTGGCTCTTGCACAGCCACATGTAGGGATGGAGCGTGGCCGGGTCAAGGCCGTCTCCGTAGGCCCGCTTCTGGGCCTCCAGCATTCTTTCGCAGAGGTCGTCCGCAGAGAGGAACTGCTCCTCCCGGCTCTCAAAGACCGACTGCTCGAAGAGGAAGCGGCTGTAGATATCGCAGATGACCTGGCAGGCGTCCATGAGCTGGCTCTCGATCAGGGCCAGCTTTTCCTGCTTGTCGTCCGAGGCGGCGATGGCCTCGGAGACCAGGACGTTTTCATTGAAGGTCGAGGCCGTCTCCGCCAGCGGCATGGGCAGATCGAGGTTCAAAATCCGGTGGGAGAAGAGCATCTCATTGTGGAAGGCGTGGCCCAGCTCATGGGCCAGGGTGACGATGTCGCCAAATTCGCCGCCGAAGTTGGTCAGCACGCGGCTCTGTCTGGCGTTGTAGAGCTCGCAGCAGAACGCGCCGCCGACCTTGCCCGCCCGGGGATAGAAGTCGATCCAGCTCTCGTCGAAGGCCCGCTCGATCATGTCGTGCAGCTCCCGGTCGAAGCCGCCGAAGATGCGCAGCAGGTAGGCCTTGGCGTCCTCGGTGGTATAGGTCTTGCCGGTTTCGCCCATCGGGGCAAAGAGGTCCCACCAGGGCAGGCCGTTTTCGTGGCCCAGAGCCTTGCCCTTCGCCCTCAGATAGCGCCAGAACGCGGGCAGATAGTCCTGCATGGCGGCAAGCAGGGCGTCCAGCGTCTCCTTTTTCATATGCGACTGCCTGAGGCTGCGGTCCAGGGCGGACTCGTAGCCGCGCAGCTTGCATTCCGTGATGGTCTGCAGCTTGATGGAGTTCAGGGAAAAGGCGACGCCGTCCTTGATCTTCTCATAGGCCCGCAGCTCGGCGTCGTAGGCGTCCTTCCGGACGGCGGGATCGGCGTTGTAGGCCAGGTTCCGGATGCCGGAGAGCGTCTCCTTGCCGCCGCGGTAGTCCACCTCGACCGTGGAGGTCAGCGTCTCCTGGAGCTGGCTCCAGGCGTCGGCGCCGGAGAGGTCCATCCTCGCGAACAGCTCCTCCTCTTTGGGGCTGAGCAGATAGCGGGCATTTTTCCGGAGATTGCGCAGCATGTAACGGTATTCCTCCAGCACGCTGTCCTCCGTGGCGTCCAGCTCCGGCAGCGCGGCGATATACTGCTCCGCCGCGGCGCTGGCGCCGGCCAGTTCGCTGAGCTTCGCCATGATGCGCCCGGCCCAGGACCGGGCCTCGTGGTCGCCGGTGTCGGCGCTCTGGCGCAGCGAGGCGTAGATCACCATCTGGTTGCCCAGCGCCGTCAGCCGCTCCTGATAGCCGAGGTAGGCGCGGACCGTGGCCGGCGCGTCCTGCTGGCCGAGGGTCCTGACCCAGGCCCGGTATTCCTCGCTGACGGCCTGCAGCTCCGCAAAGTCCTTTTCAAACTCCGGGGTATCGAACCCCGTATATAATACGTCCAGAGACCATTTCTCGTTCATCATATTACCTCCAAAAAATCAATGTCCGGCGGAAAACAGGGAGAGATTGGACAGCATCAGGATAAGATTCAGATAGGCATGGGTCAGCATCGGGCAGAAGAGATTGTCCGTCTCCGTATAGGAGACGCCGATGGCGAAGCCCATAGCGCCATAGGCGGCGAGGTCCAGCAGCAGCTCCGGCAGCGGCCCGCCAAATTCCACGCGGATCAGGGCAAAGAGCAGACTGCTGACAAGCAAGAACAGCGCCTTGCCGGGGATCACCCGCCGGATCAATCCCTGATAGATCAGGCCCTCCGCCACGGGAACCAGCATAAGCCCCACGACAATCGCCACGGGCAGCGGCAGCGCCGCCAGGAATTCGCTGGCAATCGCCCCGAGGTACAGCTCTCCGACCGCGGCAAAGCGCAGCCCGAGATACGCGGCGCTGCCCACCAGGGCCAGCGGAATCGCCCGCCTTGCATAGACCTCGCCGTTTTTCCGCAGGACGTGCCAGTCGGACCGGAGAAGGCCCCAGAGGGCCGGCGCGCACAGCAGAATCATCGCCGTGGGATAGAGCAGGCAGACCGTCGGGTGGATGGCCTCCCGGAGGGACCAGCGGACGCCGAGCATCCGCAGCAGGCCGTTAAAATTCCAGAGGACCAGCACCAGGAGCAACAGCGGCAGGCAGATCGCCAGCGGCCCGGCCCGGCGCGCTTCCCGCTGGGGCAGCGGCGGCCGTCTCTCCAGAAACGCCGGCAAAATCAGCGCCGCCACCACCAGATAGGCCGCGTAATAGGCGTAGCCGCCGAAGAAGAGGAACAGCAGCGCCACAGGCAGCAGGCGCAGATTGCGCACATCGCGGCGGCAGAGCAGCGTCCCGATCATCAGCGCGCCAAGCGGCAGGCCGCAGAGGTCGAAGACCATCATCTGCCATGCTCCGCTTTCCACATCCAGCGCGATGTCCAGCAGATTGGCAGCCAAAAGCAGACCCACGCAAATCAGCGCGGCGATTCGCAGCGGTCCGGCGAAACGGACCGGCAGCGCTTCTCTTCGGGCCATGTGTCCCCTCCTCTCCCGAAAATTTTGGCGCGTTTTACTTGATGCAGGTGCCGCAGGGAACCGCGTCGTCCACGAAGATCAGCTTGCAGCCGCAGGCGCTGTTCGTGCCGGCCAGCAGCATGCCCTCCGAGGTGACGCCGGTAATGCGGTGGGGCTTGAGGTTCGCCACCACGATGATCTTCTTCCCCACCAGCTCCTCCGGCGCATAGTCCTGCTTGATGGAGGAGACGATGACGCGGCCCGCAAGGCCGTCGTCCAGCGTCAGCTTCAGGCAGCTATGGGATTTCCGGATCTCCTGGGCCTTGAGGATCTTGCAGACCCGCAGGTCCATCGTGCCGAACTGATCGATATCGATCTCCGGCTTGACCGGCGCGACGGGGTCCGGTTCGCCGTAGGTCTTCTCCGGCGCGGCTTCCTCGGCCGGCTCCTCCACGGGCGCGGCGGTCTCGGCCTCGGTTTTGGGATAGGAGAAGTCCAGCAGGCCCAGGTAGCGGTCCTTCTCGATGGCGTAGAGGAAGAGGTAGAGCCGCGGGCCCTTCTCCCTGTCGATCAGCAGGCGGTAGACCGTCTTGAAGAACGCGCCCTGCCGGGCCTTCAGCTCCTTGGTTCCCGGCTCCAGGCCCCAGACCTTGGCGGGAATCGCATAGAGATTGGTGTTCAGTTCGTCCAGCGTGTAGCCGTCCTGAGAGAGATATTCATGGAGCATCCGAATCTCCGTCTTCTCGTCCTCGGAGAGGGTTTCGTAGACGTCCCAGTTGCGGCCCGCGCGCAGGCGGTTGACCTGGTCGGGGGCGCACTGCTCCAGCCAATATCTGGCCCGGTCCAGCCGGTCCATAAAGTCGGCGGCCTTGTAGGGCGTGCCGATCTTCTCAAAAACCGTCTCAAGCATCGGGACATTGAAGTCCACGATGGAGCCGAGCTGCACCAGCAGGCCCATGGGCACCAGATGCAGCTTCCGGTCGCGGACGCGGCAGTTTGCCATGGTGGTCGCCGTCAGCTCGTCGGCCTTGCCGTCCTCCACGGCCTGGTACATCCGGTCGAACTCGAAATACTGCCGCAGGATACCGTCGTCGAAGCAGAAGTCGAAGGCGCGGGTCGGCTCGGTCTTGGAATAGAGCCAGAGGATGACCTCGGGCTGATAGAGCTTCAGGAGGGTGTCCGGCGTCAGGTTCAGGCCCGTGGAGCCGGACATCTTGCCGGTGGTACCCTTGATGCCGATGAACTCGTAGCCCTGGAACAGCGGCGGCTCGTAGTCAAAAATCTTCTTGGAGATGATCTTCGAGGTCTGGTAGGAACCGGTGGGCGAGGCGTGGTCCTTGCCGCCCGGCTCGAAGTCGACGCCCTCGTAGGCCCAGCGCATGGCCCAGTCCACCTTCCAGGCCAGCTTGCAGTTGAAGTCGGTCATAAAGTTGAAGGTCCCCTTGTGGCCGCAGGTGCACTCGTACTCCGCGACGGTGCAATCCTCGGAGAGGGCGGTGATCTTCGTGGTGTCCCGGTGGCAGCAGGGGCAGTAGATCGAGACGGGATAGTAGGCCTCGCGTTCGCCGGGCTGGGCCTCCTGGGTCCGGAAGGAGTCGAGAATGTCGAAGATTTCGCCGCGCTTTTTCAGCGCATGGATCACATAGTCCTTATACTTGCCGGAGCGGTTCATCTCCGCCTGGTAGCGGTAGTCCATGTCGATGCCGAAGCGCTCCATGGAGGCGATGAACTCCTTTTCAAAGTGCTCGGCGTAGGTCTTCGCGCCGGATTCGGGGAAGGGGTTCGGCACGTCCACATAGGGATAGCCAATGTACTTCTCAAAGCCCTCGGTCACGGCGGCGACGTTGGCCGGGACCTTGCGGGTGCGGTCGTACTCGTCCCAGGAGAAGAGCAGCCGGGCCTTTTTGCCCATGCGCCGCAGGGCCAACACGACGAAATAGCTGGTGGCCACATCGCGGAAATTGCCGATGTGGATGGAGCCGGAGGGGGAAATACCGGCTGCGCAGACGTATTCTTCCTTGTCGGGACGCCGCGCAACGACCTCTTGCGCGAGCTTATCAGACCAATGCATAGTAACACCTCAGTATTTTTCTGTCTTAACTGGATTATTATACCCGAAAAGGGGCTTATTAGCAACCATAAAAATCCGCCTGGGCGCTGTACTGTTTCCAACGAAGCACTACCCAATGCCTCCCTCATCAGAGGGGGCCTTTAGGCGCTGCCGACGGCAGAGGCCCCTCGTTGTAGGGCGCGACGACCCGGCGCGCCAAAACGTGCGATTGGCAATCCCCGTTCAGTGCGTCGCCTCCGGAGACATGACCACCTTGCAAGGATTGCCAGCCTTGCAAAAATTTCTCTGAAGCGCAAAAAACCGGAAGAGACTTAATTCTCTTCCGGTTTTGGATCCTGCAGGAGGGCATCCGCCGTGGTATGGAATATGGCGGCGAGAGTACGCAGCTCGATATCGGTCACAAACCGCTCGCCGGACTCAATGCGCTGAATCGCGTTCTTGTCGAGATCGACGCCCGCAAGCTGCATCTTATCCGCCAGCGCCCGCTGGGACAAGGGCGGCTCATGCTGGCTCCGAAATGATATCAGTTTGGAACCGCAGATATTATTTCGTTGTCCATACCTGTTTTTGTACATTTTAAGCGTCCTGACACTCACTATCGGTCATATTTTCCCCCATTTTATGGTAAAATTTGGCAAAATATGACATTCACTGAATGTCAAAGGAGGCTTTTTATGGGAATGCTGGATGCTTTGATGGACTACGACTTCACGGAGCTTCTCGAAGCGCGGATGCGCCCGGAGGACCTGAAAACACTGGAGGCCCGGCTCGACAACCCGCAGCAATATGCGCCGGAACCCTCGCAGGAATTTCTGCGCGCGAACTACGGCGACTGTACCACGGAGCAGCTTTGGACGCTCTGCCATTACCAGCAGTTCGCCATCGACCTCGCAGTCGGCGCGCTGACCGAGGCCGACGGCCGCCCGGCGATTTCCATGGCGCTGCTGTACCTGCTCGAGGCCCACTGCAAGACCGTAAAGCTGCTCGGCAGGCAAAGGCCCTGACGGTCTCATACGACGGCGGATGCCCGGAGAAATTCCGATTTCTCCGGGCATTTTTCCGCGCAGCTCCAGGACCTTTTCTGCTCCGCCGGTCTCCATAATCCGGCGCGTTCCCATTGCAAAAGCGGAAAAAATCAGGTACAATAGCAAAACAACCATATTCCGGGAAAGAGGAATGCACAGTGGCGGTCCGCGGTGAGAAATTATGAAAATCGGGAATTTGGAGCTGGGCTGCGGGGCGGCCCTGGCGCCCATGGCCGGCGTCACGGATCTGGCCTTCCGCACGGTCTGCGCGGAGCTGGGCGCGGCGCTGACGGTCACGGAGATGGTCTCCTCCCGAGCGCTCTGCTATCAGGACAAAAAGTCCCTGTCCCTCCTGGGAAGGACGCCCCGGGGCGTCTGCGGCGCGCAGATCTTCGGCAACGACCCGGCCACCATGGCCCGGGCGGCCAGGCTGGCGCTGGACCGCTCCGGCTGCGACTATATCGACCTCAACATGGGCTGCCCCATGCCCAAGATCGCCGGCAGCGGCGACGGCTGCGGCCTGATGCGGACGCCGGCACTGGCGGCGGACATCGTCTCGGCGGTGAAGGACGCGGTGGACGTGCCGGTGACGGTCAAGTGCCGCAAGGGCTGGGACAAGGGCTCCGTCAACGTCGTGGAGTTCGCCTGTCTGCTGGAGGAGCGGGGCGCGGACGCCGTCTGCGTCCACGGCAGGACCCGGGTACAGCTCTATTCCGGCGTGGCCGACTGGGACGTGATCCGGGCGGTCAAGCAGGCGGTCCACATCCCGGTCATCGCCAACGGCGACGTATTCGACGGGGAGAAGGCCGTGGCCTGCCTGCGCCGGACCGGGGCGGACTTCCTGATGGTGGGCCGCGCGGCCTTTGGCGACCCCTGGGTGTTTCAGGAGATTGGCGCTGCCCTGCGGGGCGAGCCGGTCCCGCCGAGACCGCCGCTGGCCGAGCGGATGGACGTGGCGCTGCGGCAGTTCGAGCTGGCGATGGCGGACAAGGGCGAGCACATCGCCTGCCTGGAGGCCCGGAAGCATTTCGCCTGGTATCTCCGGGGCGTGCCCTATGCCAACTATTATAAGGAGAAGATTTCCGCCGTCTCCTCGATGGAGGAGGTCCGCGCCATCGCCGCGGGAATCAAGCGGGACCTGAAATAGGCGAAATTCCTTGCATAATCCGGAGAAAACCGGTATGATAGTAGTTGAGGTGAGACAATGGCCAAACTGTATTTCAAGTATGGCGCCATGGGGTCCTCCAAGACGGCCCAGGCGTTGATTACCAAATATAATTATGAGGAGCGGGGCCTGCGGGTATGGCTGCTGAAGCCCTCGGCGGACGTCCGGGACGGACGGCTCACGGTGATGTCCCGCATCGGCCTTCAGGCGCCGGCCCTGCCGGTCTCGCCGGAGATGGATATCCGGGCGCTGTATCAGGCCCGCGGCGATGTGGACGTCGTCATCGTGGACGAATGCCAGTTTTTGACGGAGGCGCAGATCAACCAGCTCCGGGAGCTGGTGGACGAGCGGAATCTGCCGGTCATGTGCTTCGGTCTCCGGACCGACTTCCAGACGAAGCTCTTCCCGGGCAGCCGCCGCCTGCTGGAGATCGCCGACGAGATCACGGAGATCAAGACCATGTGCGAATGCGGCAAAAAGGCGACGGTCAACGCCCGTATCGACTCGGAGGGCTATGTGATCACCGAGGGCGCGCAGGTCTTTCTCGGCGGCAACGACAGCTATATCGCCATGTGCCACCGGTGCTGGCGCCACGCCATTCTGGAGCACCGCAAGGTGAAGAAATAAAAGGCATTAGAGAGGCGCGCCGGGACCGGCGTGCCGGACCACTCTATTAAAAGAAAGGAAGGAGTTCCCATGGACATCAAAGAAATTCTTGCAAAGGTTGACCACACCGTTCTGGGGCAGGACGCCACCTGGGCCCAGATTCAGACCCTCTGCGACGACGGCATCAAGTATGGCGTCGCCTCGGTCTGCATCCCGGCCTCCTATGTGAAGCAGGCGAAGGACTATGTGGGCGACCGTCTGGCGGTCTGCACCGTCATCGGCTTCCCCAACGGCTATTCCACCACGGCCGTCAAATGCTTCGAGACGGTGGACGCGGTCAACAACGGCGCGGACGAGATCGATATGGTCATCAACATCGGCTGGGTCAAGGACCGCCGCTACGACGAGGTTCTGAACGAGATGAAGGCCGTCCGGGCCGCCTGCGAGGGCAAGGTCCTCAAGGTCATCATCGAGACCTGCCTGCTGACCGATGAGGAGAAGGTGGACCTGTGCAAGCTGGTCTCCGCCTCCGGGGCCGACTATATCAAGACCTCCACCGGCTTCTCCAAGGGCGGCGCGACCTTTGAGGACGTGGCCCTGTTTGCGCGCAACATCGCGCCCCACCTGAAGATCAAGGCCGCCGGCGGCATCCGTTCCATCGCCGACGCAGAGAAGTTTATCGAGCTTGGCGCTTCCCGGCTGGGCACGTCCCGCATTGTGAAAATTGTCAAGGAAAAGGAGAAGGAATGATGGCAAATCTGACCCCCCACAACGAAGCAAAGCTGGGCGATTTCGGCAAGACCGTCCTGATGCCCGGCGACCCGCTGCGCGCCAAATTCATCGCGGAGCACTTCTTTGAAAACCCGAAGCTGGTCAACAACGTCCGCGGCGTCCAGGGCTACACCGGTACCTACAAGGGCGTCAAGGTCTCCGTCATGGCCTCCGGCATGGGCATGCCCTCCATCGGCATCTATTCCCACGAGCTGTATAATGTGTACGGCGTCGAGCATATCATGCGCATCGGCTCCGCCGGCTCCATCCGCGAGGATGTGAAGGTCCGGGACATCGTCCTCGGCCAGGGCGCCTGCACGGATTCCCGCTGGGCGCATCAGTTCCACCTGCCCGGCACCTTCGCCCCCATCGCGTCCTACAAGATGCTCTCCACCTGCATGGCCCAGGCGGAAAAGCTGGGTCTGGGCCACCTGTGCCACGTCGGCAACCTGCTGTCCTCCGACTGCTTCTACGGCGACCACGAGGGCGTGCCCGAAGGGCTGGATTCCACCTACGCCTGGAAGAAGATGGGCGTCATGGCCATCGAGATGGAGGCGGCGGCCCTCTATATGAACGCGGCCCGCTACGGCAAGGATGCCCTGGCGATCTGCACGATCTCCGACCATATCCTGACCGGCGAGGTCACCACCGCCGAGGAGCGTCAGAACACCTTCACCCAGATGATGACGCTGGCGCTGGAGACCGCCGCCGCACTGGATTGAGTTTGTACATGACATGCGGGCGGCCGAAAGGCCGTCCGGCTTTTCCCCTTGTGCCGCGCTGCGGCAATTGATTTTTAGAAGAAAGGAAGATTTTTATGAAGCGCATCTTTCTGATCGTTCTCGACTCAGCCGGCGCAGGCGAAGCTCCGGACGCCGCGGCCTTTGGCGACGCTGGCGCGCATACGCTGCGCTCCTGCTTTGAAACCGGCCATCTGCACATTCCCAATCTGCTGCGGGCCGGCCTCGGCAACATCGACGGTCTCTCCTTCCTCGGCACCGAGGCGGCGCCCACCGGCGCCGTTGCCCGGCTCCGGGAGGTCTCCGCCGGCAAGGACACCACCATCGGCCACTGGGAAATCGCCGGCGTCGTCTCGGAGCAGCCGCTTCCCACCTATCCGGACGGCTTCCCGGAGGAGGTGCTGGAGGCCTTCCGGGCCGCCACCGGCCGGGGCGTCCTCTGCAACAAGCCCTATTCCGGCACCGCCGTCATCAACGAATACGGCGACGAGCACGTGAAAACCGGCGACCTGATTGTCTACACCTCCGCCGACTCCGTCTTCCAGATCGCGGCCCATGAGGACGTGGTGCCGCTGGAGGAGCTGTACGAGGACTGCCGCAAGGCCCGGGCCATTCTCCGGGGCAAGCACGGCGTTGGGCGCGTCATCGCCCGGCCCTTCGTCGGCTCCGGCAACGGCCACTACACCCGCACCACCAACCGCCACGACTTCTCTTTGGAGCCGCCCAGGGCCACGCTGCTGGATGCGGTGAAGGCCGCCGGGCAGGACGTGATCGCCGTCGGCAAGATCAGCGACATCTTCGCCGGGCAGGGCGTGACCGAGAAAATCCTGACAAGGGGCAACACCGACGGTCTTGCAAAGACCCTGGCCCTGGCGGAGCGGGACTTCACGGGCCTCTGCTTCGTGAACCTGGTGGACTTCGACATGCTCTACGGCCACCGCCGGGACCCGGAGGGCTACGCCGCGGCGCTGAACGAATTTGACGCCTGGTTGCCCGGCTTCCTCGAAAAGCTGGGGCCGGAGGACCTCGTGATGATCACCGCCGACCACGGCTGCGACCCCTGCTTCCTGAAAACTACGGACCACACACGGGAATATGTGCCCCTGGCAGTGCTCGGTCCCGCCGTCCGTCCGGTCAACCTGGGCACCCGGCGGAGCTTTGCCGGCATCGCGGCCACCGCGGCAGAATTGCTGGGCGCGCGGCTGGACACGCCGGGCGAGAGCTTCGCGGAGGTGATCCTATGACGCGGGAAGCGCTGGTATCGCTGGCCTGCGAGGCCATGACCCGCGCCTATACGCCCTATTCCCACTTTCAGGTCGGCGCGGCCCTGCTGACAAAGGCCGGCAAGGTCTACCAGGGCTGCAACATTGAAAACGCCGCCTATACGCCCACGAACTGCGCAGAGCGGACGGCCTTTTTCCGGGCGGTCTACGAGGGCGAGCGGGACTTCGCCGCCATCGCGGTGGTCGGCGGACTGAACGGAGTGGTGAAGGGCTATGCGGCCCCCTGCGGCGTCTGCCGGCAGGTGATGCGGGAGTTCTGCGGCGAGGATTTTTTGATCCACCTCTGGGACGGCCGGGAATACCGGACGCTGACCCTGGGCGAGCTGCTGCCGCTGGGCTTCACCGGAGCCGATATGATTCCGTAGGGAGAGCAAGAATGTCCGTCGAAGATGCACAAAAATAATAAAAATAGTGATATTTTTCTCAACTTTTCGTGATGTTTTTGTAAAAAAAGCTGAATATGCGAAAAAATCTTGATTTTTTCCTGCGGCTATGCCACAATGTGAAATGCGATTGTATCGCGAAAAATTTTACGGAGGAATTAAAATGAAAAAGATCATTGCTCTGCTGCTGGCAGTCGTTATGGTCCTTGGCCTGGTGGCCTGCGCCGCCAAGACCGAAGAGCCCGCACCGGAAGAGCCGGCAGAAGAAACTCCCGCTGAGGAAGAAACCCCTGCTGAAGAACCCGAGGAAGAGCCTGCTGAGGAAGAGACTCCTGCCGAGGAAGAGACTCCCGCTGAGGAGCCTGCCGAGACACCTGCTGACGGCGCCATGAAGGTCGCCTTCATCACCGACGTCGGCAACATCGACGACCACTCCTTCAACCAGTATTCCTACGAAGGCGTCACCAAGTATTGTGAGGCCAACGGCCTGGAGTACAGCTACTACAAGCCCGCTGAGGACACCGATCAGGCCCGTGAGGACGCAATTTCCCAGGCGATCAACGACGGCTACGGCGTCGTCGTGATGGCCGGCTACCTGTTTGGGCCCGCTGTCGAGGCTTCCGCTGAGGCGCATCCCGAGACCCTGTTCCTGGCCCTGGACGTCACCACCGGCGACCTGGGTGTTGACACCGCTCCCGCCAACGTCGCCCTGATCTGCTATCAGGAAGAGCAGGCCGGTTATCTGGCTGGCTACGCCGCTGTTAAGGACGGCTACAAAGAGCTGGGCTTCCTGGGCGGCATCGACGTTCCCGCTGTCGTCCGTTACGGCTATGGCTTCGTGCAGGGCGCTGACGCTGCCGCTGCCGAGATGGGCATCAACGATGTCAACATCAAGTACTGGTACTCCGGTTCCTTCACGCCCAACGACGAGATCGCTGCCAAGATGGATAGCTGGTACGTCGAGGGCACCGAGGTTGTCTTCGCCTGCGGCGGCGGCATCTATCTGAGCTGCCTGTCTGCTGCCGATGCCAACAGCGGCAAGATGATCGGCGTTGACGTCGACCAGAGCAACGAGGCCGACTGCATCATCACCTCCGCCATGAAGGCCCTGTCCAACTCCGTCCAGCTCGCTCTGGGCGAGGCTTCCGCCAACGGCTGGACCTGGCCCGAGGCCTATGCCGGCGCTTGCCAGTACCTGGGCGCTGCCGACAACTGCGTGGGTCTGCCCATGGAGAACTCCAAGTTCGAGACCTTCACCACCGACGAGTATAGCACGCTGTTCGATTCCATCGCCAGCGGCTCTCTGGTTGTCGACAACAACAGCGATCCTGCCACCCATCCGGAAACCACCAACGTCACCGTTGACTGGCAGTAATCCAATTGAAATCCTGAAAGAGACGCCTTCGGGCGTCTCTTCCTTTTTACGCCTGGCACGGCAAAATCCCGGCTCTGCATCGGCAAAATCCCGGCTCTGCATCGGCAGAACCGGGATTCGTTTTTCATTCAGCCGGGAGGTCAGTCTCCGCGGACCGAAAGCCAGACGTCGCTGCCATCCTGCTGGACGGTCCAGTTGGAGACAGGCATTTCATCGAGATGGTCGGAGAGATATTCGTTCACTTCCATGGCATCCGGCATATCGTGGTCGAGGTTGTATTCGAGGACCAGCGCGTTCAGTGTCCCGGCGTCCTCGTCCGAAAGCTCCCCCTCACAGGTCCAGTAGAGAATGCCGGATTCCTCCGCCTGGACATAGTCCGGTTCCGGCGCCGGCTCCGGTGTTCTGCTGACGGCGCCGTCCAGAGCGCCGACCACCGCCGGCAGGATGGTACTGAAGAAGACAACCACAAGAATAATCCAGAGGAGCGTGTGGTCCGAGCGCTTTTTCTCCGGCCGGTTCAGCGGCGTGTCCGCCGCCGGGTTCGGGGCCAGGTAGGGATGCCGGAAGCCGCGGGACGGCGTAGCTCTGGCGACCGGGCGGCGCTGCGGATCTGTGGCAGGCTGCCAGGAGCCGCCCCGGGCGGCCTGCCGCGGCGCGGACGACGCGCTCTGGCGCACGGTCTGCGGACGGTCTTCCGCTCCGTGCCGTTTGCCGGTATAGGTCTGGTAGTTGTGGACATGGCGGACATTTTTCGCGACGGTCCTTGTGGTTTCCGCGCCGCAGTTGAGGCAGACGAGCCGCCCATGGTCCTCAAACAGGCAGCCGCAGTGACATTTTGGGCAGTTACAGGACATACGCACACCTCCTGTCAGTCGAATCCGGTTGGTTTTCTAAAATAATTATAGCACGCATTTGCGGCCCTGTCGATGAAAAAAAAGTACAGGGCCGAAGAAAGCCGAACTTCCGGAGAATTGGTTGAAAAAATTCGGAAAATGATTTGAAACCATAGATTTTGTCATATTTTGTCGACAAAAAATGCCGGGAAAACGCAGGAAATGCCTTGCGGAATATGGCCGTTTATGCTAAATTATAGACATCGCAGCGAGAGAAGGACCGGTCTGGCATAAACTGATCTGACAGGAGAGGAGCAAAGATGGATACCCAAATCAGCGTCCTGATTGCCGACGGCAATGAGGAATTCAGCGAGCGCTTAAAGGAGCATATTCAAAATGGAGGGTACGACGTGGCAGGTGTGGCCAGCGATGGACTTCGTGCGGTCGAATTGCTGGACCAGCTACAGCCGGACGTGCTGATTCTGGACCTGATGCTGAGCAAACTGGATGGCATGGGCGTGCTGAAGGCCATGAGCGCCATGCAGAAAAAGCCGGCCGTGCTGGTAACCGGCGCATTTATCACCGATTATATTTCTTCCATGCTTGCCAGCTATGGAATTCAGTATTTCATGCTGAAACCTTACAATTTCCGCGTACTGCTTGAGCGTTTAGGGGAGATTCGCGACAGTGCGGCGGCAAAGAACGGCCAGGTTACCGTGCGGGGCAACGCCAACATCGAGGCCATGGTGACCTCGATCATCCACGAGATCGGCGTTCCGGCCCACATCAAGGGCTACCAATATCTGCGGGAGGCGATTATGATCGCCGTGGACGATATGGACGTGATCAACGCGATCACGAAGGTCCTGTATCCGCAGGTGGCCAAGACGTTTGCCACAACGCCGAGCCGCGTCGAACGGGCGATCCGGCATGCCATCGAGGTGGCGTGGGACCGGGGCGACCTGGAGACGCTCCAGCGCTTTTTCGGCTACACCGTGTCCAACACCAAGGGAAAGCCCACCAATTCGGAGTTTATCGCCCTGATTGCCGACCGGCTTCAGCTCCAGTTGAAGAACCAGGAGGTCCGCATGGCCTAGGGACACATACACGCCTGACCCGCCGGTTTTCGGCAGGCCAGGCGTGTTTTTTGTGAAAATTCCATCGATTGACAAGCTACGCAAAAAGGCCCTTGAACATCACCACCATTCATGATCTGTGCCGGATTCTCGACTGCGGCGTAGCCGACATTATGGAATATCCCCCTCGGAATGTGACCAGTCTCTCTGACGGTCACCGCTCTGCAGCTTATGAAGCACCGAGTGCATTGGGAGAAAGCAGCCCCACAGGAGGCACTTCCTGTGGAGCTGCTTTTATTCCGGCACGGGGATGCTTTGCACCAATTCTTCCATGCTCACGCCCAAAATCTGTGCAATGGCTTTCAGCTCAATATCCGTTGTAACCCGTGTCTGTCCTTCCAGCTTGGAGAGACTGGAGGGATTGATGTCCACGCCCAGCAATTGCATTTTGGAGACAAGGGTCGACTGCTTCATGCCGAGCTGTTTGCGAATCCGCTCAATGTTGGCGCCGCTGATATTTTTTGTTCCGTAGTTGGCTTTTCTCGGCTTCATACGACCCGTGCCTCCTTTCAATTTACTTCTTATTTGGAATTATAATGCCGAAATCCATTGACTTAATTCCAAATTAGAATTATAATGTGATTATATAAAAAGGAGGTATTGGAATGAATCGAAAATGGAGGCTCCTCTTGCTTTTCTGCGCCTGCCTGCTGCTGTTGTCTGGCTGTGCATGCAAACACGAATGGGTTGAAGCAGATTGTGTTTCGGCAAAGACCTGTAGCAAATGCGGCGAGACGGAAGGTGAAGCCCTGGGTCATGACTGGATAGAGGCGACCTGCACGGAGCCGAAGACCTGCGCGCGCTGCGGCGAAACGGAGGGCGAAGCTCTGGGCCACGATTGGGCAGAGGCAACCTGTACGGAGCCGAAGACTTGCGCGCGCTGCGGCGAGACGGAGGGCGAAGCCCTGGACCACGATTGGGCAGAGGCGACCTGTACGGAGCCGAAGACTTGCGCGCGCTGCGGCGAGACGGAGGGCGTGGCTCTGGGTCATGACTGGACAGAGGCGACCTGTACGGAGCCAAAGACCTGTACACGCTGCGGTGAAACCGAAGGCGAGGCATTGGGGCACAGCGTGGAAGAATGGACGATAACAACGGAATCCACTTGTACGGAGCCGGGTGAACAAACCGGAGTCTGTACCGTATGCGAAGAAACGGTCAAAGAGCCCTTAGAGCTGGCAGAACATACACCGGGTGATTGGGAGGTTATAACGGAAGCCACGGAGGGGACACCTGGTGAACGTGTACAGCACTGTGCTGTCTGTGGCGGTGAACTGGCACGCGAGGAGTTTACATTGACGCCAGAGGAGATCAAGCAGCAATACATCGACAAGTGCAGCACGTATACCTACGAAGAGATTGCGCGAAATCCGGATGCCTATAGTGGAGAATATGCAAAGCTGAAGGGTGAGGTCATTCAGGTCATGGAAGATGGCGACACCTATACGCTGCGTGTGAACATCACACAGAAACGATATGGCTGGACGGATGCAATCCTTGTCTCCTATACAAAGCAGAGCAGTTCGGAGCCGAGAATTTTGGAAGATGATATTGTGATGCTGTATGGAATGCTGTTTGGGACCTACACCTATGAGACGGTGATGGGCAATGAAATGACAGTTCCGTTGATGTTCGCGGAGTATGTTGACATTCAGTAAGAATCGCATAAAGCATAGCGACTGGTTATGGATCGCTGTGCCCTGACCGGCATATAGAGCAGTGCCCCGGATACGTCCGGGGCACTTTTGCGTGGAGAAAAAATCGTTCGACAGCGTTCTGGCTTCTCTTGTGTCTGAAACCGGAATTTTAAAACAATATCTGGTATTTCATGAGATTTTATGGAAACGGCTGGATTTATGCTGTCGAATTGTGCGATATTTTTCGCTTTTCTGATTGGGAAAAATGTGGTTCAATGGTGGTGGGAGGGGAAAAAGATGGAAGTCAAGCAAAAAATAGAGACCAGAGTGCTGCGCAGCGCCTCGGGACAGGCGCTGCGGCTGGATTATTGCCTGCTGGCCCGGATGGAGGAGGGCCACCGGCTGGCAGGCCCCTATGGGATGGAGATTGTGCTGACGGGAAGAGAGGAGGTGTGGAAGGAGCGGTGCCGGAATCTGACCGGAGACTACCGGAAGGCCGTGGCGCTGATTCATGTGTTCGCCGCCAACGGCGTCACCCCGGTGAGCATGCTGGATGTGCTGCAGGATGCCATATGAACGCAGATTTCGGTAGACAAGTGGGGAAAAATCTGATATAATATGGCAATAACAGCATTTTCCGAAGAAATTGACCCTTCGGAGAGAGAGGAGCAAATCCCATGAAGTGTCCCTATTGCGGCTATCAGGAGAGCAAGGTTGTGGATTCCCGCCATTCGGAGGATAGCACCAGCATCCGCCGGAGAAGGGAGTGCCTGTCCTGTCAGAAGCGGTTCACCACCTATGAGACGGTGGAGAGCCTGCCCATTATTGTGGTGAAGCGGGACGGCACGCGTCAGGCCTTCGACCGCAATAAGGTCCTGAATGGCATGCTGCGCGCCTGTGAGAAGCGGCCGGTGGCGCTGCCGCGGCTGGAGGAGGCCGTGGACGACATCGAGCAGATTTTGCAGAACTCCCTGGAGCGGGAGATCCGCAGCGAGGACATCGGCGAGCTGGTCATGGAGCGGCTGAAGCCGCTGGACGAGGTGTCCTATGTGCGCTTCGCGTCGGTCTACCGCCAGTTCAAGGATATCAACAGCTTCATGTCGGAGCTGAACAAGATCCTGGAGGAGAAATAGCCGGATGCGGACAGCAGAGAAAACGTGAGCAGGGATTTGAGGCAGGGCGGCGGGGTCGCCCTGTTTTTCTGCATGGGGAATGATGCAATTCTGATGCAGCTTCGATGTATTTTTGTCGAAGAGAAAGGATGAGCGCCATGATTCAAATTTTAATTGTCGAGGATGAAAAGCCGATCTCCAATCTGATCCGCATGAGCCTGACCCGCGCCGGGTACAACTGCACCTGCGTCTTTGACGGCACGGCGGCGGCGGACATCCTGGAGGAGCGGCCCTTCGACCTCATATTGCTGGATGTGATGCTGCCCGGCGTGGACGGCTTTGAGCTGATGGATTATATCCGCCCCCTGGGCATTCCGGTCATCTTCATCACGGCCAAAAACTCGGTGACGGACCGCGTGAAGGGCCTGCGCATGGGCGCCGACGACTATATTGTGAAGCCCTTCGAGGTGCTGGAGCTGCTGGCCCGGGTGGACGTGGTGCTCCGGCGGTACAACAAGGTGGACTGCGTGCTGGAGATCGGCGGGCTCACCATCGACACCCGCAGCATGCAGGTCAAGCGGGACGGCGAGGAAATTCCGCTGACCAAGAAGGAATACGATCTCCTGCTGCTCTTTGCCCGGAATCCCGGCACGGCCATGTACCGGGAGACGATCTATGAGCGGGTCTGGGGCGGCGACTACACCGGCGAAAGCCGGACCGTGGACCTGCATATCCAGCGGCTGCGCAAGAAGGTCGGCTGGGAGAAGAAGCTGAAATCGGTCAGCAAGGTCGGCTACCGCCTGGAGCTGTAGAACGAAGACACAGGGGGCCGCCCGAGGGCGGACAGAGGAGGAGCGCCATGAAATTCCGCACGAAAATGACAATCTGTATGGTCTGGCTGCTGGCCCTGGCCTATGGCATCGGCGGCAGCCTGCTGGTCTCCTCCTCCTTCCGCGCCTCGCTGGAGAAGGAAAAGAGCTCGGCGCGGCAGTCCTGCCAGATGCTGCTGAACACCATGTCCATCCTGGACAGCTACAGCAGCATCAGCGACACCCTGCGGCGGCTGGACAGCGCCGGCGGCAGCGAGTGGAACGGTCTGGTCGTACTCTCCAACGGCGCCACGATCTATCGCAGCGGCACCGTCACCGGCTGGGACGACGAGATTCAGGGCGACATCCTGCGGGTGCGGGATCAGCGCATTCTGATCTCCTGCGCGGTCGGCTCCGGCCTGACGGATCTGCAGCTAAAGGCGTCCTATGATATCTCCTCGATCTACGTCCAGCGGGACAGCCAGCTCCACATCTACCGCTGGACCTTCCTGGCCGTGGTTGTGGTGGGCACGGCGCTGAGCTGGCTGCTGTGCACCTGGCTGACGGCGCCGCTGCGGGCGCTGACCCGGGTCTCCCGGGAGCTGGCGGAGGGCAACCTCTCCCGGCGCGTCCGCGTCACCTCGAGCGACGAGGTCGGGCGGCTTTCGGCCGAGTTCAACGTCATGGCCGACAAGCTGGAGCAGAACATGGAGGAGATGAAGCGCTCCATGGAGCGCCAGGAGGAGTTCATGGGCAGCTTTGCCCACGAGCTGAAGACCCCCATGACGTCGATCATCGGCTATGCCGACCTGCTGCGCAGCCAGGAGCTGACGGAGCAGGACCGCCGCGAGGCGGCCAACTACGTCTTTTCCGAGGGCAAACGGCTCGAGAGCCTCAGCCTCAAGCTGCTGGACCTGCTGGTCATGGAGAAGGAAAACATGCCCATGCAGCCCTGCAGCCCCAAGGCGCTGATCGAGGCCATGGCCAAGGAGTTCCATCCGATCCTGCAGCAGCAGAATATCACGCTCTCCTGCCGCTGCCAGAAGGGAAGCTGCCTGCTGGAGCCGGACCTCGTCAAGTCGCTGCTCTATAATCTGATGGACAACGCCCGGAAGGCCATGGACCGGGGCGGCCAGATTTTGATCCAGAGCGAGATGCTCCAGGACGGCTGCTGTATCCGGGTCATCGACAACGGGCGCGGCATGCCGGAGAAGGCGCTCAAGCGGGTGACGGAGGCGTTCTACCGGGTGGATAAATCCAGGTCCCGCGCCCAGGGCGGCGCCGGTCTGGGCCTGGCCCTGTGCCGCCGGATTGTGGAGCTGCACCAGGGCGATATCCAGTTCAGCAGCAAGGAGAACGTCGGCACCTGCGTCACCGTCACGCTGCGGGGAGGCGCGGCATGAGGCGGCTGCGCGCCGCGGCGCTGTTGGCTGCGGCGCTGGCGCTGGGCCTGCTTCTGCCGGTGCTGGCGTCCTGGGTACAGGACCGCGCCGCCTCGCAGCAGGAGACGTCCGGCATCCATCAGGTGGACCTGAGCCTGTCTTCCAGCCTCACCATGATGCAAAAGCTGCAAATGATGTCGGGCGGCGGCGCGTCCGCAATTCAGATGGCCGAGGGCCGCGTGCAGACGACGGAATCGCTGTCCAAGGCCTGCTGGACGGTCCTGGGCCGGCTGCTGGAGCGGGGCGCGGTTGAAATGGTGCCGGAAAACATTGTGCAGTCGTCCCAGACGCCGATGCTGGTCTCCGCCGGGGGCGAGGCGTTTCTAATGTGGGAGGTCCTGTTTCAGGACGGCGACAGCGTCCTCTTGCAGATTTTTCTCGACGATGAGACCGGCCTGCCCCTGGGCCTCGGCTACTACGGCCAGGGTGAAGCCCAGAACGCAGACGTGCTTGGCGGGGCGGCCTATTCCGCGGCCAGCGTGCTGGCGGAAATGGCGGGACTGGCGCTGCAGGCGGCGGAGGAGGTCGAGCCGGCGATGACGGATGCGTCTGCCGGCGTCGCCGCGGTCCAGCTCTGGCTGTGGGACGAGGCGGATGTCTCGGAGGGCTGCGGCGTCGAGGTGTGCTTTGGCGACGGCATGTACACCGTGAACCAGCCCCAATGGCAGGAGGGATCCCCATGAAGCGGGCGCTTCCGGTTCTTTTGAGCCTCTGCGCCATTCTGGTGGGACTGCTGCTGCCCCGGCTGTGGACCCAGGCGCAGGACGGCCGGACCCAGGTGCAGGACGAGGCCGCCGGTCTGCTGCAGGTGGATCTGTCGGATTCCTCGGGGCTGACCCTTGTGGAGAAAATGAACCTTCTGGCCGACTCAGAGCACAGCGTGATGGATGTGGGCACGGCTCCGAATCAGACGGCCCTCAGTCTTTCCGCCCGCTGTCAGGAGATGGTGGAGGTCCTGTTTGAGATCATCGATGCCGAGACGGCCCGGCAGGAATCCCAGACGGCGCTTCTGGTCTCCCGGGACGACCGCGCATTCCTCATCTGGTCGGTCTCCTTCACCGACGCAGCCGGCAATCAGCTCGGGCTCTATATCGACGACGAAACCGGCGAATGCCTGGGGCTCTATAATCGCAGCGCCGGCGGCGTCAGCCCGGACGATACGGAGGCGCTGGCCTTTATGTGCGCGATCACGATTGGCTGGATGCTGGAGATGGACCCGATGCTGACAGACGACTACGCCGCCTGGGTTGAGGACCGCATTGCCGCTTATAACGCCAGAGTTGACTGGGCCGCGTCTGGCAGCGGCGAAGCGGAGCCGCCAGACTACGGGGAAGACTATGCGGGAGACGACGGCGTATTTTCCCTGACGGACGGCGACCAGGTCTGCACGCTGGACATTGCATACGGCGAGGGCTGGTTCCGGATCGACGCCCCGCAATAGAGGGAGCGAGGTGTTTCATGAAAAAGTTTTTGGCTGCGGTGCTGATGCTCGCGGCGCTGCTGCTGGGGCTGCTGCTGCCCTCGGCGTCGATGGGCCTGCTGGACGGGCAGGCGGAGCGGGACGAGGCCACGGAGCTGCAGCAGGTGGACCTTGCGGCCGCCTCGGGCCTGAGCACGATGAAAAGCTCCAACTGCTGTGCGACGAGACGAGCACAATCCTTGACGTCGGCGTGGCGCCCAACCAGACGGCGGCTACGCTGTCCTCGGCCTGCTGGTACTTTCTGAGCTATTACCAGGATACGGCGGGGTTTCTGCTGCTCCAGCCGGAGACGGCCCGGCAGGAATCCCAGACGGCGCTTCTGGTCTCCGGCCCGGACGGGTCCAGCGGCTTCCTGCTCTGGGAGGTCTTCTTTGACGACGAGGAGGGCCGGCGGCTCTATCTCTATGTCGACGATGAGACCGGACAGGTGCTGGGGCTGCACTTCTGCCCTGTCGAATCGACGGGAGACGAGGAGCTTTGGAGCCATGTCGCCGCGGAGCTGCTGGCGCAGTATCTGGACCTCTGGATCGATGATTCGGACGCGACGGAGTATGCAGCCTACCTCGAACAGCTCTTTGAGCTTGAATACTATGCGCCTTCGGATAAGAGCGCCGTCACGGGAGAGAGGGCCGACATCCGCCCCGTCTATGAGGGCGAGGTCCCGGCCTTCACGGTTCTGAACGAGGACGGCGAGCGCTGCGCCTTTTTGATCGACTACGGCGAGGCGTGGTTCCGCATCAACATCAACCGGTAGCTGTAGCCGCCCGGTTCCAAAAAATGCGGCGGTTTCCTCAAAGAAAAGATGCAATTCTGATGCGAATTTGATACGGATGTGTTTCAGCGCCCTGTTAGGATGGTTTCATCCTGAGAGGGCGCTGTTGCTGCCCGGACAGGAGCACCTGCGGCTCGCGGCAGAAGTTTCTTGCAGAGTACCGGGACGGCGCGCCGTCCCAGGCCGGGAGACGCAGTTGATATAGAGCCGGGCCAAGCCTGTGGCCCGGCCCAGCAGAAACGGAGGAAGCTGTCATGGCGGAATTGACCGTCAATACGGAAGCGGTGCTGCGGAATTACCGCAAATTTGCGGCGGAGGGCCAGGTGATCCCGGTCCTCAAGGACAACGCCTGCGGCCTTGGCGTCCAGAAGATGCTGAGCCTGCTGCGGGAGGAGGGCGTCCGTCTCTTCGCGTGCAGCACGCCGGAGGAGGCCCTGCGGCTGGCCGGCAGCGGTGCGGAGATTTTGCTCCTCTCCTGTGTCCACGAGGCGGAGACGCTGCGAAAGCTGGTTCTCGCGGACGTGATTCTGTCCGTGGAGAGCCTTGTGCAGGCGCAGACCCTTGAGGGTCTCGGCCTCGACGCCAGGGTACATATCAGCGTAGACACCGGCTTTGGCCGCTTTGGCTTCCTGCCGGACGAAATTGAGGAGATAAAGGCCGTGTTCGCGCTGGAGCACGTCCGGGTCTGCGGTATTTTTTCCCATTTCCGCAGTCAGGCGGCAGCGCAGCAGCAATTTGCGGCCTTCCGGCGGGTGCTCGACGCCCTCTCGGACTATGACGTGGGCCTGCGCCATATCGCCGCCACCTCGACGGCCCTCGATCCGCGCTACCGGCTCGATGCGGTCCGCATCGGTACCGGCCTGACAGGCCGGTATGACGGCTTGGAACCGTCGGCCCAGCTCACCGCGCAGATCTGCACGGTCCGCCGCCTGCCCCGGGGCAGCCGCATTGGCTACAGCGGCCTGCGCCTTCGCCGGGACACCGACGTGGCCATCATCGACGTTGGCACCGCCGACGGGGCGTTCCTGCGCCGCGTCTGCGGCCCCAGAACGCTGCTGCGCCTGATTCGAAAAAAAGTGTCCATCGGCGGCTGGGAGGTGTCGGTGCTCGGAAGCCCCGGCCTGACCCACACCGCGATTGATGTCACCGGCGTACCCTGCGCCGTGGGAGACCGGGTCCGGATCAACCAGACCCCGGCCCTTGTCTCTCCGGCGGTTCCGCGCCGCTATACGTAGAAAGGAGAATTTCTATGAAAACTGTGCTTTGTGTTTTACTTGTTGTGGCTGTGCTGATCCATCTCTGCGGCTGCGGCCTGAAGCCCGCGTCGGAGCTGGCCGAGCCGGCCGAGGAGCCTCCCATAGAGGCCCCGGAGACGCCGCAGGAGCCGCAAGAGCCGCCGGAACCGGCGGCGCCGGTGGTCCAGGAGCCGGTCCCCACGGAGCCGGCCTATGAAATCACCATGACGCTGGACGCCGGGACCGGCTGGGACGATCCCCATCTGGAGGAGCAGGTCCGGCTCAGCTTTACGAACACCAGCGAGGATGTCTGGGAGCAGATCTGTCTGCGGGACTATGCCGCCAGCAATCTCCAGGAGGCCAGCAGCTATACGGAGGAGTCAAAATACGTCCCGGAGGGAATCCAGACCGTCCGGGATGGGAACGGGGAAACGCTCACGTTTCAGGCCAAGGAGGACCTCTCCGTGGTCTACGTGGACCTGGCCGCGCCGCTGGCCCCGGGAGAACGGACGACGCTGCTCATAGACTACGCCACGGCGATCCCCTGCGGCGGCACGCGCCTCTGCTGGTTCCCCACCGGCGAAGGCCAGGACTCCGAGCTGCGGGTGGTCTGTCTCTCCCAGGCCTATCCGGTCCTTGCGCAATATCTGGAGGACGGCTGGAACGAGGCGCCCTATTTCACCGACGGCGAGTGCTTTTTCTCCCCCTGCGGCAGCTATCAGGTGACGCTGAACCTGCCCGGCAGCTACGCGGTGGTCTCCACCGGCGAGGAGGAGACCGAGGAGAGCGGCGTCTGGCGGCTTTCGGCGGAGAACGTGCGGGATTTCGCAATCATCGCCTGCAACGCCTTCAAGGTGGAAACGGCGCAGGTCGGGGACATTACAATCAATAGCTGGTACTATGACGGCCGGGAGCTCGACCGGCAGCAGGGCACGGTCTCTCTCCAGGCGGCGGTGGACGCTGTGACGGCCTTCACAGAGGCGTGGGGAAGCTATCCCTACGCGGAGCTGGACGTGGTCCAGGCAGCGTATAACCAGGGCGGCATGGAGTACCCCGGCATGGTCCGCATTTCCGACATGCTGGCCTATGATCTGGAGGAGGATGAGGAGAAGCTCCGGCTGGATGTGGCCCACGAGGTGGCCCACCAGTGGTTCTACGCCGTGGTGGGCAACGATCAATACCGGGAGGCGTGGCTGGACGAGAGCTTTGCGGTCTATGGCGAGCTGGTCTATCTCGAAGCCCTCGGCGCAACGGAATCGGAGCTGGCCGGCCGCGTGGCGGAAAAGGAGGGCGAGCTCATGGAGCAGTACATCAACCTGTCCTATGGGGACTACGAAACCTATGCCAGCTATGTCCAGGCCATGTATAAGACCGGCTGCGTCTTCCTCTGGGAGCTGCGCGAGGCCATGGGAAAGGAGAACTTCGACGCATTGCTGCGGAGCTGGTACGAGGACCATCCATTCGCGGAGGTGACCACGGCGGAGTTCCGCGCCGCGGTGGAGGCGGCCTCCGGCGGCGATGCGGCGGTTGCCGCCCTGCTGGATCAATATTTGAAGGCGGATTCATAATTTGTTTCAAAAATTCTCATCGCATTCTCATCTTTCCGGGGTATGATCGGATCAGAAAGTAAGAAACACCCCGGTGATGAAAGGAGAATGCGATATGACGAATTTGAATGTTGTGCTCAGCGCGGAGGACGCGAAGAATGCGGTGATGGCCTACGCCGGTCTGAAAAAAGAGGAGGTCCATGCGATTCATGCGGTCCGGGAGGACGGGCTGTGGGAGATCGTGCTCCGGACGGACTGGCAGCGCATCGACAGCTATGTGGACGGCGTGACCGGCGAGGTTCTGGGCTATCTGTCCGAGCCGGACTGGGAAGACTGCTACGCCGCCTGAACGTCGGTCTAACGGCTTCTTCCGGCTTTTTCGCGCAAGCGCGAAAAGCGCCACCCCAAGCCTGCCTCTGACGAGGCAGTTCGCATTGATTCTCCAGGAAACGGTACAATGCCAAAAAAGCAACGGGACAATCATCACGCAAAGCCGCCGGGGAGCAATCCCCGGCGGCTTTAACCTGTCAAAAAGCCGCTTTGACGAACAGACGGTGAATTTTTGCGCCATCCAAAGCCGCCCGGCTTGCGGGCCGCTCAATCCGCTCCCGGTTCAGGCCCCGGCAGTCAACCGCTGGCCGCCGCCCCTCGCCATGCGCGCCGCCTCTGAATTGCCGGCCCTGCAGGGCAAACGCTGCGCAAAATTTTTCGTCGGAATGCTAAAAAATTTTGAATCCCTACTTCCTTTTTTTGCAGAAATCATTTATACTAAATATATTCTTGCTATATTTTGATGTCCCGCTCAACGGGACAGACGGGAAGGAGTGATGAACTTGGCGGAGGCGGCAAAAAATCCGGAATACGTCATTGAAATGCTGCACATCACCAAGGAGTTCCCTGGCATCAAGGCCAACGACGACATCACCCTCCAGCTTCGCAAGGGCGAAATCCATGCCCTGCTGGGGGAGAATGGCGCAGGCAAATCCACGCTGATGAGCGTGCTCTTCGGCCTCTATCAGCCCGAACAGGGCGAAATCCGCAAAAACGGACAGGTTGTGCAGATCCGCGACCCCAACGACGCCAACGATCTCAACATCGGCATGGTACACCAGCACTTCAAGCTGGTAGAGTGCTTCTCCGTGCTGGACAACATCATCCTCGGCGTAGAGGACACTAAGATGGGCTTCCTTCAGAAGCGGGCTGCCCGGAAAAAGGTGCTGGCTCTCTCGGAGAAGTACGGCCTCAAGGTCGACCCCGACGCCCTCATTCAGGACATCAGCGTCGGCATGCAGCAGCGCGTCGAAATTCTCAAGATGCTCTACCGCGACAACGAGATCCTGATCTTCGACGAGCCCACCGCCGTCCTGACTCCCCAGGAGATCGACGAGCTGATGCAGATCATGAAGGACTTCGCCGCCGAGGGCAAGTCCATCCTCTTCATCTCCCACAAGCTGGCCGAGATCATGGCCGTCGCGGACCGGTGCACGGTTCTGCGCAAGGGCAAATACATCGGCACCGTCGACACCAAGGACACGACCATGGAGCAGCTCTCCGCCATGATGGTCGGCCGTCAGGTCAACTTCAAGGTGGACAAGCAGGACGCCAAGCCCGGCGAGGTCGTCCTGGACGTGCAGCACGTCACCGTTCCCTCCAAGGTCCACAAAAACAACGCCGTCCGCGACGTCTCCTTCCAGGTCCGGAGCGGAGAGATCGTCTGCATCGCCGGCATTGAGGGCAACGGCCAGACCGAGTTTGGCTACGCGCTGACCGGTCTCGAAAAGCAGAGCCACGGCACCTTCACCCTCTGCGGCCACGACATCTCCCATGCTACCGTCCGCAGCCGCAGCAAGGACGGCATGAGCCATGTTCCTGAGGACCGGCACAAATACGGCCTCGTCCTCGACTACAGTCTGGAGCAGAACCTGGTCCTCCAGCGCTATTGGCAGCCCGACTTCCGGAACGGCCCCTTCATCAAATTCGACGCTGTCCGGCAGTACGCCGACCGCCTGATCGGGGAGTTCGACATCCGATCCGGCCAGGGCGCCGTCACCACCGCCCGCAGCATGTCCGGCGGCAACCAGCAGAAGGCCATCGTCGCCCGGGAGCTGGACAAGGACCCGAAGCTGCTGCTGGCTGTCCAGCCCACCCGCGGCCTGGACGTGGGCGCCATCGAGTACATCCATTCACAGCTCGTCCGCAAGCGCGACGAGGGCGCGGCCGTCCTGCTGATCTCTCTGGAGCTGGACGAGGTTATGAACCTCTCCGACCGCATTCTTGTCATGTATGAGGGCGAAATTGTCGGTGAATTCGATCCCAAGACCGTAACGGTCGAGGAGCTGGGCCTCTACATGGCCGGCGCAAAGAGAACGGAGATGAACGCATGAAAAAACTTGGAAATCTCCGGGAGCATCCCGGCTTCATCAGTCTCATGGCCTCCCTGCTCTCCATTCTGACGGGCCTTGTGTTTGGCCTGGTGCTGCTGCTCATTCTGAACCCTGCCAACGCCTTCGCCGGCATGGGCAACATGCTCTCCAACGGCATCCGCGACATGGGCAACGTGCTCTACAGCTCCACGCCCCTGATTATGGCGGGCCTCTGCATCGCCTTCGCCTACAAGGTCGGCCTCTTTAACATCGGCGCCTCCGGCCAGTATACCATGGGCGCGTTCTTCGCCCTGGTCTGCGCCATCGGCTTCCAGCTCCCCTGGCCCGTCTGCCTGCTGGCCGCCATCCTGGGCGGCGCAATCTGGGGCTTCTTCCCCGGCTTCTTCAAGGCCAAATTCAACGTCAACGAGGTTCTGACCGGCATCCTCTTCAACTGGATCGGCATGAACCTGGTCAACTTCCTGATCCCCAACCTGGTCATCGGCGGCAACGGCATGCTCTCCACCAACTGGGGCGGCTCCGCCTCCGACCGCACCGCGGCCCTGGCCGACGCCAATCCCTCCGCCATCCTGCCCCGGCTGGGCCTCAACAAGCTGTTCCACTACAGCTATATGAACATCGGCTTTATCCTGGCCATTCTCGTGGCGGTCCTCTGCTGGGTCATTCTCCGGAAGACGGTCTTCGGCTATGAGCTGCGGGCCTGCGGCCTGAACCGCAACGCGGCCCAGTACGCCGGCATCAACGCCAACAAGAACATCGTGCTCTCGATGGTCATCTCCGGCGCGCTGGCGGGCCTCGGCGGCGGCTTCTACTACCTCGCCGGCGGCGGCCAGCTCAACCTGCTCCAGGAGATCAGCTCCGTCGGCTTCGACGGCATCTCCGTGGCCCTGCTCGCAAGCTGCAATCCCATTGCCTGCATCTTCAGCGCCATCTTCGTCAGCTACATCAACCTGGGCGGCATCGCCATGCAGTCCCAGGGCTACGCCACGGAGGCAACCCAGATCGTCATCTCCGTCATCATCTACCTGGCCGCCTTCAGCCTGCTGATGCAGACCAAGATCGCCGGATTCCTCAAAAGGTCCGGCAAAAAGCAGAAAAAGGAGGGCGTAAAATGAACGCTGGTACTTGGGCAAGTATTATCAATCTGACCATCTGCTTCGCCATTCCCCTGATGCTGGTCGCCCTCGGCGGCATGTACTCCGAGCGCTCCGGCGTCATCAACCTCGCCCTTGAGGGCATCATGATTATGGGCGCGCTGGTCGCCTGCCTGCTGCTGCGAATGATGGACCAGGCCGGCTGGGGCGATTCCGCCGGCAAGGCTCAGCTCGGCGTCCTGCTGGCGGCGCTGGCTGCCGGCGCCGCGGGCGTGATCTTCTCCCTGCTGCTGGCCTTCGCGGCCATCAACCTCAAGGCCGACCAGACCATCGGCGGCACCGCGCTGAACATCTTCGCGCCGGCCTTCTGCGTCGTCATCGCTTGGGCCATCCAGGGCCAGGGCATCACCGACATCGCCATCCCCTCCTGGACCCGCCTGACCCCCGAGGCTATGGGCTTCGCCGGCAAGGTCAATCAGGACTTCCTCCCCACCCTGTTCAAGAAGTTCTATATGACCACACCCCTTGCAATTTTGCTCTTCCTCATCGCCTGGATCGTCCTCTACTACACCCGCTTCGGCCTGCGGCTCCGCGCCTGCGGCGAGCATCCCCAGGCGGCGGACTCTGTCGGCATCAACGTCTATAAGATGCGCTACGCCGGCGTCATGATCTCCGGCTTCCTCGGCGGCGTCGGCGGTCTGGCCTATGTCCTCGTGGCCGGCACCTCCTTCTCCGCCACAGTCGGCGGCTACGGCTTCCTGGCCCTCGCCGTCATGATCTTCGGCAACTGGCGTCCCTGGCAGATCTTTGGCTGCGCCGTCTTCTTCGCGCTGTTCAAGGTCGCCGGTACGTTCTACAATTTGATCCCCTTCCTGCCGAGCTTCAGCGGCGTCCAGAAAGTCTCCAACATCTACAATCTGCTCCCCTACATCGTCACCATGATCGTTCTGATTTTCACATCCAAAAAGTCCAGAGCGCCCAAGGCCGAGGGCATCCCCTACGACAAGGGCCAGCGCTGAGCAGCCGCCCGCAGCTCCCGCACAGGGACCTCTCTGTGCGGGAGTTTCTGCATGATTTCTATAGGAGGTTTTCCATGAAACGCTATGTCATTGCCCTCGATCAGGGCACCACCAGCTCCCGTGCCGTCCTCTTTGACCACGCGCAGCAGATCGCCGGCCTCTGCCAGCAGGAATATCCGCAGATCTATCCCCAGGCCGGCTGGGTCGAGCACGATCCGCTGGAAATCTGGAGCTCCCAGTATTCGGTCATGATGGAGGCCATCGCCAAGTATAACGTGGCTCCGGAGGAAATCGCCGCCATCGGCATCACCAACCAGCGGGAGACCACCATCGTCTGGGACCGCCACACCGGCGAGCCGGTCTACAACGCCATCGTCTGGCAGTGCCGCCGCACCGCGCCCATCTGCGAGGCGCTGCGGCAGCAGGGCCTGACGGACTATATCCGATCCGCCACCGGCCTGCTGATCGACGCCTATTTCTCCGGCACCAAGATCAAATGGATCCTCGACCGGGTGCCCGGCGCCCGCGAACGGGCCCGGCGGGGCGACCTGCTCTTCGGCACCGTGGACACCTGGCTGGTCTGGAAGCTGACCGGCGGCAAGGTCCACGTCACCGACTATACCAACGCCTCCCGCACCATGCTCTTCAACATCCACACCCTCGACTGGGACGACAAAATCCTCGAAGCCCTGGACATCCCCCGCGCCATGCTGCCGGAGGTGAAGGACAGCAGCAGCGTCTATGGCCATGCCGTCATCGGCGGCGTCCCGGTGCCCATCGCCGGCATCGCCGGCGACCAGCAGGCGGCCCTCTTCGGCCAGGCCTGCTTCGAGCGGGGCGACGCCAAGAACACCTACGGCACCGGCTGCTTCCTGCTGATGAACGTGGGCGAGGAATGCGTGGAGAGCCGGTCCGGCCTTCTGACCACCATTGCCGCCAGCTTGAACGGCAAGGTCCAGTATGCCCTGGAGGGCAGCGTCTTCGTCGGCGGGGCGGTGGTCCAGTGGCTGCGGGACAGCATGCGGCTCATCGAAAGCTCCGCCGAATCGGAGGCGCTGGCCACGGCTGTGCCCGACAACGGCGGCGTCTACGTCGTCCCGGCCTTCACCGGCCTCGGCGCGCCCCACTGGGACATGTACGCCCGCGGCACCATCGTGGGCCTGACCCGCGGCAGCACCCGGGAGCACATCGTGCGGGCCTCGCTGGAAGCCATCGCCTACCAGGTGGCCGACGTGGTCCGGGCCATGGAGCAGGACACGGGCATTCGCCTCAGCGCCCTCCGGGTCGACGGCGGCGCCAGCGCCAACAACTTCCTGATGCAGTTCCAGGCCGACATCCTCGGGCAGAGGACCGTCCGGCCCATGGTCCGGGAGACCACCGCCCTGGGCGCGGCCTGCCTGGCCGGCCTGGCCGTGGGCTTCTGGCGCTCCCAGGAGGAGATTCGGGATGCCTGGACCGAGGACCGCACCTTTGTGCCCGCCATGGGCGAAAATGACCGCGCCCGCTGCCTGCAAAGCTGGCAGAAGGCCGTCGCCCGCGCGAAGGACTGGGCCTCGGAGAATTAAAAAATTTGGAATGTCAAGGTTTTATCCTTGACATTCCGGGGAAAATCCTGTATGATAGGCTCTGCTGTAAAGTTCAAAGCCTTGTCAGAGAGGAGGTCCCGGAATGAAATCCGACGCGCTGGAGCTGACGCTTCTCTTCGACTACTACGGCGGCATGCTGACCGACAAGCAGCGCGCCTGCTTCGATCTCCGCTATAACCAGGACCTGTCTCTGGGCGAGATCGCGGAGGAGCTGGGCATCAGCCGGCAGGGCGTCCACGACGCCATCGCCAGGACGGAGGCCGCGCTCCAGCATATGGAGGCCCAGCTCGGCTGTGTCAGCCGTGCCCGTGACCTGCAGCGGGCCTGCAGCGCCCTCGCTGCCATCGCGGACGAGCTTCGCGCCGCCGGGCAGAAGGACTTCGCGGCGCGCATTGAGGCCGCCGCAGACTTTATAAAGGAGTAGCGCCATGGCATTTGAGGGCCTTTCCGAAAAATTATCGAATACCTTTAAGAAGCTCCGCGGCAAGGGCCGCCTGACCCAGGACGACGTCAAGGCCGCCATGCGCGAGATTCGGCTGTCGCTGCTCGAGGCGGACGTCAGCTATAAGGTCGTCAAGGACTTCACCAAGCAGGTCACGGCCCGCGCCGTCGGCGCCGACGTGCTGGAAAGCCTGACCCCCGCCCAGATGATCGTCAAGATCGTCAACGAGGAGCTGTGCGCCCTCATGGGCAGCGAGAACCAGAAAATCAAAATTTCCTCTAAGCCGCCCACGGTGGTGATGCTGGTGGGCCTGCAGGGCGCAGGCAAGACCACCAACGGCGCCAAGCTGGCCGGCCTCATGCAGAAGCAGGGCAAGCGCCCGCTGTTGGCCGCCTGCGACGTCTACCGCCCCGCCGCGATCAAGCAGTTGGAGGTCGTCGGTGAAAAGCTGGGCGTAACGGTCTTCCAGATGGGGACCTCCAACCCGGTCAACATCGCCAAGGCCGCCGTGGAGCACGCCAAAAAGAACGGCTTCGACATGGTGTTTCTCGACACCGCCGGCCGCCTCCACATCGACGAGGCGCTGATGGAGGAGCTGAAAGCCATCAAGGCCGCCGTCGAGCCGACGGAGATCATGCTCGTCGTCGACGCGATGACCGGCCAGGACGCCGTCAACGCGGCCCAGAGCTTCAACGACCTGCTGGACATCGACTCCGTGATGCTGACCAAGCTGGACGGCGACGCCAGAGGCGGCGCGGCCCTCTCGGTCAAGGCCATCACCGGCAAGCCAATCAAATTCGCCGGTATCGGAGAAAAGCTGGACCAGATCGAGCCCTTCTACCCCGACCGCATGGCCTCCCGGATCCTCGGCATGGGCGACGTGCTAACGCTGATCGAAAAGGCCGAGCAGGCCTTCGACCAGAAAAAGGCCAAGGAGCTGGAGGAGCGGCTGAAAAGCAACAAGTTCACCCTGACCGACTACTACGATCAGCTCGTCCAGCTCAAGAGCATGGGCTCTCTGGAGGACATTATGGGCATGATGCCCGGCATGAACAGCGCGGCCATGAAGAACGTCAAGGTGGACGAAAGCGTGCTGGGCCGGACCGAGGCCATCATCCTCTCCATGACCCCCTACGAGCGGGAAAATCCGAGCTGCCTCAACCATTCCCGGAAGCGCCGCATCGCGGCCGGCTCCGGCGTCAAGGTCGAGGAGGTCAACAAGCTCCTCAAGACCTACGAGATGATGCGCAATATGATCCGCCAGTTCTCCGGCCCCGGCGCAAAGAAGAAGATGAAGCGCATGGGCAAGGGCGGCTTCCCGAACCTCGGCGGCATGGGCGGCGGCTTCCCCGGCTTCTGAGCTTTGGGCGGACAGGGTCGTCCGCCCCTACGGACCGGATTTGGGCGGACAGAGGCGTCCGCCCCTACGAAATGCGGCGGCCGGATTTGGGCGGACAGAGGCGTCCGCTCCTACGAAAACCGACGCGGTCGGATTTGGGCGGACAGAGACGTCCGCCCCCACGAAAACCGACGTGGTCGGTTTTGGGCGGACAGAGGCGTCCGCCCCTACGATGTCGTATCAAGCAAATCTGCTTTACGAATAGAGAGACTATTTTGGAGGTGAATACTTCATGGTTAAGATCAGACTGCGCAGAATGGGCGCAAAGAAGAATCCTTACTACAGAATCGTTGTCGCAGACTCCCGCAGCCCCCGCGATGGCCGCTGCATCGAGGAGCTCGGCACCTACAACCCCCTGACCGATCCCGCCACCATCACCGTGGACGCGGAGAAGGCCCAGCAGTGGATGAAAAACGGCGCTCAGCCCACTGACACCGTCAGAGGTCTGCTGAAGAAGGCCGGCGTCCTGTAAGTAAGCGAAGGAGAACCGCGAATGAAAGAACTTTTGCTGTATATGGCAAAAAATCTGGTCGACAATCCGGATGCTGTCACTGTGACGGAGATTCCCGGCGATGTGACAGTGCTGGAGCTCCGCGTTGCTCCTGAGGACATGGGCAAAGTGATCGGCCGCCAGGGCCGGATTGCAAAGGAAATCCGTACCATCATCAAATCCGTCGCCCAGCGCGACGGCCAGAAGGTTTCCGTTGAAATCGTCGACTGACGAGTTATGCGTGGCACTTCCTGCCACGCATTATTCGTATTTTAAGGAGAGTTTCCATGCAAAAACAATTTCTTGAGACCGGTGAGGTCGTCTCAACCCACGGCGTCCGCGGAGAGATCAAGGTCTATCCCTGGGCCGACTCCCCGGAGTTCCTGCTGAACTTCGACGAGCTGCGCATCGGCGGCGTCGACTACGCCGTGGAACAGAGCCGCGTGCAGAAGACCTGCGTCCTGCTGAAGCTCCGGGGCGTGGACACCGTCGAGCAGGCCATGGCCCTGCGGGGTAAGGTTGTCGAATTCGACCGCGGCGGCATCGAACTGGAGGAGGGCTGGTTCATCGCGGACCTGATCGGCCTCCGCGTCCTCGCCGGCGGGCAGGAGATCGGCAAAATTGCCGACGTGCTCCAGTATCCCGGCAACGATGTCTGGGTCGTCCGCGGCGAAAAGGAATATCTGATTCCCTCGGTCCCGGCCTTTGTGAAGGAGGTCCACGTGGACGAGGGCTGGGCCGCCGTGGAGCTGATCGAGGGGATGGAGACCGATGCGCATTGACATTATGACCCTGTTCCCCGACACCGTGGGGGACATGATGAACGAGAGCATTCTGGGCCGCGCCCAGGAGCGCGATATCATCCGCATCAACGCCTGGCAGATTCGGGACTACACCACCAACCGCCAGAACCAGGTGGACGACTACCCCTACGGCGGCGGCCACGGGGCCGTGCTCCAGGCCGACCCGCTCTACCGCTGCTGGGAGGCCATCTGCGACGACGTGGGCGCCCCGGTTCACACGATCTTCCTCTCCCCTTGCGGCGAAACCTTCACCCAGGGCAAGGCCCGGCAGCTCCTGCGGGACTATGAAAACCTGGTCCTGGTCTGCGGCCACTATGAGGGCGTCGACCAGCGGTTCCTGGACGAATGCGTGGACGAGGAGATCTCCCTGGGCGACTTCGTCCTGACCGGCGGCGAGATCCCGGCCATGGCTGTGGCGGACTGCATCTGCCGCATGGTGCCCGGCGTGCTCTCGGACCCGGAATGCTTCCAGGAGGAGAGCCACTGGGACGGCCTGCTGGAATACCCCCAGTATTCCCGGCCGGAGACCTGGCACGGCCGGCAGGTGCCGGAGGTGCTGCGCTCCGGCGACCACGCCAAGGTGGCCCGCTGGCGGCGCAAGCAGTCGATTCTCCGGACCATGCGCCGCAGGCCGGACCTCTTCGCCAAGCTGGAGCTGCCCCACAAAACGCGGGCAGAGAAAAAATTTATCGCGGAACTGGAGGAGGAAGACGATGAATTCAAACGCAGAAACGCTGAAAAGCTGGGTGGCGGAAAGCCGTAAGCTGGTCTTTTTCGGCGGAGCCGGCGTCTCGACCGAGTCGGGAATTCCCGATTTTCGGAGCGTCGACGGCCTTTATCACCAAAAATTTGACTACCCGCCGGAGACGATCCTGAGCCACAGCTTCTTCCTCCGGCATACGGAATATTTCTACCGGTTCTACCGGGAGAAGATGCTGGCGCTGGACGTGGAGCCAAACCCGGCCCACAAAAAGCTGGCCCAGTGGGAGCAGGAGGGCAAGCTGCTGGCCGTGGTCACGCAAAACATCGACGGCCTCCACCAGAAGGCCGGCAGCAAAAAGGTCTACGAGCTGCACGGCTCCGTTCTGCGGAACTACTGCGAGAAATGCGGCAAATTCCACGACGCGCAGTTTATCAAGAACAGCCGGGGCATTCCGCTCTGTAGCTGCGGCGGGCGAATCAAGCCGGACGTCGTGCTCTATGAAGAGGCGCTGGACGAGAAGACGATGATGGGCGCCATCCGGGCCATCTCGGAGGCGGACCTGCTGATCGTCGGCGGGACCAGCCTGACGGTCTACCCGGCGGCGGGGCTGATTCAATATTATCGCGGCTCCCGGCTTGTCCTCATCAACCGGGACGAGACGCCCTATGACAACCAGGCCGATCTGATTCTGCGCGAACCGATCGGACAGGTGTTCTCCCGGCTCTGAATCGCCGCCAAACAGCGCAGACGCCTGAAAAGGTTCTCTCGGGGCCTCAATTAACAGCGCAGCGCCTCATCACGCTCTTCAACGGGAGGCGGCTTGGGGTGCGCAAAAACCTGAGGTCTGCTTCATTTCAAACGCTGCGCACAGTATGCTCAGACGATGTGCCCGCGGAGCACACCCGTCAGGTGGAGGGCCGCCTCCAGGACGCCGCCGCCGACGGCCAGCGCCTTATCCGAGGCGCAATAGCAGTGGGCCTCCTCGCAGCGCGGGTCCACATCCCCGGACTTCATCCCGGCAAACACCGCCGTGCCCGCGGGCAGGATGCCCCGCAGCACGCCGCTGATCTGGCAGACCACCGGCTTCCCGGCTACGGTCCCGGCCACGTCGCCGGCATGGACCTGCGCGCCGATCTCCAGCAGCGGGTGAAATTCCCCGTCCGCTGGCGCACGCAGCACCCGTTCCCCGGCAAAGCCACCGATCAGGCCGGGGATGGCCGTGTTGGGCAGAGCGGAGCCGGACCAGATGACGCGCCCCAGATAGTGGCCCCGCATGGTCTCCACCACCGCGTGGCAGTCCACGCCCGCCGTGAAGCCCGGCCCGACGGCGATGACCGCCGGGGCGTCGTGGAGCGTCGTGCCCAGGTTGCGCTTGGCAAGGATGGCGTCCACCAGTACATCGGGCCGCAGCGACGTTTTGCAGGCCGCCTCCGGGTCGATCAGCACGGGAATCTCGCCCCTGGCGGCGCAGGCTTCGGCCTCCGCAGCATCGCGGGCCAAGCGGCCCGTCACATCCTCGACCTGACAGCTTCCCAGCCGGATTGCCTCGGAAAAGCAGACCGTCCGGCGGATGGCAGTGGGCTTTTCGAGGTCCGTCATAAAGACCGCAAAGCCCGCCCGGTACAGACGCAGGGCGATACCGGTTGCAATATCCCCTGCGCCGCGAATCAGAGCACGCATTTGATCCACCTCTCTTGCAGACTGGACAAAAATGAAGGCATGGGCAGCATCTTGCTGAGCAGGAAGGCGAACTGGCGCGCCTCGTCGGCCTGGTTCAGAAGCACGACGTCGGCCAGGTGTTCGCGCGTCAGGACCTCCGCGACATCACTCGGCAGCAGAAAGTCGTCGAGCTGGCGGTGCGCAAAGCGCAGGAAGCCCTCCGGGTGGTGGACGACGTCGCCAATCCGCCTTCCAATGCCCGTCGCGCCCACCACCTGGATGACCCGCTGCGTCTCGAACGGAATCGGCGGCTCGCCGCGGAGATGGCCCTTGATGGGCATACCGGCGGCGCCGTCGGCCTCCACCAGCACATAGTCCGCGATGCCGGTGAGGGGATAAGGCAGCGATATCAGCTTTTCGCCTTCCGGCACGCCGGCGCAGATGACGCGCTGCTTGCGGAAGGCCGCCTTCAGCTCCCTGCGGGACGGCGACTCCATCAGCGGCAGATCGGGAAACGGGTAGATGTGGGTCGAGGTGCAGAGCAGGACGGTGCCCGGCAGTCCCTCCGCGAGCAGGCGCAGCAGCGTCGTCTTTCCGCCGCTGCCGATGACCGACGTGACGCCCGGCTCCACGCCAAGGGCTTGGCCCAGAATTGATTCAAACGTATCCACAGACAAACCTCCTTGCCTGGCCGTCCCGGATGAGACGAGCTGCGGACTTTTTCTAACTATAAAATACCACGATATGCCTCATCAGTCCAGTGGCTTCTTCCGGCTTTCTGATGCAGAAACCTGAAAACCTCCCTCCTCAGAGGGAGGCATGGGGTAGTGCTTCGCCGGAAACAGTACAACGTACAGCCGGAGATTTTATTGCGCCAGCACCTAAAAATCTTCGGCGCGAAATGTGGCACGTTGGTAGCTCAAATTCCCATCAGACGGGTCCCCGGCGGCGACTGTTACGGAGCCGACGGAAAACGCGTTTTTTCTCCATACTTTTTTGCGCGATCAAAAAAGTATGGCCTCCGGAGGAAAACCACCCAGCGGGGATTGCCAATCGCACATTTTGGCGCGCTGGGTCGTTGCGCCCTACAATGAGGGGCATCTGCCACCGGCGGCGCAGCCCCACTTCCTCAGAAGGAGGATTTGGGACAGTGCAGAAATCCGAAAAGCCGGACAGTCGCTTTGGCAATCCTCAAAACAAAAAGGCGGACACAGATTTCTCTGTGTCCGCCGGTTTTTACGGTACTCAGTCGGAGACAAGCTCCTTGGCGCTGGCGGCCAGACCGGCCAGCCCCTGAATCTCGGAGGGGATGATGATCTTCGTGGCCTTGCCGTCGGCAATGTTCTTCATGGCCTCGAGGGCCTTCAGCTTGACCACCTGGTCGTTCGGCGCGGCCTCGTTGAGCAGCTTCAGCGCATCGGCCGTGGCCTTCTGCACCGCCAGAATCGCCTGCGCCTCGCCGTCGGCCCGCAGGATCGCAGCCTGCTTCTGGGCCTCTGCCTGCAAAATCGCGGCCTGCTTCTCGGCGTCGGCCCGCAGAATCGCGGCTTCCTTCTCGCCCTCGGCCACAAGAATCTGGCTGCGCTTCTGGCCCTCGGCCTGGAGAATCGCCTGTCGGCGGTCGCGCTCGGCCTTCATCTGCTTCTCCATGGAGTTCTGGATGTCCTGCGGCGGCAGGATGTTCTTCAGCTCGACGCGGTTGACCTTGATGCCCCAGGGGTCTGTGGCCTCGTCCAGAATCGCGCGCATCTTGGTGTTGATGACGTCGCGGGAGGTCAGCGTCTGGTCCAGCTCCAGGTCACCGATGATGTTACGCAGCGTGGTGGCCGTCAGGGTCTCCATGGCCATCATGGGCTGCTCAACGCCGTAGGCATACAGCTTCGGGTCCGTGATCTGGAAATAGACGACGGTGTCGATCTGCATGGTGACGTTGTCCTTGGTGATGACGGGCTGGGGCGGATAGTCGAGGACCTGCTCCTTGAGGGTGACTTTTTTGGCGACGCGGTCCAGGAACGGGGTCTTGAAGTGGAGGCCCACCTCCCAGACGGACTGGAACGCGCCGAGGCGCTCAATGACATAGGCACGGGACTGCTGGACCACGTGGATATTCCGCACGACCAGCAGCAGCAAAACAACGACAACGACAGCAACAATAATAATGGGTCCCATACTTCTCTTCCTTTCTTATCAGACGGCCTTCACAGGGGATTTGACGACGTACAGCTTCACGCCCTCGATGCGGCGCACCTCCACCAGATCGCCGGCCGACAGCCGGGAGCCGTCCTCGCTGCGTGCGGACCAGACCTTGCCGTCCACCTTGACGGCGCCGGCGCCGGCGATGTTGTCCACCGGCTCCGTGACCACGGCGGTCATACCGATGACGCGGTCGAGATTGGTGGGCTGGCGCTTTTTGTCCAGCAGCTTTTTGCGCAGGGGCCACAGGCAGGCCAGCAGGACTGCGGACACGGCGACGAACAGGACGATCTGGAGCACGATGCTGCCGCCGCACAGGGCGGCGACGAGGGCGCAGAGCGCGCCTCCGGCGAACCAAATGGAGACGAGGCTGATAGTGGCGGCCTCTGCGGCCATCATGGCGATCATCACGGCGAGCCACAAAATGACTTCGTACATAGCTTCTCCTCCCTTCTGTACCTATTTTACTACAGACTGTGCAAAATGTCATGTCCAATCTATGAATTTGGCAGATATTTTTTGAACTTCAAACAAAATTTTCCCCAGATGTCAAAGGTTTCCTCTGCCGAGGAAGTGGTTTCGGTGTGGCTTTTTCGCACCAAAACGTACGATTGGCAATCCCCGCTGGGTGGTTTTCCTCCGGAGGCCATATCTTTTTGTTCTTGCACAAAAAGATATGGAAGAAAAAGGCGCTTATCCGCGCTCTCCGGGGACCCCGCGAAACCTGTTTCGCGGGGAAGAGGAGGGAT
>Ga0129308_1000773_pt1 | contig 42124 bp, 38 predicted proteins | sample L827metagenome_FD_94440 | JGI IMG/M metagenome (GOLD analysis project Ga0129308, IMG submission 94440) | Ring-tailed lemur group fecal microbial communities from Wisconsin, USA - L827 metagenome | ecosystem: Host-associated > Mammals > Digestive system > Large intestine > Fecal | place: USA... | reverse complement strand
CAGACCTTTGGGAGTAAACGTCCATGGTTCTTATAGTGTCTATTTCATCGTCCCACAGCTCAATTCTTACGGGGTTATCCTCAACGGGAGAAAAAATGTCTATAATTCCGCCCCTTACGGAAAACTGACCCGTTCCCTCAATCTGCTCGGTTCTTTCATAGCCCAAAAATACAAGCTTTTTAATAAGCTCGTCTGTGTCTATCACATCGCCCTCGCTTAAGGTGATAATGCTTTTTTCAAATATATCTTTTTTTACAAACCTGTCCAAAAGAGCCTCTGCCGAAAGTATTATGGTGTTTCTGCCGCCCTTTATAAGCTCGTCTATAATTTTAAACCTTTTTATGTCGGTTTCATGGCTGTGAACATCTGCGCTGAAAAATATAATATCCCTTGAGGGAAAAAGCCTTACGTTTTTATCAAAAAAACGGTAATCGTCATACATGCGCCTTGCGGCAAGCTCATTTTCGGCTATTATAAGGGCAGGTCTTTCCAACTGCCCTGCCAGTGCCGAAGATACATGCATATTCTGCACATCAATAACACCTGTTGCCAAAACAGGCGTGCTTTTGCTCTTTATGTCGTTTTTCAGTCTTTGGTAGCTTTCCTGCTCCTCAAGAAATCTGTCAAAAGCCTTCATATTTCATCACTTTCCCAATTTTATTCCGCAATTTTAGGCACAGAATTTGTTTCATTCATTGCCTTTGCCACGCCTTCCTTAAGTATAAGCTCAAGGGCAAGCACAGCCCTGTCCTTTCCGCTTTCAATAAGCGGCGCATCGTCCTTTGAAAATTTGCTCAGCACATAATCCGCCAAATCCCAACCGTCGGGCTTTTCTCCAACGCCAACCTTTATTCTCAAAAATACGTCTGTTCCCAAATGTGCAATTATGTTTTTTATGCCGTTGTGTCCTCCGGCGCTGCCCTTTTCTCTTATTCTTGTAGCGCCAACAGGCAGGCTTGTGTCATCATATATAACTATAATGTCCTCATTTTTAAGCTTATAAAAGGTTAAAACCTCTTTCACACTTTCTCCGCTTAAATTCATAAATGTCTGCGGCTTAAGCAAAAGCACCTTTTCTCCACATATGTTGCCCTCGCCTATAAGACCCTTGTGCTTAACCTTTGTTACACTGATATTATAGCTTGACGCAAGCTTATCTATTACCTCAAAACCAACATTATGCTTTGTTCCCTCATATTTCCTGCCCGGATTTCCAAGGCCAACTATAAGCTTCATATTTTCTAATCCTCCGTACCAACAGCAATAAGCCCTAAGTTTATCTTAGGGCTGACTGCACAAATTAAATTCATCAGCTTTATTCTACTCAATTAAAACCTTTTTGTCCACAATTTTATATTCCGCTTTTCAATTTATTAACACTGCCTGATAAAAATGATATAATATAGATGCTTCGCTTATGTCATTCTGAGTGTAGCGTCAGCGGAACGAAGAATCTCTTTAGGGCATTGTAAAATAGATGCTTCGCTTATGTTCAGCATGACAGGCAAGACGCATTTATCGCCGCTTACGTCATTCTGAGTGCAGCGTTAGCGGAACGAAAAATCTGTTTTTCGGCAGTTACAGTAAAAGATGCTTCGCTTACGTTCAGCATGACAATAATGCGTTTTTATTGCCGCTTACGTCATTCTGAGTGCAGTGTCAGCGAAACGAAGAATCTCTTTAGGGCATTGTAAAATAGATGCTTCGCTTATGCTCAGCATGACAGACAATGTAATTTTATATACGGAGGATATATTATGAAAAATTTGGTTGCTCTTTTGCTTTTTATTTCCACAATACTTACCATAGCAGGAACTGTATATGTAATTTACACCGGAGGAAGGGCAAGCGCCTTTTTTGCGCTTATTCCCATGCTTTTTACCCTTGTGCTGAGCAGCACCTTTAACCTTCTTAATAAAAAGTGATATAAATTACTTTGGCTACAGTATAAAAGCCTTGAAAAATATCAAGGCTTTTGCTTTCTTATTTATATTCCACCACATTATTCGGCTTTTCGCCCTTTTCATATGCCCTAAGGTTATTAAGTGTAATTTCCGCAATAGCCTGAAGTGATTCCTCGGTAAAAAACGCCTGATGGCTTGTTACAAGCACATTTGGGAAAGATAAAAGCTTTATAAGCTCGTCATTTTTTATAATTTCGTTGCTCTTATCCTCAAAAAAGTATTCCTCTTCCTCCTCGTAAACGTCAAGGGCAACTCCCTTAAATTTATGCTTTTCAAGCGCCTCTATAAGCGCCGCAGTATCTATAAGACCGCCCCTTGAGGTGTTTACCAATATAACGCCGTCCTTCATTTTTCCTATGGAATCCTTATTTATAATATATTTGCTTTCCTCCGTAAGCGGACAGTGGAGGGATATAACGTCGCTTTCCTCAAAAAGCCTGTTTAAATCAACATATTCTATGCCGCTTTTTTCATCGGGATACATGTCGTAGCCTATTATTTTCATGCCTAAGCCAGAAAGCACCCTCACTGCCTCCTTGCCTATTTTTCCTGTGCCTATTATGCCTGCCGTTTTGCCCTTCAGCGTTGTTCCCATAAGGCCGCTTATTTTAAAGTTATAATCTCTCGTTCTGGCATATGCCCTGTGTATTTTTCTGTTTATGGAAAGCACCATGGCAAGGGTATATTCGGCAACAGCCGTAGGCGAATAGCTTGGCACTCGCATAACGGTAAGCTTATCCTTGCACGCCTTAAGGTCAATTTTGTCGTAGCCTGCACAGCGCATTAAAACAACGCTTACACCAAAATTAAAAAGCGTCTGCACCGTTTCCTTATTTAACTCATCGTTTACAAAAAGGCACACCGCCTTGCAGCCTTTGGCAAGCACCGCTGTTTTTTCGTTAAGCCTGCTTTCAAGAAAAACTATTTCATAGCCATATTCGGGAAGTAGTTTTTCAAACCATATTTTGTCATAATCCTTTGTATCGTAAAACGCTATTTTCATAAATATCCCTCCTATAATTATTGTCAGAGTTAGTATTTCTCAAAAAAAATTATAAATATACCGAATATTTATGAAAAAAAAGCCACGGACAAGCACCTTCCGCAGCTTAACAAATTATAAATTTTCTATTCTTCCCTCTGTATTAAAAAGCAGTATCACCGAGTTTTCGTCAATACCCATAAGGCTCTTTTCACGGGCATATTTTTCACTTGTAAGTATTTCCTCTATAAATCCAAGGCCTACCGCTCCCGATTCTCCTCCGCTGAAGGACGGGTCGTTTCCCACAGGGTTTAAGGCTCTTTCCATGCCCTTATAGGTTATGCTGTCGGCACATTTTATAAAGCCGTCGCCCCTTGATCTGAGAAGCGGCATTATCCTTATGTTAGCCTCTCCGCAGTTTAAGCCCGCCATAACGGTATATGGCATGCCGCCTATGGCAACGTTCTTTCCCTGACGAATACTTTCGTATATACACGCCGTATCTTCGGCTTCTATTACGCCTGTAAACATTTTTTCGTCCTTAAGCGCCTTTTGAATATACCATATAACGCCGCCTGCCGCAGAGCCTACGCCTGCCTGAATAAACACATGGGTCGGTCTTTCCTCGGTCTGCTCAAGGGTTTCTCTTACAAGCATTGAATAGCCCATAACAATTCTGTCGGGCACAAAGCCGTCATAGCCCTCAAAGGCTGTATCCTGAATAAGCCAGCCGCCGTTTTCACTGGCATATTTTTCAGCCTCATATACGGTTTCCATATAATTTTTTCCTGTTATGCGCACATCAGCCCCAAACTGCTTTATGGCGTTTACTCTGCGCTCATCACTGCCGCCGGGCATAAAAATAACACATTTGCAGCCTAAGTTTTTGGCTCTCCATGCCAGCGCCCTGCCGTGGTTTCCGTCTGTACAGGATACAAAAAGATACTCCTTTTCCTTGTTTTTTTCCATAAGGCAGTTTAAGGCATAGCTTACGCCAAGCCCCTTAAAGGCATTAAGAGAAAATCTTTTGCTTTCGTCCTTTACCAGAATATCCTTAACGCCGATTTTTTCAGCCAAAGCTGAAAGATGAAGCAAAGGCGTTTTTTCATATTCCGCCATATGGGAATAAAAATTTTTCACGCTTTCAAAATCCTCAGGAAGTCCATCTTCGTTTTTGTATTCGCATCTATTTTTATTTATAATTACCGAAATATCCTCAGCCATATACCCTCCAAAAGCATTAAAGGCAAAGCCCATTACAGACTTTGCCTTTATATACATTCATTTTACAAATATCAGTCAAAAAGTGTTGAAACAGATGTACCCTCATGGATACGGCTGATTGCTTCAGCAAATGTTTTTGCAACTGAAATTTCTTTAATTTTTGCAATTCTTTTTTCAGCAGGAAGGCTGATTGTGTTAAGCACAACAAGCTCCTGAATAGCTGACTTTTCAATTCTTTCAAGGGCAGGGCCTGAAAGAACGGCATGTGTACAGCATGCGTCAACCTCAATAGCTCCTCTTTCCTTAAGAGCGTTTGCGGCATTTGTAATTGTTCCAGCTGTGTCAATCATATCATCAACAAGTATAACTCTCTTGCCTTCAATATCGCCTATGATGTTCATAATTTCGCTTACATTTGCCTTTGGTCTTCTCTTATCAATAATAGCAAGAGGAATATCAAGTCTTGTAGCGAACACTCTTGTTCTGCCTACGCTTCCAAGGTCAGGTGAAACCGCAACAAATTCGTCAAGGTTGTCGCCGTATTTTTCACGATAATAGTTTGTAAGAAGCGGAGCACCAAGAAGGTGATCAACAGGAATATCGAAAAAGCCCTGAATCTGCGCACAGTGAAGGTCCATTGTAAGTATTCTGTCTGCGCCTGCAACAGTAAGAAGATTAGCAACAAGCTTTGCACTGATTGGATCTCTTGCTCTTGCTTTTCTGTCCTGTCTTGCATAGCCGTAGTATGGCATAACCGCTGTTATTCTGCCTGCTGAAGCTCTCTTCATGGCGTCAATCATTATAAGAAGCTCCATGAGGTTGTCATTAACAGGTGATGATGTAGACTGAATAATATATACATCCGCGCCTCTTATTGTTTCATCAATTTTAACTGAAATTTCTCCGTCGCTGAACTGAGATACCTCAGCCTGTCCAAGGTCAAGAAGAAGATTCTTTGCAATAGCAGAAGCAAGCTCTCTGTTTGCATTGCAAGAGAAGATTTTAATATTTCTTCTTTCTGTATACATAACTGTTTTTCCTCCCCATTACTAATTAGTTTTGTCAGTTATTACATGTAAATGTTACACCAGCAAAATGTAAAATTCAAGTCTATTCGACAAAAATTATAAATTAAACTCATTTATAGCGTTTCACAGTAAAACATAAAACGTACCAACCCTGCAAAAAAGCGCGTCAGGATATATTTTATCCCCACGCGCCGTTTTTATTTATTTTTTTGTCCAGCCCTCAATATTTGTCTGTCTGTTTCTTGCAACAGCAAGGTTCTTTTCGGGAACATCCTTTGTAATTGTAGAGCCGGCAGCAACATAAGAACCTTTTTTAAGTGTAACCGGGGCAACAAGATTTGCGTTGCAGCCTATAAAAACATCGTCCTCTATTGTTGTTCTGAATTTCTTCTTTCCGTCATAGTTTACGGTTACAGTGCCGCAGCCGAAGTTTATTCTCTCTCCGCAGTCGCTGTCGCCTATATAGGTAAGGTGTGAAATCTTTGTTCCGTCGCCTATAACAGAGTTTTTAACCTCTACAAAGTCGCCCACCTTTATATTTTTGCCTATTTTGCAGTTTGGTCTTATATAAGCATAAGGGCCTACCTTTGTTCCGCTGTCTATTGACGACTCAAGGGCAGTTGTAAACTGAATTGAAACATCATCGGCAAGCGTCATGTCTGTAAGTCGGCAGTTAGGGCCAACCTTGCAGTCCTCGCCTATAACGGTTTTGCCCTCAAGCACACAGCCCGGATAAACTATTGTATCCATGCCGATTTCAACATCGGCGCCTATATATGTGTTTTCGGGGTCAATAATTGTAACGCCGTTTTCCATATGGAAGCGGTTTATTCTGTTTTTCATTATTTTTTCAGCCTCGGCAAGCTGAACTCTGCTGTTTACGCCGGCAAATTCCTCTGCGCTTTCGGCAGCCATGGCGTCAACGCCCTGTCCGTTTTTAAGTATAATTTCAAGGGCGTCGGGAAGATAATATTCTCCCTGAACATTGTCATTTGTTATAAGCTTAAGGGCTCTTTTAAGCTCGCTGCCCTTAAAGCAGTAAATGCCTGTATTTATTTCATTTACAAGCTTTTCCTCGTCCGTTGCGTCCTTATATTCCACATTTTTTACAAATGCGCCCTTTTCATCTCTTATAATGTGGCCATAGCCTGCTGGGTTTTCAACTATTGCGGAAATAATTGAAACGCCGTTATTTTTTTCTCTGTGGAATTTTACAAGCTTTTCAAGGGTTTCAGCCTTAATAAGCGGAGTGTCGCCGTAAAGCACAATAAGGTCTTTGTTTTCGTCAATAAAGCTTTCAGCCTGCATCACTGCGTGGCCTGTGCCAAGCTGCTGCGCCTGAAGTGCAAACTCAACGTTTTTGTCCTTAAGCTGCTCCTTAACCATTTCAGCCTTGTCGCCCACAACAACGCATACTCCCTCGCTGCCTGTTTTTACCGCCTCGTCTATTACGCACTCAACCATAGTTTTTCCGCATACCTTGTGAAGCACCTTGGGAAGCTTCGATTTCATTCTTGTGCCCTTGCCCGCCGCAAGTATTACAGTTTTAAAATCCTTCATATATATTCTCCTGTTCTAAAAATCACAAACAACTGTGTATACATTTTAAACCTGAATGATAATACCACCGTATATATTTAAAATCAACATCAAAATACAAAATTATGCTTTTTAAATCTACAATTAATATATACAAAAAGCCCTTTTAAATCAATATTTTGTTGCGCTTCAATTTAAAAATACACGCTTTTTTTGAAAATGTATTTACCTTTTTTAAAAAAGGTTATAAAATAGGTGTACAAACAAAGGCTGCTAAGCCTGCGAAAGGAGACTGGTTTTATGGATCGGCTTTCTATTGTAAAAGGTGACATTGTAAAAATGAAAACAGAGGCCATAGTTAATGCGGCAAACACCTCTCTTCTTGGCGGAGGCGGAGTTGACAACGCAATTCACCGCCATGCCGGCGAGGAGCTGCTTAAGGAATGCATGACTTTGGGCGGCTGCCGTACAGGCGAGGCAAAAATAACCAAAGGCTACAAGCTTAACGCAAAATATGTTATACATACTCCCGGGCCTATGTGGCGCGGCGGAACCAAGGGCGAAAGCGAGCTGCTTGCCCAGTGCTATCGCAGCTGTTTTGCCGTAGCTGTTGAAAACGGCATAAAATCCATAGCCTTTCCTTCCATAAGCACAGGCGTTTATCGTTTTCCCGTTGAACAGGCAGCTGAAATAGCCATTAAAGAAATAACCTATTTTCTTAAAACAAACACAACCATGGAAAAGGTGGTTATTGTATGCTTTGACGAGGCTACACTAAAAGCATATAAAGCGGCTCTTAAAAATATAACCGCAAAGCAGCAGCTTAATTAAATACGGCTTATTTAAAGGCAGAAATCCAAAGCTTTATAGGATTTTTGCCTTTTTTTAACAGTTGTTGCAGAGCTTTTACCTCACGCAGAAATATATGCGCTTTATCTTTATGAAGTGCGTAACTTTTTTGCTTTTTTACGTTTATATACTTAAAATCGTCTTATGTTCACAATTTTTTCACATTTCCACAGTTTGTCCACAACAAAAACTCAATATTTTTAAGTTATTCACCAAGTTATCCACCTTATCCACAACCGTTAATAACTTATTTTGTTGATAACTTTTAAGTCTTTATTTCATTTTTGCCAATATAAAAATTCAGCTTTTAAATTATTTTTTATTATTTTTTTAAATTTTTAGGAGGATTTTTCCTTTTTTTAGCGAATATATTACATATAAACAAATATAAGTGAATATAATTAAATTTGTTTATTTGGCAATACGCCTTTAAAGGCTTAAATATACAAAATACAGATTGATGTCTGTATTGAGAGGAGTTGTTTTTATGACTATCACAATTAAAACCAAAAATCTCGAATTCGGAAAACAGACAAAACTTAAAATTGAAGGAAAGCTTAAAAAAATTGAAAAGCTTTTTGCAGGTGATGCCTCAGTAATAGTAAGGGTAGCCCAGGAAAAAGCGGGTTACAAAGTTGAAATTACCGCTCCAATATCACATCGTACAGTTCGTGCCGAGGTTACGGCAGACGATATGATGGCGGCAATAGAAAAATGCGTAGACCTTATTGAAAACCAGATTATCCGCCTTAAAGGCAGAATGCAGAGCAAGGCAAGACGCAATTCCGAATATACAGCAGAGTATGAGGCAATACCTGTTGAGGAAGAATATATTGCAGACAGCACCGAAATAGTGATTGAAAAGAACAAAAAGTTTGAGCTCAGACCTATGGATGCGGAAGAAGCCATTATGCAGATGGAGCTTGTAGGACATGAATTTTTCGTTTTCCTTAATGACAAAAACGATAAGGTAAGCGTTGTTTATAAACGCAAAAACGGAACCTACGGTTTGATTGAGCCTGAAAATTAAATAAAAATACTCTAAAAAGAGTGCTTCGGCACTCTTTTTTTATATATGTCATTCTGAGGGCTCTGCCCGAAGAATCTAAGAGATTCTGCAACGAGAAAACTGACGCAGTCAGTTTTCGAGAACCGAACAGGTGCGAAAAGCACCAACCGAAGCGACAGCGAGGGAATGAAGGTGAGGAAAAGCGTTCAGAATAACGAGCATTTCCCTTTGTGTCATTCTGAGGGCTTTGCCCGAAGAATCTAAAGAGATTCTGCAACGAGAAAACTGACACAGTCAGTTTTCGAGAACCGAACCGCAGGTGAGGAAAAAAGAGAAAAACTGACACAGTCAATTTTCGAGAACCGAACAGGTGCGAAAAGCACCAACCGAAGCGACAGCGAGGGAATGAAGGTGAGGAAAAGCGTTCAGGATGACAAACATTTCCCTTTGTGTCATTCTGAGGGCTCTGCCCGAAGAATCTAAGAGATTCTGCAACGAGAAAACTGACACAGTCAATTTTCGAGAACCGAACCGCAGGTGAGGAAAAAAGAGAAAATCTGACGCAGTCAGTTTTCGAGAACCGAACAGGTGCGAAAGGCACCAACCGAAGCGACAGCGAGGGAATGAAGGTGAGGAAAAGCGTTCAGAATGACAAGCATTTCCCTTTGTGTCATTCTGAGGGCTTTGCCCGAAGAATCTAAAAGTCCTAAAAAATGCCGGCACTCTTTTTTTTATATTTATTTGACAATTTAAAGCCTTGTTTTTCAATTTTTTATTACCAAAAGCCGTAAAAACAATACCATTGCACAAAAAATATCGTTATAAACCTCTGCTTTTCAGCTTTTTTATAGTTTTCAAAAGACAAAATATGCTATATAATACATACTTAGGAGATTAGGCACATATTTGAAAGGGGCATATTAATGGATACATCAAAAAAGAAAAAAAGAATAGCCATTTTAACTGGCGGCGGTGACGCACCCGGCTTAAATGCTGTTATATACACACTTACCAAAACCTGTATTTTAAAATACGGCTACGAGGTAATAGGCTACCGTTTCGGTTACAGAGGGCTTCTGCTTAACGAATACAAACCGCTCACCCTTGAAACAACATCTGGTATCCTGCATAAGGGCGGCTCAATTCTTTGCAGCTCAAACAAACACAACCTTTTTGACTTCCCTCTTAAAGACGAAAACGGAAATTTTGTAAGAGATAAAGACGGCAACATTGTAAAAAGAGACGTTTCAGACGTTGCTGTTGAAAACCTTAAAAAAGACGGCGTTGACGTTCTTGTTGTTTTGGGCGGCGACGGCTCGCTTACAAGCGCCAGAGATTTCTCCAAAAAAGGCGTAAACGTAATAGGCGTTCCAAAAACAATAGATAACGACCTTAAGGCAACAGACGTAACCTTCGGCTTTAACTCTGCCGTAAACATCGTTACAGAGGCTCTCGGACGCGTTCACACAACAGCCGAAAGCCATCACAGAATTATAATTGTTGAGGTTATGGGCAGAAACGCAGGTTGGATTGCCCTTCACGGCGGCATTGCCGGCTCTGCCGATGTAATTCTTATTCCTGAAATTCCTTATAAACTTGAAAATATAGTTCAGAAAATTGAGGAAAGAGATATGAGAGGCAAGCCGTTCTCAATTATCGTTGTTTCCGAAGGCGCAAAGGAAATGGGCGGCGAGCAGACAGTAAGCAAAATTGTTGAGGACAGCCCTGACGCAATCCGTCTTGGAGGCATTGCCCACAAGCTTTCCTATCAGCTTGAGCAGCTTATAAGCGACGACCATGAGGTTCGTCCTGTTGTTCTCGGCCATACACAGCGCGGCGGCGAAACATCACCTTATGACAGAATACTTTCCGCAAGATACGGAAACTATGCGGCACGTATGATTGCCGAGGGACGCTTTGGCGAAATGGTATGCCTTAAGGGCAGTGAAATAACATCTATTCCTTTTGACGAGGTTATTGGCGGTCAGCGCCTTGTAGACCCTAACTGCGAGCTTGTTCAGGTTGCCCGTGATATGGGCATTTCTTTCGGCGACCAGCCTGTTAAGGAAAGAATGTAATTTAAAATACAGCATTTAAAACAGATCATGCAAATGGTCTGTTTTTTTGTGCTTATTGGCATATTTTGTTGCAAATACCTCTTAACCTATGTAATATGTCCTTAGGGAGAGATTATTTACTTTAAGAGGGAAATTATGGAATTAAATATTATTTCAAAACACAGAAATGCCATTATGGGTTTTGCCGCTTTATGGATTTTTTATTTCCATACGGCTCCGCTACTTTTTATCAATACGCCGGTCATATCCAATATAGAATGGTTCTTAAAAAGAACAGGCTACTGCGGCGTTGATATTTTTCTGCTGCTTTTAAGCTATGGCTTATATTTTTCTTTCTCAAAAACAGACGTTTTTAAACCATTGGAATATATCAAAAAGCGTCTTTTCAGAATACTGCCGTCATATATAGCAGTGCTGTTTTTTCAGTGCGCTGTTTTCGGTCTTGGCATAAAATACTTTTTTAAAACCCTTATTTTCATCACGCAGTTTGGCAAAAATATGTATCTGTTTCTGTGGTTTGTGCCATGCGTACTCATTTTTTACGCCTTTGCGCCCTTTTATTTTTTCTGTTTCAAAAAAGTAAAATTTAAGCTTGCTTTTACAGCCGCTTTAATATTTATAATTTGTTTTTTATGTAAAAAATACGGCTATATGGTACGCCATGACCTATACTGCATAATCAGCAGGATACCTGTTTTCATTTCAGGCTTTCTTATGGGATACATAACCGAAAAAGGCATAAAAATTACTCCTGCCGTACTTATTTTGTCTGCTGCCGCTGTATTTTTTTCCATGTATACCGATTATTTGCTTAACATGGGTTTAAAAGAGCTGTTTCTTCCTTATGAAAATTGTTTTGTAAACATATTTGCAGCTTGGGGCTTTTCAATACTGATACCATATTTTTTTGAAAGCTTTTCCGCAAATTTATTTGTGAACGCAATAAAAGGTATTATTGTGTTTTACGGCAAAATCAGCTTTCAGTTCTACTGTGTTCAGGAATTTATAAACAAGCTTATGTGCTCTTTGTTTTTTAACGAACTTCTGCCTGAGGGAAGAAAATCCGCCCTGCTTGTGTTTATTTTGGTATTTATTTTGTCCACTCTTTCTGCCCTTGTCCTAAACAAATGTGAGAAAAAAATAAAGCGGGATATTTGACCAAATTCAAACCCCGCTTTTTTTATTTACTGCGCTTCTATTTCCCTCTGCTTTGCGTTAAGCTCTTTAATTTCTCTTACAAGGAATATTACACACACCGTTGCCGCCGCCGCATCGGCAATAGGCCCTGCATACATAACGCCGTCAATGCCCATAAATATAGGGAATATAATTATAAGCGGCAGAAGGAATATAATCTGTCTTGTAAGGGACATAAATATACCCAGCCTTGGCTTGCCTATGGATGCAAAGAAATTTGACGTTACAGGCTGTATTCCGTTTACTATGGTAAGGAACATGTATATTCTGAAATATCTTTCGGCAAAGGTAAAATACATATCACTGCCTGAGCCGAAAACAGAAATAATCTGCCTTGGAAATACCTGGAAGCATATAAAAGCGCATATGGCAAGAAAGCTTGCTGTTGAAACCGCCAAAATATAGGCTTTTTTAACCCTGTGGTATTTCTGCGCACCGTAATTGAAGCCTATTATAGGCTGTGTTCCCTGGGATATGCCTATAACCAAAGCCATAAAAATCATGTTTACCTTAGCTATTATTCCGGCGCAGGCAAGAGGAATTTCCGAGCCGTAGTTTGAAAGCGCACCGTAATATGACAATGTGTTGTTCATAACAATCTGAACTATGGTCATGGCTATCTGATTGAAGCATGAGCTTGCGCCAAGAGAGCATATTCTTCTGCATAAATCGGTTCTTAGCTTAAAGTTTTCACGACCAAGGCGTATATGCTTAAAGCGGAACATGTATCTGAGGCTTATTCCAAAGGAAACGTACTGCCCTATTATTGTGGCAAGCGCCGCCCCTGTCATGCCCATGTTGAACTTAAATATAAAAAGCGGGTCAAGAATTGTGTTTATAACGGCGCCTGTAAGCATAGACATCATTGAATACCTTGGACTTCCGTCTGCCAGTATAAGCTTGCTCATGGCGGTGTTGCCTATAAGAAAAGGAAAGCCGAACGCCGTTATTCTTGTGTAAGCCTGAGCGTAAGGCAAAACCTCGTCGGTAGCGCCGAAAAACTTAAGCATAGGCGTTAAAAAAAGCGTAACGGCGGCAAAAAGACATAAACCAAATATGGCAAACATAATAATGCAGTTTGCGGCATAATCGGCTGATTTTTTGTCATTTCCCGCACCAAGCTCAAGAGAAAAATTTGACGCCGAGCCTATGCCTATAAGCAGAGAAATTGCTGTGCATGTGGTTGAAAGCGGAAAAGCCACGTTTGTTGCGGCGTTTCCCAGCATGCCTACGCCCTGCCCTATAAAAATCTGGTCAACAATATTGTAAAGCGCCGTTACAAGCATTGAAATAATGCATGGTATGGCAAAATTAATAAGCAGTTTGGATTCCTTTTCATAGCCAAGAGGATTATTGGCGTTTATTTCTCCCACAGGTTTCATTTTCCCTTTTCCTCCTCATTTCTTTTTATTTCAACACACTTTAAAGCCGCCTTTTCCAAAAGCGGCATAAAAATATCCTTTTCCTCCTGTGTAAAATCAGAAAGCACAGCATCTGAGCATTCATTAATTATGGAAAGTATTTTTCCGCAGCATGTGCGTGCCTTAGGCGTTGGAAAAAGCAGATATGTTCTTTTGTCCGCCGGACTTACGATTTTGTATATGTAGCCCTTTTGCTCAAGGGCTGCCAGCGCCCTTGTTATGTTGCTTGGGCTTCGGTAAATAATGCTGAACAGCTTATCCTGAGTAATTCCGGGCATATCGCAAATTCTTGTTATGTAGAAAAACTGACTTGAATTTATGTCCATCTCTGCAAGCTTTTCGTCAAGCAGTGCGCTTAAATTAAGGTTTAAAACTGATGCCCACCTTATAAGACCCTTCATAAAAAGCCTCCTTATATTTATTTGCGTGCGCAAAGATATTATAATGCTTTAATTGCGGAAATACAATAGATATAATTATACTTTTTGGAGCAAAATACTGTCCTTTTTATGCTAAAAAGGACCAAAAACTTGGGGGGGGGGGTTCGATTCCCCCGCACCCCCAAAACGATTTAAGGGTCTAAATCGACCCTTAAAAATCCCCGAGGAAGATTAGAAACCTACAAGTAGATGAAAACCCTGTACAAGATTAGAAAATATAAAATTCAAGATTTTTAAAACCGCAGCCATAACAGCAATCATAATTCACATTATTGTAGGCTGCTTTTTATTTTTCACTGAACATCAATCAGCAGTCCTCACGAAAGTTAATTTGTATAAAATGTAATGGCTGCGGTTTTAAAAACCTTGCACATTTACATAGCCTTTTCTGGAACAAGGTTTTCAGAAATTTATCGTTTTTTTATTGTTGCCGGGGGTTCTCAGGGGTCGGTTTAGACCCCTGAGCCGCTTGGGGGTCTGGGGCGATTCGGCGCGCCCCAGCGTTTTTCGCCCTTTTTACGCTAAAAAGGGCAATTTCCCAGTTTATAAAACTTACAAATCATTAATAATAGCCTTAAACTAAAAAATACCCCTCAGATAAACTAAAGGGTATTTCACTTTATCTCCTGCTCAAGCTCGTCAAACTCTTTGGTGCTGAAAAACTCACCTAAAGTTATGCCGAAACCATCACATAATTTTTTAATTGTAACTATTCCGGGATTTCCACTTTCTCCATTTAAAATACTTTTTACTGTGCTTTGTGGCACAGCGGAATACATGGCAATACCATTTGGAGTAAAGCCCTTTTCTTTGCATAATTCATATATTCTGTTTGCAACTGCCTGCTGTGTATTCATGAATACCTCCAAGTTAGTGATATATCATAAAAACACAATATAATATTTACCAATTCTTCATTAGTGATACTTCACTAATTCAAGAAATTGCATTATTATAGTGATATATCACTATAAAGGAGGCTCTTTATGAAATCCCAAACCTGCTTTTTCACAGGTCACCGCCGCATTCCCCAAAACGAAATTCCCAAAATAAAGAAATCCCTTCAACAGGCAATAATCTCCCTTGTTCATAAGGGCGTTATATATTTCGGCTGCGGCGGCGCCTTGGGCTTTGACACCCTTGCCGCCCTTGCCGTTATCAGCCTTAAAAATAAATATCCTCAAATCCGCCTTATAATGGTGCTTCCCTGTAAGGAACAGACAAAATACTGGCGAAAAGAGGACATTGAAATTTATAACCATATTTTAAGCTGTGCAGATAAGGTTGTGTACACATCTGAGCATTATTTCAGCGGCTGCATGCAAAAAAGAAACCGCCACATGGTTGAGTGCAGCGGTTTCTGTATCTCATATCTCCGTCAAAGCTTCGGCGGAACATATTCCACCGTAAAGCTTGCCGAAAGCATGGGTATTTCCATCATTTTCCTTTAAATAAGATTTTCCGGATTAAGGCAGAAAAGCTCAGGAATTACAAATCTTCCGTCTTTTCTTATAAGCACATCGTCAAAATAAATTTCTCCTCCGCCATACTCAGGCGTCTGAATCATAACCAAATCCCAGTGAATTGCCGATTTATTGCCGTTTGGTGCATCATCATAGCACATGCCCGGTGTAAAATGAATGCTTCCCATAATCTTTTCATCAAAAAGTATGTTGTTCATGGCTTTTTTGATATACGGATTTACGCCAATGGCAAATTCGCCCACATATCTTGCGCCCTCGTCAGTATCAAACACCTTGTTAAGTCTTTCGCTGTCGTTGGCACTGCATTCCACAATTTTTCCGTCCTTAAATGTAAGGCTTACGTTTTCAAATGTAAACGAGTTATATTCACTTGGCGTGTTGTAGGTTATTGTGCCGTTTACCGAGTTCTTTACAGGCGCTGTGTAAACCTCTCCGTCAGGAATGTTGCATGCTCCAGCGCATTTGATTGCCGGAATATCCTTTATGGAGAATGTAAGGTCTGTGCCCTTTCCCACAAGACGAACCTTATCGGTTTTGTTCATAAGCTCAACAAGGCTGTCCATTGCCTTGCTCATTTTGCTGTAATCAAGGTTGCATACGTCATAGAAGAAGTCCTCAAAGGCCTCAAGGCTTGTTGACGCCGACTGCGCCATGGCAGGTGAAGGGTATCTGAGAACCACCCATTTTGTATGCGGCACTCTTATATCGTTTACAGGTCTTGTAACCATAACAGAATACATTTTAAGCTTTTCCTCGGGCACATCGGCAAGCTCTGTAAGGTTGTCGTCGCCTCTTACGCCAATATATGCCTGCATGTGGCGCATTTTTTCGCATTCCAGCTCAGCCATAAGCTTAAGCTGCTCCTCTGTGCAGCCAAGCAGCATTTCTCTTTCCACATCGCTTGTTTTTATTTCACAAAAAGGCGTTGCACCAACCTTATAAACTTCCTTTATAATCTGCTTAACAAGAGGAATAGGCGCTGTTCCATGGCAGCTTATCATAACATTTTCGCCCTTCTGTACCCTGCATGAATAATTTACAAGGTTATGGGCAAGTGTTTTTATTCTTTCGTCCATATAAAACTCTCCTTTATACTGAATTTGTTCTCTTTCCCCGATACAGCTATATTCTACTACTTTTACCCAAAATGTCAAAATTATTTACTGCCTTCGTCGAAATCAGGATTTCGACGAGTTAAAACAGAGGAATAAAAAGAGGGTTCCATCAGCATAAATGCCTTGAAACCCTCTCTTTTCCTTTGCTCACGCCTTTGGTTTTTTTTGTTTTCCTATTTCAAACACAGAATACGGCAGAGAAAACACAAGCACAATAGCTACGGCTATAACACCGGCAAATTTAATTGCTCTTGAGGCCTCTATAAATGTATCGTAAATATTTGTTTCCAAAACTCCCTTCATCGTTTTGTACATAAGCGAGCCGGGAACAAGAGGAACTATGCCGGGAATAAGGAAAAGCGTTGAAGGCGCCATATGTCTGTAAGAAAAAAATCTTGAAAGCACAGCCGCCGTAACGGCACCAAAAAATACCCCCAAAAGCTCATTTATGGTTGATACATACACAAAGGAATACACAACCCATGCCACACCGCCGCAAAAGCCGCCCAAATATACCTTTTGGCGCGGGCAGTTAAAAATTACGGCAAAGCCTGCGGCAGCGGCAGCAGCCAAAAAAAACTGTGCTATATATGGGTATATCATAAAGCCGCACCTCCCATAAGCATATTATAGGTTGTAAGTGCAATACCAACTCCGGCGGCAACGAAAACCGCCGTAAGTACAGCGTCTATCATCATTGTTCCGCCTGATATAAAATCTCCGTACAAAATATCCTTTGCGCCGTTGGTTATGGCATATCCCGGCACAAGGGGCATTATAGAGCCCATTATCATTATTTCGTAGTTATCGGCAATGCCCCTGTACTGAAAAACAAGTATTGCCGCCGTTACCACAATGCTGGCTATAAGGCTTGTAATAAAGCCCGCTGTCGGCAGCTTTCTTAAGGCGCTCATGGCAAGGCCAAGGGCAGCGCCCGCTATTGCCGACAAAAGAGCATCGTTTATAGTTCCGTTAAAAAGCAGAGTAAAGCACATTGAAATAAGCACATAAGATACCAAATTTGTACTTTGTCTGTATTCCTTCAGGTTTGAAATAACCTCAAGCTCATCAAAGGCCTCTCTTACGGATATTTTTCCGCTTACAAATTTTCTTGAAAGCTCATTTGCCGCCGCAACCTTTTCAAGATTTATTGTTCTTCCCTCTATCCTTTTTACCTTTGTAACGCTTCCGCTCAAAGGGCCTGTTATTCCGGCAAATATTCCTGTGGGCGTAACAAAGGTTTCGGGCATCAAATTGTAATAAGCAGACTGAAGTATTCTTTCCATGGTGTTTTCCACACGCTGGGTTTCGGCGCCGTTTTTAAGCATAATTTCACCTACACCCATCGCAAAGTCAAGAAGAAGCTTCTCCTCCATTACGCATTTACCTCCTAAAATAGTTTGTGTACAATTAATTAGTATGCTAAATAATTTTGATATGATATATAATCATAGTATATTTTTTAAAAATGTAAAGATATTTTTTGCTAAATATGTGTAATATTTTCAAAATTTTATTTTTTTGTTTACATAGCCACCCAAATGATATATAATCAGCATTAAATTGAATATTTTATACGGGGGTGCTGAGGCCCTGCGCCTATGCTGAGAGAGTCCCTTTGAACCTGATGCGGTTAGTACCGCTGTAGGGAGTGTGCTTATATTATTATTTTTAACATAAAACCATTTCCTGCGGGAGATGGTTTTTTTATATTCAACGTAAATTTATTTTAGTAAAAGGAGGAAACAATAATGAAAGTAACCGAAAGATTATATTCAAAAGTAAAGGATATTTGGGAAAGCTACAACGAGCATCCTTTTGTAAAAGGAATTTCCGACGGAACACTTCCCATTGATAAGTTTCAGTTTTATATGATTCAGGATCATCTTTATCTTCTTCAGTATGCAAAGGTATTTGCCCTTGGCGTAATAAAAGCTGACAAGGAAAGCGATATGAGAATATTTGCCGGCCTTATAAAGGATACCCTTGATACCGAAAACGCTGTACATCAATCATATCTCAAACGCCTTGGCATTACAAGAGAAATGATAGACAGCGCCGAAAGAAGCCTTGTAAACGAAAGCTACACAAACTACATGATTTCAATAGCCTTTAAAGAGGGGCTTGCGGAGCTTGCCACAACAGTGCTTGCCTGCTCATGGAGCTATAAGCTTATAGGCGATTTTATGGAAACTATTCCGGGTTCAAAAGACCACGAATTTTACGGACACTGGATTAATACATATACCTCTGAGGGTTACAGAGCCTGCAACGACCTTATGATGGAGCTTGTAGACAGACTTACGGAAAACTACACAGAGGAGCAGCTTCAGCGTCTTGAAAAAATAATAATCGACTGCAGCCGCTATGAGTATATGTTCTGGGACATGGCATGGAACAAGGAGATGTAAAAAAATGCTGGAATTTAAAGATGTAACCTTTAAATACAGTGAGGACGATTACACAATGTTTGACCGCCTTTCATTTAAGGTGGAGGACGGTGAATTTATAAGCATTATAGGAAAAAGCGGCTGTGGAAAAAGCACTGTTTTCCGTCTTATAAACGGCCTTGAAAAGCCTCAGGGCGGCGAGGTTTTGTATGACGGAAAAAATGTTGCCCTTCTGAAAAATTACAGCGCATACATGCCGCAGAAGGATCTGCTTTTCCCCTGGCGCACAATAGAAAAAAATATATGCCTTGCCATGGAGGTAAGAAAAAAAAGCCGCACACAGATGAAACAGGCGGCGGAGGAAATGCTAAAGGAGGTTGGTCTTTGTGAATACCGCGACAAATATCCAAAAGACCTTTCGGGCGGTATGCGCCAAAGAGCGTCCTTTGCCAGAACACTGCTGGCAGGCAGCGACCTTATGCTGCTTGACGAGCCATTTTCGGCACTTGACTCTCTTACAAAAATTTCACTTCAGGAATGGCTTTTGACCGAGTGGGAAAAGCACAGCAAAACAATACTTTTTGTTACCCACGACGTTGAGGAGGCAATATTCCTTTCAAAAAAAATATTTGTAATATCCGACAGACCCGTAACGCATTTTGAGGAATTTGAAATTCCCCTTTCATATCCAAGAAAGAGAGAGGATATGAAGCACAGCGACATTGTTGAGCTTAAGGAAATGCTTATAAGCCGTTTAAGACAGGAGGATACGCCATGAAAAAAAATATGCCTTCAATAATTCTTTCTGTCTGCCTTCTGCTACTTTGGCAGATAATAGCAATGCTTATAAACGCGCCCTATATACTGCCCTCGCCTGTGCAGATACTTATAAGGCTTTGGGAGCTTAGGGAAACGCTTTTTCTTGTTCAGCTGCCGGCAACAATGGGTGTAACGGCTTTGGGGCTTATAATATCCGTTGCCCTTGGGCTTTCGCTTGCCATAGCCATGGATTTAAACGAAAAAATAGAAAATGCCCTTTACCCGATAATTGTGGCTTCGCAGACAATACCAACCACAGCCATAGCGCCGCTTTTTGTGCTTTGGTTCGGTTACAGCATATGGAGTAAGGTTCTGGTAACAATACTTATGACCTTCTTCCCCATTGCCATAACCGTTTTTGACGGCTTTAAAAGCAGCAGCCGTGAAATGGAGGAGCTTCTTATAACCTGCGGCGCAGGCAAAAAAGACATTTTCTTTAAGCTTAAAATTCCGCAGACACTGCCCTATTTCTTTTCGGCAATAAAAATGGCTGTTCCTTTAAGCATTATAGGCGCCGCCATAGCCGAGTGGCTTGGAGCGCAGAGCGGTCTTGGATATTTCAGCAAGCGTATGATGACACAGCTTGACGGGGCCGGTGTTTTTGCGCCTGTTGTTCTGCTTTCCGCAGCGGCAATGCTTTTTGTGTCTGTAATAAGCATACTTGAGAAAAAACTTATTAAATGGAGGAAAGAATTATAATGAAAAAAAGAATTTTAGCGGCTGTTTTATGTGCCGCAATGATAATGACAGGCTGCGGCGGCTCATCATCTGCCGAAAGCTCAGCCTCAGGCGCTTCTGCCTCAAACGCACAGCAGCTTGAAGATTTTGACATAGTTTTGGACTGGTATCCAAACGCCGTTCACAGCTACATTTACACAGCCATTGAAAAAGGCTACTATGCCGAGGAAGGGCTTAACGTAAACATTCAGTTCCCGTCCAACACCAACGACGCTATTTCACTTACAGCGGCAGGCAAAGCCGACATGGGAATTTACTATATGCACGATGTTGTTCTCTCAAGAGTAAACCAGAATGTTCCTGTAAAATGCGTAGGCGCAATATCTCAGGAGCCTTTGGACATTTTTATGGCGCTTAAAGAGAAAAATATAAAAGAGCCTAAGGACCTTATAGGCAAAACCATAGGCGAAGGCGGCACAGAGCTTAGCGAGGCAATAATTAAATATCTTGTTGAGCAGGCAGGCGGCAAAATTGAAGATGTAAACGTAATAAACGTAGGCTTCGACCTTATGAGCTCAATGACAACAGGCAATGTTGACGCAACCTACGGCTGTGTTGTAAACCACGAGGTTCCTCAGATGGAGGAGGAAGGCTTTGAGGTTGACTATTTCTTCCCTAACGATTACGGAATGCCTGATTATTACGGCTTTATATTTGTAACAGGCGAAAAGCAGATTGAGGAAGAAAGAGATAAGCTTGCGGCATTTTTAAGAGCGTCAAAGAAAGGCTTTGAGGATATGAAAAATGACCCTGAGGGCTCACTTGAATGTCTGCTTTCAAACCAGAACGAGGAAAACTTCCCACTGAGCGAAACAGTTGAAACAAAGAGCATGGAAATACTTCTTCCGAAAATGGAGCATGATGATGCGCCTTTCCTTTCACAGAGCGCCGAAATATGGCAGCAGAATATAGACTGGATGGCTGAAGCAGGAATGATTGAAGAAGCCATACCGGCTGAAGAAGTAATGGAAGTAATTGATTTTTAATTAAATATACCGTACAATTATGGGAGATGTCTTTTGATATCTCTCAGACTGTAAGCAAGGGATTTCCAAGTAGCGGAAAGGCTTGGAAAACGAATTTTCATCACTTTACTTCGTAAAGTCGGCTCTGCCGACCGCCCTATCTTGGGCGGTGATTATTTTCCAAATGGAATCCGCAGGCGGAATTCACTTCCGACGAGGAAAAGAGAGGGTTTCAAGGCATTTATGCCGATGGAACCCTCTCTTTATTCATCTGTTTAAACTCGTCGAAATACTGATTTCGACGAAAGATGTTTGGGCATCTCTCATTTTTTGTTTGGAGTTGTTTAAATGCAGTTATTAGTACAAAACAGTGAAAAAAATAATCTGCTTTTTATAATTGCCGCCGTTTCAATGGTTATCGACCACATAGGTGCGGCGTTTTTTCCTCAAGTCCACATTTTCAGAATACTGGGGCGTATAGCCTTTCCTATTTTTGCCTACGGAGTGGCGCAGGGAGTTAAATATACCTCTGACATTAAAAAATATATTGCCAGAATGCTTATTGCTGGAATAGTTGCCCAACCCTTTTATATGTACTGCATTATAAATAAGCCTAACATTATGTTTGAGCTTGCGTTATACGCCCTTGCCCTTTACATGATTAAAAAAAGACGCATACTTTACGCATTTTTGCTTGCCGCCGCAGCAGCTGTACTCAATTTTGATTACGGAATTTACGGTTTGGGCATGGCGCTTGCATTTTTCTTTATGGAAACCGACAAAACCGCAGCCATAATATTTATGTGCGCCATAAGCATAATTATGGGGCTGTCATCACCATATTTTGTTCAGGCATATGCCATAGCCGCCATTCCTGTTATTCTTTTTGTACCGTACAAAAAAATTAAACTGCCAAGATATTTCTTCTATTTCTTTTACCCACTGCACTTAATGGTGCTTTCGGCAATAAAAATTTTATTTTAAATATTGAAATCAACACAAAAAGACTGTATTTACAGGTAATGTAATACAGTCTTTTTTCATACAAAATATAATGCAAAAAAACAGCCGACATAAATGCCGGCTGTAAAGCTCGTAATTACTGAGCTGATTTGCTTTCTTTGAATTTAGCAATAGCTTCTGTAAGCTTTGGAACGATAACCTTAAGGTCGCCAACGATACCAAGGTCAGCTACACCAAAGATAGGAGCAGCTTCGTTCTTGTTGATAGCTACGATAAAGTTTGAATGTTCCATACCTGCAACGTGCTGAATAGCACCTGAGATACCGCAAGCCATGTAGAGGTCAGGTCTAACTGTTTTACCTGTCTGACCAACCTGACGGTCTTTTTCAATCCAGCCAGCGTCAACACAAGCTCTTGATGAACCAACTTCGCCGCCAAGTGCTGCAGCAAGTTCTCTGATGATGCCAAAGCCTTCTGGGCTTCCAACGCCACGTCCGCCAGATACGATAATCTTAGCTTCTGTAAGGTCAACAGCCTTCTTTTCTGACTTAACAACTTCAAGAATTTCGATGTTCATTGCATCTGGTGTAAAGTCAACTTTGAAGTCTACCTTTTCGCCTGTTCTTGTTGTGTCCTTAGTAATTTTCTTCATAACACCAGGACGTACTGTTGCCATCTGTGGCTTTGATCTTGGGCACATAAGTGTAGCCATAAGGTTACCGCCGAATGTAGGACGAACCATAAGAAGAGCTCTTGTAGCGTCTACGCAGCCGCAAGCTTCTTCTCTTGCGATTTCTTCAGGAGTCTTAGCCATTCTAAGTGCTGTACAGTCAGCAACAAGACCTGTTTTGATACGGCTTGCTACACGAGGAGCAACGTCACGGCCGATTGATGAAGCGCCGAAAAGTACCATTTCTGGCTGGAACTCTTTGCAAACAGCTGTGATAGCCTGTGTATATGGCTCTGTAACAAATTCTTTAAGAAGGTCGTCTTCAACGATGATTACTTTGTCAGCGCCGTAAGCGATGCATCTGTCAGCCTGCTCGCTGATACCTTTGCCGCCAAGTAAAACTGCAACAACCTGTTCCTTTAAATCTGCATTTAATCTTGTAGCCTCACCAAGAAGTTCAAGTCCGATATTCTGAACTTTGCCATTTCTCTGTTCAACTACTACAAAAATATCTTTTTCTTTACTCATTGTAGGGTTTCCTCCTTGTTATCTGATTTATGCGAAATAATTAGATGATGTGCTTTTCATCAAGTTTTTCAACAATTGCTTCAACATACTTTTCAACTGAAAGACCTGAAAGAACTGTACCAGCGCCTTTAAGTTCCTTAGTATATGAATTATAGATGTTTGTTGGTGAACCCTTTAAGCCAATCCAGTTAACGTCATCGCCAAGAGCATCCTTAATATCTTCAAAGCCAACAAGTTTGATTTCTTTCTGGTATGCTTCCCAGATACCGCTAACTGTCATGTATCTTGGTGTTGCAAGTTCCTGAATAGCTGTAAGGAGGCAAGGAGTTTTGATTTTGATGATGTGGTAACCATCTTCAAACTGTCTCTTAACTGTGATAGCTTCTTCTTCAGCCTTGATGATTTCTTCAACATATGAAACCTGTGGAAGGTGAAGTTTTTCTGCAAGCTGTGGACCAACCTGAGCTGTATCACCGTCGATAGCCTGACGGCCTGTGATGATAAGGTCAAAGTCCATAATTCTTAAAGCACCAGCAAGGATACCTGATGTAGCGTATGTGTCTGAACCTGCAAATTCTCTGCCGCCAACGATAACGCCTTCATCGCATCCCATAGCAAGAGCTTCTCTGATAGCAACATCAGCCTGTGGAGGACCCATAGTAACAACTGTTACTGTGCCGCCAAGCTGTTCTTTAATCTGTAAAGCAGCCTCAATAGCTGTCTTGTCATCATGGTTGATGATTGTAGGCATTGATGCTCTGTCAAGTGTACCGTTTTCATTTACTTTAACTATACCACTTGTTGTGTCTGGAACCTGTTTAATACATACAACGATTTTCATCTCGTGTTCTCCCTCCGAATATTTATTTTTGATACCAATAATTACTTAAGCATGTCTCCTGAAATAACCATCTTCATAACTTCTGATGTACCTTCATAGATTTCAGTAATCTTAGCATCTCTCATAGCTCTTTCAACTGGGTACTCTCTTGTGAAGCCGTATCCGCCGAATAACTGAACGCATCCGCGAGTTACATCGTTTGCTGTTGCTGAAGCAAATAATTTAGCCATAGCTGCAAGTGAAGCATAGTTTTCATGGTTGTCTTTTGCTGTAGCAGCTCTCCATGTAAGAAGACGAGCAGCATCTACCTGTGTCTGCATTTCAGCAAGCTTGAACTGTGTATTCTGGAATGAAGCGATTGTCTTTCCGAACTGCTTTCTTTCCTGAACATATTTTACAGCCTCGTTGATAGCGCCCTGTGCGATACCTACTGACTGAGCGGCAATACCGATACGTCCGCCGTTAAGTCCGTTCATAGCGATCTTGAAGCCGTCGCCTTCCTTACCAAGAAGTCTTGATGCAGGAACCTTAACGTTATCGTAAATAACTTCGCAGTTTGAAGCAGCTCTGATACCCATACGAGGAATATCGTTGCTTACTGAAAGACCTTCCATTGTTCTGTCAAGAATGAAAGCTGAAAGTCTCTTTGATGTTTTTGCCTTTCTGTCTGTAATAGCAAATACTACAAATGTATCAGCAAAACCTGAGTTTGTTGTGAATACCTTTGTACCTGTGATTGTGTAATATGTACCGTCTTCAGATTTAACAGCTTCTGTCTGAACTCCGCCGGCATCTGAACCTGCACCTGGCTCTGTTAAGCCGAAGCAGCCGATCTTAGAACCGTCAACAAGTGGTCTAAGGAATTCCTGTTTCTGCTCTTCTGTACCAAACTGGTCGATACATCCGCAGCAAAGTGATGTGTGAACAGAAATTGTGATACCTGTTGAAGCATCAATCTTAGAAACTTCTTCCATACAAAGTGTGTATGTAAGGTTGTCAGCACCTGCTCCGCCATACTGTTTGCTGTAAGGAATGCCGAGCATATGAGCCTTCTGAAGCTTTGCAAGCATTTCAAAGTTCATTTCTTCAGCTTCATCCATATCTCTTGCGATAGGTCTGAGTTCATTTTCCGCAAATTTGTGGAATAATTCTTTTGCAAGTGTCTGTTCTTTTGTTAATTTGAAGTCCATTTACAAATTCCTCCTGTAAAAAAATATTGTTTAACAGCCATGCGCCGTCTGCACAACTGTTTATAACTGGCTTTTAAGCTGCTTTCAGCCGCAGTAAATAAACAAATCCGACAGTCCTTCTTCTTTGCATCAAAATATTTCGCACGCAAAGTATTATCGGTAACATAAACACACCATTAAAAACGCTGTGTTATTTTTATGACGAGATTTTATTTTTTTACATACGGCATGTCATGGGTACCTTACTTAAACACATACTACCCCCACCCATGGCAACATTAATCCATAACCTTATGTTATCGCCTTAACGCCTTATTGTCAACAGTAAAATCCCACTATAATGACCCAATATTTGTAATTTATACACTTTGCACAATTATTAACAGCACCTTCTGAACAAGTTCACTTTTTACCCTTAAAGGTATTTTCATTTTGTTAATTTTTTTTGCATGTTAAATATGTATTCAGTGCCTCAAGGTAATTGATAATGCTGTTTTTCTCAATTTTTATCTCATATCTTTGTTCAAAAGCGTCAAAAGGAATAGATTTTCGTCCTCCCTCTTCCGCCTGCGTCCAGTATTTCTTCAAAACCTCCATGGGCAGAAAGAAATATTTGCCATATGCGGAAAAATGCACCAGAAGAAACGCCGCGCCCTTCTGTTTGTTAAAGTCCTCCATAAACTCTATCTGGTGGCTGTGTATGTTCTGTATGGGAAGGCTTTTCTGCCCTGTTTCCTTGGCGTCAAAGCATATGGCTATGCCCTGCGCCACTCCCATATAGTCAACCGTTGACTGCTTGTCAAAATAGGCAAGAGTTATTCTTTTGTCCTTGTCAAGCTGAACGGGCGTTATTGGCGTGGGAATTTTCTGCACCACAGCCAGTCCGTTTTTTCTGTACATTTCGTTTGTAAAATTTATGAGCTCTTCAAAGGCGCTTCCTCTAAGCCCACGTGAATTCCAGTATCCCATTTTTTACCTCTCGGTTTCATCAAGTATTTTCAGCGCCTTTCGGGCTGTATCGGCAAGCAAAGGGCTTTCGCTTTTCAAAAACGGCTCAATAAGCCCCTTTGCCTCTTTTTTTCCGCTGTTTGCCGCCGCCGCAATGGCGTTTCGTTTTATAACGGTGTTTCCCCTCCAAAAAATTGCCGTTTTCCCATAAAATTCTTTAAACTGCCTGTTGGAAAGCTTAAGCAGTTCTTCAACAGATGGCGCATAGCTTTCCTTACTGCCTGTCCAAGGCTTTTGTGTGCCGTTTTTGGGGCATACAAGCTGACAGCAGTCGCAGCCGTAAATATTGCTTCCCATAAGGCGTATTTCTTCCTCTGTAAGCTCTCTTTTAAGCTGTGTAAGGTACGATATGCACCTTGTCATGTCAAAGCCCTTTTCGCTAAGGGCGCCTGTGGGGCATGCGGCAATACATTTTCCGCAGCCGGTGCAGCAATTTTTTCCGCCTGTGCCTGTTTCAAGAACCATATCCGTTATCATATAGCCCAAAAACACAGCCGCACCGCCGTTTTTGGCAACAACACAGCCGTTTTTTCCCCTTTCTCCTATTCCGCTTCTTACGGCAGCCGCCCTGTCGCTTAAAGGTCCGGTGTCGGCAAAAATTTTATAATTAAAATTATATTCCTTTTTAAGCTGCGCCGCCAGTTTTTCCAAAAGGGAAACAACCGTTGTATGATAATCCTCTCCAACGGCGCCTGCTGATATTTTTCCTCTCAAAACGCCGTCATCACTTCTGTCAATGCGCAGATTGTAGCTTACGGCAACAACTATAATGCTTTTGGCATTTTTAAGTGTAAGGGACGGATTTATTCTTTTTTCTATGTCGCTTTCGGCAAAGCCCTTAAGCAGCTGAGCCTTTTTTTCAAGCTCCTCACGCAGCTCATCAAAGGGCTCAGCCGAGCATATGCCTATATCTGTTATTTCGTTTTCAGCGGCAAAGCGCTCAATTATTTCCTCCGCCTTCATATAAATCCCTCAGTCTGCTTACAGTAACAAATTCTATTCCTTTTTCCTCAAGCTCGCACTTTAAGTCTGCCAACGCCTGAGCCGTTATTTTTCCGCCCTCGGGCCCTACATGGCCTATGGCTACGGCATATCCCTTTTTTAAAGCCACATCGGCGGCATGACGCAGATTTTCCTTAACCTTATTTATATCGTCGGTGCTGTCAAGAAAAACATCTCTTTTAAGCACATCCACGCCCTTTTCCCTGCCCAACTTTTCCCCCAAGGATTTTGCCGTTGTCATGGAATCCACAAAAAGCATATCCCTTTCGGCAAGTACATCAAACACCGCACCAAGGCATCTTTCATTTTCCATGATAGCAGAACCCATGTGGTTGTTCAAGCCCGACGCGCCGTCAACAATTTCCAAAGCCTCGTTTACGGTACATTTTATTTCCTCATCGGTCATATTTAGAAACACGCCCTTGTCGCCCACCCAGCTTTTTTTGCCTGTAAGGCTTTCCATAGGCATGTGAACTATATAGTCCTTGCCGGCGTTTTTTATTTTTTCAACATCCTCCGCAGATCTTTCGCTAAAGGGCATAACCGCCGCCGTAAAATCAATGTCCAGTGCAAGCATTTGGTCTGTGCCCTCTCCGCCGTAGCCGAAATCATCTATAATAACCGCAAGATACGCCTTTTTTTCCTCTCCAAATGTCATTATGTCTTTTTTATGGAAAAAGCCTATATCGGCAGCAGCCATAACCGCCAAAAAATAAAGCAAAAATATAATATTCTTTTTGTTTTTCATATTCCGCACCAAAGTGTTTTTTTAGTATATATTTTATTTTTCCAAATAAAATTAATTACAAAACAAAAATAAATTTTTCAGCACAAAAAACACCATTTGCTGTTCTGCACGCCGAAAAATCATTTTAAGATTCTTCGGGCTTTGCCCTCAGAATGACACATTAAGCTTTGGCTAAAGATTTAAAATCGTGGACGCTGTCCACACCTGCCACCCTTTGAAAAGGGTGGACGGAAACCTTAGATTCTTCGGGTTTTGCCCTCAGAATGACAAAAAACAAGGCTGTTGTCATTCTGAACGCAGTGAAGAATCTCTTCTAAAACCTTTAGATTCTTCGGGTTTCACCCTCAGAATGATACATGGGCATATTCACGGTTGAATTTCTTATATATCCTTTCATATTCGTTTTCTAAATTACGCTGAAGCGAAATTCAATACATAAAAAAACTCCCACAGCAAACTGTGGGAGTTTAATCTATATTAATTTACTTTTTGGCAGTAAATACAGCCTTTCCGTCTTCGGCAGATACAACAACGGTATCACCCTTCTTAAAGCCGCCGTCAAGGAAGCTTTCGGCAAACTTATCCTCAATTTTACTCTGAAGTGCTCGTCTTAAAGGTCTTGCGCCGTAAGCCGGGTCAAAGCCCTCTTTTGCAATAAACTCTATGGCGCTGTCGTCAAACTCAACTGTAATTTCCATGTTTTCCTTAACACGCTTTACAATGTCCTTAGCCATAAGCTTTACTATTTCCTTAACATTGTCCTCATTAAGGGCATGGAATACAATTATATCGTCAATTCTGTTAAGAAACTCAGGTCTGAACATTTTCTTAACCTCGTCCATAACATTTTTCTTCATGTCGCTGTAATTCTTGGTTTTGCTGTCATCAGCGGCAAAGCCAAGCTTTTTAGGCTCAATAATATTTCTTGCGCCTGCATTTGACGTCATAATTATAACAGTGTTTTTAAAGTCTACCTTTCTGCCCTGACCGTCTGTAATATGACCGTCGTCAAGCACCTGAAGAAGTACGTTGAATACATCAGGCGAAGCCTTTTCAATTTCATCAAAAAGCACTACCGAGTATGGTTTTCTTCTTACCTTCTCGCTAAGCTGGCCGCCCTCCTCATAGCCTACATATCCCGGAGGCGCACCGATAAGCTTTGACACATCGAATTTTTCCATATATTCGCTCATATCAATTCTTATCATAGCGTTTTCATCGCCAAAAAGCACCTCTGCCAAAGCCTTTGAAAGCTCTGTTTTGCCAACGCCTGTTGGGCCAAGGAAAAGGAATGAGCCGATAGGTCTTTTCGGATCCTTAAGACCTACTCTGCCTCGTCTTACAGCCTTGGCAACAGCCTCAACAGCCTCGTCCTGACCTATTACTCTTTCATGCAGAAGTTTTTCCATGTTAAGCAGTCTTTCGCCCTCCTCCTGCTGTATGCTCTTTACAGGTATACCTGTCCAGTTGGCAATAACATCGGCAATTTCGTTGGCTGTAACCACTTTTTCTGTGGAAATATTTTTATTTTCCCATTCTTTTTTGGCTTCCTCAAGCTTATTTTTAACCTCTGCCTGTTCCTTTTTAAGGTTGGCAGCCTTTTCAAAGTCTTCTGTTTTAACGGCTTCTTCTTTTTCCTTTTCAAGGGACTCCAGCTTTTCCTCAAGCTCCTTTACGCCGCTTGGCGCTGTAAATGTGGCAAGACGCATTTTTGACGCTGCCTCATCAATAAGGTCGATAGCCTTATCAGGCAGAAATCTGTCGGTAATGTATCTTGAACTCATTTTAACAGCCGCTTCAACTGCATCATCGCTTATTTTAACATTGTGATGAGCCTCATATTTATCTCTTAAGCCGTAAAGCATTTTAATTGCGGCGTCCTCATCAGGCTCTTCAACCCTTACAGGCTGAAATCTTCTTTCAAGAGCCGCATCTTTTTCAATATACTTTCTGTATTCATCAAGTGTTGTTGCGCCCACAAGCTGAATTTCGCCCCTTGCCAGCGACGGTTTAAGAATATTTGACGCATCTATTGCGCCCTCTGCGCCGCCTGCGCCTATTATGGTGTGCAGCTCATCAATAAACAGTATAACGTGGCCATCCTTTTTAACCTCGTCCATTACAGACTTAATTCTTTCCTCAAACTCACCTCTGTATTTGCTGCCGGCAACCATAGATGAAATATCAAGGCATACAACTCTTTTATCCTTAAGTATTTCAGGTATATCGCCCTTGGCTATTTTCTGTGCAAGTCCCTCTGCAATGGCTGTTTTGCCTACGCCCGGGTCGCCCACAAGGCAAGGATTGTTCTTTGTTCTTCGGCTTAATATCTGAATTACTCTGTCTATTTCCTTTTCACGGCCTATAATAGGGTCAAACTTGTTTTCCTTAGCCATCTGTGTAAAATCTCTGCTGTATTTGTCAAGGTTTGGAGTAGAGCTTTCGCCGTTTTTGCCGCCGGAAGCGCCCATGCCTGCGGCAGAGCCCTGACCCTTTTCGCCCTCGCCAAGCATATTCATAACGTCCTCATAAATACGCTGAATATTTGCGCCCAACGATGCAAGCAGCTTAACGGCTATACAGTCGCTTTCGCTTAAAAGGGCAATAAGTATATGCTCTGTGCCAACATAGCCTGCCTGAAGGTTTACAGCCTCTTGAATGCTTCTGTCAATTATTCTTTTTACTCTCGGTGTATAGCCCTCGGCGCCTGTGGTGCTTCTGCCTCTGCCAATAACCGTTTCCACCTTTTCCCACACATCGCTTCTGCTTATGCCCTGTCCTTCAATGGCCTTTGCGGCAACACTGTCTGAAACGGAAACAAGACCAATAAGCAGATGCTCTGTGCCTATATAATTATGTCCAAGGTCATAAGCGGCCTCCTGTGCCTTTCTTATAACCTCCTGAGCTTTTTCGGTAAATTTTCCCTGCATATGTCAACCCTCCTTAAAGGTCAGCTTTTAAATATACGCCTTAAATATTCGGCTCTCGCCTCATCACGCCTATTTACATCATTTACAGTGCCTGACGAAAGCTGAATATTGCCCGGCTGTACGTTTATCATAATATTATATATTGTTTCGCTTGTTTTTGGAATATCCGTTAAATTAAGAATATATCCTTCTCGTATGTTAGAAAGGTGCTTCATGGCTTCTGCGCCCGAAATTTTTCTTGCGTACTGAAGTGTGCCCAGCGAACGGTATATTCTGTCCTCAATTTCAGCCTTTTCCTTAGCCATGCAGCTTTCTCTTATTTTCTTTTCCTGTTCCTTTACAAAGCTTACCACGTTTTTAAGATTTTTTATAATCTCCTGCTCGCTCTGTCCCATTGTAACCTGGTTTGAAACCTGATATATACTGCCCAAAGCCTCACTGCCCTCGCCGTATATTCCTCTTATGGTTGCGCCAAACTTGCTTACGGCAGAAAGAACGTTTTTCATCTGTCCGGCTCTTTCTATAAAAGGCAGATGCATCATAAATGACGCCCTTAAGCCTGTGCCCATGTTTGTTGGGCACGCTGTAATATAGCCGTATTTTTCGCTGTAAGCATACTCAATGCTTTCCTCAATGAGGTCGTCAATTTTGTCAGCCAAATCCCATGCCTTATCAATATTTTCTCCCGGGAATATGGTCTGTATTCTTATATGATCCTCCTCATTAAGCATTATGCTTACTGTTTCGTCCTTTTTAATAAGCACGCCGCAGTTTTCGCTTTTTGATACAAGCACAGGGCTTATAATGTGCTTTTCCATAAGCTGTCTTTTTTTAATGGCGGGCATGCTGTTTACCTCGGCATACTCAAATTCCTGTGAAAGAGGTGTTCTTTCATTTATAATTGCCTTTTTCACATCTTCTATCATATTTTTAGCCTGTTCCCCGTTCATTGTGTCAGGGAAAGGATATTTTTTAAGGTTTCTTGCCAGTCTTACCCTTGAAGAAATAACTATATCTTCGTCACAAACTTTATCTTCATACCATTTTGACATATCACTCACCGTCCTTTTCAAGGCTTCTGATTCTGTCTCTCAGTTTTGCCGCCTCTTCAAATTCCTCATTTTCTATTGCCGCCGCAAGCTTTCTTTTAAGCAGTTCCTTTTCTCTTTTTGCCGCCATGGCGCCGCCGCTTTTATGAGGAATTTTTCCTTTATGCTCGCTGCTGCCGTGAATGCTTTTAAGCACAGAATCCATATACGGGCTAAAATGCTTTATACATTCTCCGCAGCCCAGCTTGCCGTTTTGTCTGAACTGGCTGTATGTCTGTCCGCATACGGGACATCTGTCTATGCCTGAGTTAAAGCCGCTTCCCAAAAATGCGCTGTCGGCTGTTACATTAAACAAATCCTTGAACATATCGTTAAACGAAAAGCTTGTTGTCAATCCGGCCTTCTCAGCACAGTCGCTGCACAAATACATCTCCTTAACATCACCGTTTATAACCTGTTTCATATGAACAGTTGCCTGATTTTTTTTACATTTTTCACAAAGCATATACAAGCCTCCTTTGTTAGCCACTTTCAACTTTGAGTGCTAACTCATTTCCAAAATTTAAAGACCCTAAGGTCTTTTTCTCTTCTTGTTAGCCACTCAATCATTCGAGTGCTAACTTTCTTATACTGCTATAATATCACTCTTTTGCTAATTGTCAATACATTTTTTAAATTTTTTCAAAAAATTTTTATGACAATTTTTGCGCTGTTTCTCCGCCGTAAAATATACGCTGCTTTCCAAATTCATCTTATATATTATGCTTAAATGCAAAAAATATACTTATCCACAAAAGATTATTCGTCACTTTGTTCCTCAGAATGACAGAAATAAAAAAGATGAAAACCCTTTTTCGAGTTTTCATCTTAGTTTTTCTTATTCAAGAATATAAACCGTTACGTTTCTTCTTCCCCACTGAATTGCTTCATCATAAGAATCCATGCAAAGGTCTATTTTGTTACCTCTTATGGCTCCGCCTGTATCAGCTGCCACTGCATATCCGTAACCCGGAATATAAAGCTTTGTTCCGAAAGGAATAACAGATGTGTCAACAGCCGCAACACCCTTTACAGCCTCGGCGCCTGTTGCTGTTCTTCTCTTGCTTCCGCTGCAGTATGCTGTGTAGGCGCTTGAATTCATGTTAAGGGCTTTTACATATTTTATTCCGTCTATAAAGCTTCCCGGGTCCTTTGTTCCCGTTTCAACTATCTGCTTTACAGGCTCCTTAACTATTTCGCTGCTTTCCTCAATATCTGTATACTTGCCGCCCACATAGGTTTTAACGTAGGTGTATACCTTAACGCCGTTTTCACCCTGCTGAAGTATGTTTTCTTTTCCTCTTTCCATTTCGCTGTTTTCAACATACTCTGTTTCAAAAGGAACTTCCTGCTCAACGGTTTCAACAGTCTGCTTTGTGGTTTCAAATACAAGCTCCATTTCTCTTCTTAAAGGAGATATATCGCTGTATTTGCTTTTCAGCTCATAGCTTTCTCCAAGCTTGTCGGCATAAATCAACTTTATGTCCGCAACATTTCCGCCTGTAACCTGTGTTTTATAAAGCTCTCCGTCAATAACAACGTCAATATAGAAAGCTCTTTTAACAGCAATTTCGTCGCCGCTTCTTATGGTTTTATTAAGATCTGTTGCTTCTTTTTCGTTTAAAATTATCTTGTCTCCGTCCTCCAGCTCGATATTTTCTTCTTCAAAAAATTCAGCTATTGTTTCCGCCTCACATGTATAAACTTCATTTACACCAAATTCGCTGTAACGGATTGACTTTGTTTCAGCCGAGTATGCCGAAACAGTGCCTGTTAATATGGTTAATGCTGCAGCCACCATACCGATAACTCTAAGTCGTTTTGTCATATTTTACCTCCTTGAACTGCGGAAAACCAAGCTTTAAGTCTTCCGTGTTTTCGCGTTAGCGATTTTTGACTTCACTCGTTAGATTAATCTGTTAATGTGGGAATTGATTAATCTGCTTTAAGTATATTAACACATTTGTAACATTTATGCAACAATTTCGAAAATTTATATTTAAAACCATGAAATTGTGTAATTTTTAATTAACAAAATTGTGTATATAGTTTTTGTGTACTTCATCACACTAAAGCACAGATTAATACATTAGATACATATAAACAAAAAATATCGGTACTTTTTTGTGCAACAATTATACCGCCTATTTAATACCAAATAAATTTTTTGCATTAAGGCTTGTTTTTTCGCATACCTCTTTGTATGAAATTCCCTTAATTTCCGCTATTTTTTCCGCCACATATTCAATATATGACGAATTATTTCTTTTTCCCCTAAATGGCGTTGGTGCAAGGTATGGGCAGTCGGTTTCAACAACTATATTTTCAATTCCTATATTTTCCGCAACCTCAACCAATTTTTTTGCGTTGCTGTATGTAACAACGCCGCCTATGCCTATATAAAAGCCCATTTTAACATAATCCGCCGCCATCTGCGCACTGCCGGAATAACAGTGAATTACGCCCTTTCTCACTTTGCTTTCCTTTATAATGTCAAAGCATTCCTGCGACGCCTCGCGGGAATGGATTATAACTGGCAGATTGAGCCTTTCGGCAATTTCAAGCTGTTTTTTAAATATATAAATCTGCTTTTCTCTGCTGTAACCCTCATAGTGATAATCAAGGCCTATTTCGCCTATGGCAACCACCTTTTCGTTTTCGGCGGCTATTTTTTCAACGGTTTCCAAATCCTCTTCTGTAACCTCACTTGCATAATGCGGGTGTATTCCCGATGAGGAGTATATAAAGTCATATTTTTTGCCAAGTTCAACGCCGGCAAAGGAGCTTCTTACTGACTCTCCCGAATTTACTATATAATCTACGCCGTTTTCATGCATACTCTGTAAAAGCTCATCTCTGTCATCGTCAAAGGCCTCGTCGTCATAATGCGCATGCGAATCAAAAATCATATTATTCCTCCTAAAAAACAAGCGTGCCGAAAAAGGCACACTTAAATGTGTAAATAAAATAATCTCTCAATAGCGGAAAGGTTTGGAAAACAAATTTTCATCACTTTGCTTCGCAAAGTCGGCTTTGCCGACCGCCCCATCTTGGGCGGTGATTGTTTACCAAATGGAATCCGCAGGCGGAATTCACTTCCGCCGAGGAAAATCAAGGGTTTCAAGGCATTTATGCTGATGGAACCCTTGATTTATTCTTCTGTTTCAACTCTTCGAAATTATAATTTCGAAGAAGGGTGTCGAAGAATTCGACACCCTTAAGCGTGCCGAAAAAGGCACACTTGCTTATATTTAAAAAATTATCTTATGTCACAGCCGCTTCCAAGCTGCTTGTCATCTGTAACAAGAGAAAGATTTCCGTCTTTATCCTCAGCGCAGAGTATCATTCCCTTTGAAATTTCGCCCATCATTTTTCTTGGAGCAAGGTTTTCAACTATAACAACCTTTTTACCCACCATTTCCTCGGGTGAATAGTATTTTGCTATGCCCGAAAGAATTGTGCGCACCTCGTCGCCAACCTTAACTGTGTTTTTAAGCAGCTTGCTTGATTTTGGCACCTTTTCGCTGGCGATAACCTCGCCTGTTACAAGGTGAACCTTGCAGAAATCGTCAATGGTTATTTCACTCCACTGCTCCTCTTCCTCTTCTACTTTCGCTTCCTCAGCCTGCTTCATCTGGTTTGCAACACTCTGGCTCTGGGCAGCCTTAATTGCCTCTTCAAGCTCTTCAAGCTCTTTTTTAATATCAATTCTTGGGAAAAGAGCCTGTCCCTTTTTAACAGAAACCGTTTTAGGCAGAAGTCCGAAGGTTTTTGTGCTGTCCCATGCTGTAAGGTCGCCTTCCTCAATGCCCACCTGCTGCCAAATAAGCTTTGGTGTTCTTGTAAGGCATGGCTGAAGAAGTATAGAAACTATACGTATTGTTTCGCACACATTGTAAAGTGCGCCGGCAAGCATACCCTTTTTAGCCTCGTCCTTAATAAGCACCCATGGCTGTGTTTCGTCAATATACTTGTTTGTTCTTCTTATAAGTGTCCAAAGCTCGCTTAAGGCATCGCTGAAAAGCATTTTGTCCATGCTTGATTCAAACTTTTCAACTGTTGCCTTAACGGTAGCCCTAAGGTCATCGTCAAACTCGGTAGCGTCCTGCTGTGATGGAAGTGTGCCGCCGAAATATTTTTCAATCATGCCGCAGGTTCTTGAAACAAGGTTTCCAAGGTCATTGGCAAGGTCATAGTTAATTCTCTGAATAAGCGCCTCATTGTTGAAGTTTCCGTCCTGACCGAAGGCAACCTCACGAAGAAGGAAGTAACGTATAGCGTCAAGGCCGTATCTGTCCACAAGCACCTTAGGATCTACAACATTGCCCTTTGATTTGCTCATTTTGCCGCCGTTTATAACAAGCCAGCCGTGGCCGAATACCTGCTTCGGCAAAGGCAGATCAAGCGCCATAAGCATTGCAGGCCATATAATTGTGTGGAAACGTACAATTTCCTTGCCTACAAGATGAATGTCAGCAGGCCAGTATTTCTGATACATTTCGTCATGGTCTGTGCCATAGCCCAAAGCCGTAATATAGTTTGTAAGGGCGTCAAGCCATACATATACAATATGACCAGGGTCAAAATCAACAGGAATGCCCCATGTAAATGAGGTACGGCTTACGCACAAATCCTCAAGACCCGGCTTAAGGAAGTTTGAAATCATTTCTGTCTGTCTTGACTGAGGCTGTATAAACTCAGGATGCTCCTCAATGTATTTTATAAGTCTGTCCTGATATTTTGAAAGTCTGAAGAAATAGCTTTCTTCCTTTACCTTTTCAACATCTCTGCCGCAGTCGGGGCATTTGCCGTCTACAAGCTGATGCTCTGTATAAAAGCTTTCGCAAGGTGTGCAGTACCAGCCCTCATATTCCGATTTATAAATTTCGCCCTTGTCATAAAGCGCCTTAAATATCTTTTTAACCGCCTCAACATGCTCCTCGTCGGTTGTTCTTATAAACTTGTCGTAGGAAATGTCAAAAGCCTCCCAAAGCTCCTTTATGCCGGCAACAACCTTGTCTACATACTGCTTTGGCGTAACGCCCTGTGCTGTTGCTATTCTTTCTATTTTCTGACCATGCTCGTCTGTTCCCGTAAGAAACATAACGTCATAGCCTCTCAGCCTTTTGTATCTTGCCATTGCGTCTGCCGCAACCGTACAATAGGAATGACCGATGTGAAGCTTGTCGCTTGGATAATATATAGGTGTGGTTATGTAAAACTTTTCCTTTTCCAAAACTGATCCCTCCAGATTTATTTAAACTTACCAGACTTTCCAAAAGCCTGAAAACCGTATACATACCATGTTACCTATTATATATTGTTTGCCATAAAAAAGCAAAATATAATTAAAAAAACAGCATGCGCAAACAAAAATATGCTTATTTTCGTGTTGCTTTTTTCCATATAATACAATATAATTCGCCTTATACAATTAATATATATGATTTTTACTGACACAAAGAGGTGTTTTTTATATGAATAATCATGCTAAGGGAACTGTGATGGCTCTTACGGGAGCCTGTCTTTGGGGCATAATGGGCATTTTTGTGCGTGAGCTTAATAAATTTGGGCTTAACGGCATGGACATAGCCTTTTTCAGATGTCTGCTTTCGGGCATAGCCTATATGATTTTTAACGCCATAACAAATCCGTCTGTTCTTAGGGTAAACTTCAAGGGGCTTATTACATGCTTTATGTACGGCATAGTGTGCTACAATGTAGGCTTTGTTTCCTACGGCTTTGCCGTTGAAAGAATATCCGTTGCCGTTGCCACAGTGCTTATGTTTCTTGCCCCCGTATGGGTTGCCCTTATAGGCAGAATTGTATTTAAGGAGCATCTTTCATTAAAAAACGGTTTAAGCATAGGCGTATGCCTTATAGGCGCAATTCTTGTTTCAAACGTGCTTGCCATAGGCAGTGTAAAGCTTGACCTTATAGGCATAATATGCGCCCTTTTAAACGGCTTCGGCGTTGCCCTTCAGGTTATGATACCCCGCTACTTCAACGGAAAATACTCAAAAGACACAATGCTTGTGTACGGCTTTTTCGGCGCAGCCATTGTAATGTCGCTTTTTACCAACTTTACAGCGGTAGGTCAGGCTATTGCCTCGCCGCAGAAAATGTCTTTTGTGTTCAATGTGCTTATGATTTCGCTTTTATGCACCACAGTTGCCAATGTATCAATGGTAAAATCAACTACATATTTAAACACCACAGTTTCAAGCATACTTTCGGCTGTTGAGGTTGTTGTGGGGGCTCTTGTAGGCATACTACTTTATAAGGAAAGCATGAGCCTGCTTCAGTCCATAGGCGCCGTTATAGTTGTTTTGGGTGCTTTGGCGCCAAACATTATAGGTGAAAAAAGCACAAATCAGTGATATAAATTTTAACAGTTTTTAACACTTTAAATTTATTGACACTTATCCAAAAAAGAGTATAATCAATTTCATAAAACAACACTATTCAACACCTGACTGCTCTTGGCTGCGATTTTTTCCGGCTGAGGGCGGTTTTTTTGTTTCCCGAAAATTTATTTTTTTATACCGCATAAACCATATTTAATGTATAATTGTATCAATACAATTTTTACGGAGGATAATGTTTTATGGAAGAAATATTTGATATAGCCCTTGATAAAGCCTCCCGCACACCAATATATCAGCAGATAGGCGACAAAATATTTTCTCTTATTGAGGACGGAACACTGCCGCCCAACAGCAAGCTGCCGCCCATACGAAAGCTTGCCTTATCCCTTGGGGTAAACACCGTTACAATAGTTTCAGCCTTTAAATATCTTGAAAGCAAAAAGGCGGTTTACTCACATACAGGCAGCGGCACTTATGTTTCACCCATTCCCCTTGAAAGCATACCCGAGCCTGTTATAAACGAAAATATACAGCTTTCAAAAAACAGCCTTCTTGAGGGAGCAATAAACTTTACCGATACCACTTTGCCCCAGGCGCTTTTCCCCACAGATGAGTTTAAGGCGGCATTCAACACCCTTTTGGACAGAGAAAAAGGCGGCGCTTTTTCCGCCCTTGACAGTCAGGGCTACTACCCTCTGCGTGAAACACTCTGCACTGTGCTTAAGCATTACGGCATAACCGCCTTGCCAGAAAACATACAGATTCTTTCAGGCGGTCAGCAGGGTATTGATATTGTTTCAAAGGCAACCCTTACCCACGGCGATGTGGTTTTTACAGAAAAAACAACATTTTACGGCGCTACGGGCGCATTTCTTTACAGAGGCTGCCAAATAGTTGAAATACCTATGGAGGAGGACGGCTGCGACGTTGCCGCCCTTGAAAACTTTGCCAAAATATACCACCCAAAAATATTTTATATGATGTCATACTTCCAAACGCCTACGGGTATATCCTATTCCCTTGACAAAAAGAGAAAAATTCTTGAGCTTGCAGAAAAGTATAACTTCTTTATAATAGAGGACGATAATCTTTACGATTTCAACTATACAAAGCAAAGCCTTCTGCCTCTTAAGGCGCTGGATTTCAGAAACAGGGTTGTATATATAAAAAGCTTTTCAAAAATACTTATGCCGGGGCTTAGGATAGGCTTTGCCGTTATGCCAAAAAAAATACACTCAGGCATTATGAACGCCAAATATATAGCCGATATTTCCACATCAGGCTTAATTCAGAAGCTTTTGGATATTTACCTTAACACCTGTGACTGGCAGGGGCATATAGACAAAATATGCACCTACGGCTACGATAAATATAAATGCGCCGTAAAATACTGCGACAGATACCTGCCCGACGCAAAATACATAAAGCCCAACGGCGGCATAAGCCTTTGGATAGACACAGGAATAGGCAATCAGGCACTTTTTACACAAAAGCTTATGGAAAAGAAAATTATAATATCCTCGGGACGCCAGTTTACCCCAAGCCAAAGCGGCAGCAGCCACATAAGGCTGTGCTTTTCAAATATAAGCGACGAAAAGCTTGAAAAAGGCATACGAAACATAGGCTATATTATAAAGGAAATGAAAGAAGAGGGTTCATTTTCCGATTAATATTGCAGACATCATAAAAAAAATATATAATTAGTAAAGCTACTATACTTACGGAGGAATGAAAATTATGGAAATAAGAACAAGGTTTGCGCCAAGCCCAACAGGCTACATGCACATAGGCAATTTAAGAACCGCACTTTATGAATACCTCATAGCCAAATCAAAGGGCGGCAAATTTATATTAAGAATAGAAGATACCGACCAGGAGCGTTATGTTGAGGGCGCCGTTGACATTATATACAACACTCTGCGCCTTACAGGCCTTAAGCATGACGAGGGCCCTGACATCGGCGGCGACTACGGCCCATATATCCAGAGTGAAAGAATGGGTCTTTACATGGACTACGCAAAACAGCTTATAGAAAAAGGCGAGGCATATTACTGCTTCTGCACAAAGGAAAGACTTGAAAGCCTTAAGGTTAAAAACGGCGAGGGCGAAGCCTTTGCGCATTATGACAGACACTGTCTTGGTCTTTCTAAGGAAGAAATTCAAGCTAACCTTGATGCGGGAATGCCTTTTGTTATCCGTCAGAAAATGCCCACAGAGGGCACAACAACCTTTGACGATGTTGTTTACGGCAGCATAACAGTTGAAAACAGCGAGCTTGACGACCAGATTCTTATAAAGGCAGACGGTATGCCAACCTACAACTTTGCCAACGTAATTGATGACCACCTTATGAACATCACTCACGTTGTAAGAGGCAGTGAATACCTTTCATCAACACCTAAATATAACCTTCTTTACAAGGCTTTCGGCTGGAACGCACCTGAATACGTTCATCTTCCGCCTGTAATGAAGGATGCGCACCACAAGCTTTCAAAAAGAAACGGCGACGCTTCATTTGAAGACCTTATTGCAAAGGGCTACATTGTTGAGGCAGTTGTAAACTACATTGCCCTTCTTGGCTGGAGCCCGTCAGACAACGAGGAGTTCTTTACACTTGACCAGCTTATTGAAAAATTTGATATTGCCGGCTTAAGCAAATCGCCTTCAATTTTTGACATACAGAAGCTTACATGGATGAACAGCGAATATATCAAAAATATGGATTTTGAAAAGTATTTTGCCCTTGCTGAGCCAAAGCTTAAGGAGGCCGTTAAAAATACTTCTCTTGACCTTAGAAAAATTGCAGCTCTTCTTCAGAAAAGGCTTGAAACTCTCAACGATATTCCGTCGCTTGTTGATTTCTTTGACGAGTTGCCTGAGTATTCAACAGAGCTTTATGTTCACAAAAAGATGAAAACCACCGAGGAAATTGCTCTCAGCAGCCTTAAGGCATGTGTTCCTGTGCTTGAGGGTATTGAGGATTGGAACGAAACAGCAATTCACGATGCGCTTATGGCGCTTGTAGGCGAGCTTGGCATTAAAAACGGTCAGCTTTTGTGGCCTGTAAGAACCGCCCTTTCCGGAAAGCCAACATCACCGGGCGGAGCAATGGAGCTTGCCGATATTTTAGGAAAAGAAGAAAGCCTTAGAAGAATTGAAAAAGGAATTGAGCTTTTAAGCAAATAACATCAAAAAGCAGTCACCGCACAAACGATGACTGCTTTTTTTATTTCACCTCATATTTAACTTTCGCAAGACCAAAATCCTTTACTCTTGCCAAAATTTCACGCACATCTCTTATTATCTGCCCACGGTAGCGTATATTTTCAGCGGACACGCCATAAACCTCGGCGCCCAAAGCCTTTGCGGAAAACAAAGCCCTCGGCAAATGGTATTTTTGTGTAATAACGGCAAAGCTGTTATATCCAAACTCATTAACTGCGCGGTACATGCTTTCATAGGTGGAATAACCCTCTTCATCGCCTATGATGTGCTTTATGTCCACCCCGTTTTTTACGGCATAGTCCGTCATTGCCTTTATTTCGT
>Ga0129308_1000772_pt1 | contig 42136 bp, 44 predicted proteins | sample L827metagenome_FD_94440 | JGI IMG/M metagenome (GOLD analysis project Ga0129308, IMG submission 94440) | Ring-tailed lemur group fecal microbial communities from Wisconsin, USA - L827 metagenome | ecosystem: Host-associated > Mammals > Digestive system > Large intestine > Fecal | place: USA... | reverse complement strand
GCTGCGCCTGTGCATCGCAGAAAACGCCGCCAACACTATGACCGAAGAAACCTACCGTACCACCCATGCCGAACTGTGCAGCCGCTTTGAAGAAACCGAAGCCAAGCTGGCAGCACTGCAAAAGCAGCGGGACAAGATGAAAGCGGACGCCATCACCATCGGCGGCATGATGTTCGAACTTGGTGAGCTGGACACCCTGCCCGTAGTTTTCGGCGAAAAACTCTGGCACGGCACCATCGACCACGTCACCGTCCACGCTGATGAACGGGTGGTGTTCCGGTTTAAGGACGGGAAGGAAATCGTAACAATGTTATGAAAATATACGAAAAAGGACTCAGGCTGGCAGAGGTGATTCTGCTGGTCTGAGTCCGTTATTAATAGTTTTCTCCCTTTTCATCGAAAATAGAGGGACCAACAAATTTTCCTGCTGAAAAAACCTTCTTTGTTTTATTAAGGTCCAGCTGTATTGATTCGCTATCTTTGTATGCAAGTTCTCCCAGATAGATTTCTTGAGGTATATTCTTCTCCGAAATAAATCCTTGCTGATATGGCGGTGCAAAAGTTCGAAAATATGCTCCCGAGTATTGAAAATAATTATGGTCGATTACTTGCTGGTATTTATCCGAAAGGGCTACTACCGTTCGTTCCATTCCGTTGCCGTAGCACAAAAAGAATAATTCTCCCGCATGATAATCAACATATTCGCACAACCGATAATAGTCACTAAAAATATTAGCAGATGTCATACCCAGTGCAGTTCTTACTTCAGATGAAAGCTTAAGCCCACCAAGCATTAAGAAAAATAGATTTAGTGTTGCATCCCGGATTTTGTCTACCTGCTCCCAGCTGTGGATATTATGTTTGTGCATATACCCATTGCGAAGGTTGCTATATGAAAATAGTGACTCTCGTATAAATTTTCTGGCTGGATAAGGAATCTCTGATCTAAAGAGATGTAAATTATCTTTGAAGAAATGCGCAATAGCACCAAGTGATGACTCCGGACTTTCACTCCAACCCGTATGATTAGGACTAAGAAGCGTCACAGCGGTGGACAAGAATTGCTCTGCCGACTTAAAATATCCCATAGCCACAGAGGTGAGGTCAATCGCTTGTGCATTTTTCATGGAATCATAGAGCCATTCAGCTGTAATCAAACTTTCAGCATATTCGGTATTTCCGAGAGTTGCCAAGTATAAACCATCTCGTAAATATTGCGTTTGAATTGCTGAAAAATCCTCTTTTCTCAACTTCCGAATATATTTCGTACCGTTCTCTTCAAATTCATATTTTATTTCAAGAATACGCTCGTACGCCGTGGTCACAAGCGTATTCTTTACAACCCGCTTAAAATTCACCTCTGCTGTAGGGGTAAGTGTCTTTATCACAGAATAACCCAAATACTGTTTTATATAGGCAACATAGTTCGTAATAGATTTATGGAATCTTCCATACTCATCACCGCTAAAGTATTCCTCAAAAAACCACCTAAGTGAAAACGCATTATATCCCCGTCCGGGATCTTTGGCATCATCATTACTTCCGATAATCTGAGCAAACGCACGATCATACATTAGGTATATATATTTACATCCAGATGCTGCATATTGGTTCAAAAAATTGGTGACCTCCAAAGGCTCCTTTCCTCGTGCTTTCCAAAACGGACTTTCCTCAGGGTCTTTAAAGAATAACACTTCACCGTTCGAAAGATCCTTTATTGCAAAATGAATTTTGGAAGTTGCACACGAAAAACCGTCGAGCGAAATTTCCTCATACTTTCTACCGTAACGATCCAATAGTGTACATATAATAAAATGCAATCCCGAAATTGAGATTTCTTCCGCAGCAGAAACAGCATTTACATATGTATCATAGTCGTGGCCGCCAAAATCAAATATTGTTTCTTCTTCCATGATCTGCATTCGCGCATCTCTATGAAACGCAGAAATCGAACGGGGCGCACGAATATCTCTGATTTTCTGAACAGCTTGATTCAATACAACATTATAATCAAATACAGCTTCCATAAAAATACCCCCCATAAAGCAAACAGGCACACAACCCTTCCGGATTATGTGCCTGGACGCCGTTAGCTCTGGGCCGGGACATCGAGGTAGTATTTAGCTACCACAGTGCCTGCTACAGTCGCAACTGCAGCAACAAGGTCCAGAACAAATTTGACGGTCTTAGGATTCACCTTCATGGCGATTCCTCCTTAAGAAAGTAGTAGGCATACGCCCCCAAACCTTCCGTCCAGCGCCAAGAAAATCATATCATAAGCACTCCGTTTTTTCAACAAAAACGATGTACTCATTTTGATTCATCCTATATCTTCAGCACCGCCTCTCATCACTTCCAACATCATTCTGCCGCCCAGGCGAAAGCTGTTCTGGAACAGCAGGCACTCGGCCATAACCTGATATTCCCTGACACAGTCTGCATACTTGGTAAACAGTTCCTTCTGTTCCTCTGTCATGGTTGCCAGCAGTTTATCCTCATTCCGGCTGATCAACTGGAGCAGCTCCTTGTACTCCTTGCCGGAAGAAGTATCGTATTCTGCCGGTTCGATGTTGCCATACCAGAATTCTTCTAAAATGTTCATAACATCACCCTCCACAAAAAGTGTGTGTGATGTTAACTCTGGCGGCGGTAAATTACAAGCAGGTGATCTGCCCGAATTTTGACTGACCTTTTTGTCCTTTCTGTCCCATGGGTATCATTATAAAACCGTCCATATCCGGGGTTACTCCAAGCCATGGACGGTTTCATATATATAGAAAGTAATAATTTATCGTTTCTATTATTATAACGATTGCTATTTTACCAAGCCTTGTCTTTTCAGACCATGGCTACGTTAAATCCGGGCACACAATTTGCATATGGCCGAAAATGTACGGAATATTCCTGGTTTCGTGCCGAAAACACCCCCAGAACGGGAATAAATAAAAAATTACCGTTGTTGAAATTGTATCAACAACGGTAACTGATTTGGTTGCGGGGGAAGGATTTGAACCAACGACCTCCGGGTTATGAGCCCGACGAGCTACCAGCTGCTCTACCCCGCGATATTTATCCAGCTCATAAATAATAGCACAGGGAGCACCGAAAGTCAATACTTAATTCGAATTTATCTGCTCATCAGCGGTTCAATCCTCTTTTCGCCATTATCCCCGTCCGGTATGGAGCTTCGGTTTTGTTCGTCTTTTCCCTGCTTTGCTGGGCAGCGGGGGCATTGCTATGCGGTAAGAACCATTCTCAGCAGGTGCCCTCATTGTCCAGCAAGAATTCAACTCTCTTGCAGATTCAGCTTTTTGATCCATTTCCCCCGGTAATAATACACCAGCAGTAGGGCGCTGCACAGCACCCAGCCTATGGGGTAGCTCAGAGAGATGACCCCCGGCCCGGCGCCGAAGCGGGAGACCACAAACAGATACAGCTGCCGGAACGCCACAAAGGAACCCAGCATGATAAACATGGTGGGGCGGGTATCCCCCGCACCCCGGAGGGCACCGGAATACACCTGGTTGATGGCGAAGGCCAAATAGAAGGGGGAGCAGAGACGCACAAACAGCGTACCGAAAGCCACCACTTCCGCCTCTGCATTGAAAAGAGCCGTCAGCTGGGGGGCAAAAATCATCAGCGGCACAATGATGAGGAGCATCAGGGCCATGCCCATCAGCACCCCGTAGCGGGGGCCGGCCTTGGCCCGGTTCAGATCCCCGGCACCCAGGTTCTGCCCTACGAAGGTGGTGAGGGCCAGGGACAGGCTCTGCATGGGCAGCATGGCCAAAGCGTCCAGCTTGTTATAGGCCGTCCACCCGGCCATACAGGAGCTTTCAAAATGGTTGATATAGCCCATGACAAACACATTGGAAAAGGCGGTGATGCCCATTTGCAGGGAGGAGGGAATGCCAATATTGCAGATGCGCCGGAGCATCCCGGTGGAAATTTGCAGCTGGTTCAGGCACAGGCGGTAAGGCTCCTTACTGCGCAAAAGCAGAAGCAGCACCAGCGCCGCCGAGATGAACTGGGAAAGAATGGTAGCGATGGCGGCCCCGGCGATGCCCATGTGCAGCACGGCCACAAAAAGCAGATCCAGGCCGGTGTTCAGAAAGGCAGAGAAGATGAGAAAATACAGTGGGCGGGTGGAATCCCCCACCGCACGGAGGATGCCGGAGCCGATGTTATACAGCAGCAGGCCGGAAACACCGCCGAAATAGATCCGCAGATACACCGCCGCCTCGCCAATCACGTCCTCCGGGGTATCCATCAGGCGGAGCATCAGCGGGGTTGCCCAGACGCCGATGGCCGTCAGCACCAGACAGGCGGCCAGGGTCAGCAGGACGGTGGTATGCACGGCTTTGCCCAGCTTCTCCTCGTCCTTTGCGCCGTAATACTGGGAGATCACCACTGAGGCCCCGGCGGCCAGACCGCTGAACAGCCCGATCAGGGTGTTGATGATGGGCCCGGTGCAGCCCACGGCGGCCAGCGCCTGCTTCCCAACGAAGTTGCCCACAATGAGGGAGTCCACCGTGTTATACAGCTGCTGAAAAAGATTGCCCACCATCAGCGGTATGGCAAAGGCCAGCAGCAAGCGGGCAATGCTGCCCTGCGTCATATCGGTATCGTGTTTCTCTCTGTGCAGAAAAGCCAAGGCTCTGCCCTCCTTAAACCCCTAGGTATGAAAAGTATATTCCATTCTTTGCATGGATGTCAAGTCCATAGCGCCCATAAGGAAACAAGCGCCGGGTATTCCCGGCGCTTGTTTGAGACTTTCAAAAACTATGCTTCCCGTTCCATAGATAGAGCAGCGGGGGTGCACGAGGGGGTTAAGACCCTCCTCGTGATCCAATAACCCGCCGCAGAAAAGCCTTGTGTTTCAAGGCTTTTCGGGCGAAGCTGCATTTTGATATCATCAAAATGCTCGGCGGTTGAAGCGGTCAAAAAAGTCCACTTTGGACTTTTTTGACAAGCTGAAACAAGCGCCGGGCATTCCCGGCGCTTGTTTTCATTGCTTCTTGTTCTTTTACAGAATGATGCAGTTTTTGGGACAGGCTTCGGCGCAGGTGCCGCAGGCGACGCACTTGTCCTCATCCAGGGTCCAGGTCTTGGCAGCCCGATCTACAGTGAGGGCGCCGGCGGGGCACTTGCGGGCGCAGAGGGTGCAGTAAACGCACTTGGCCGGGTCATTCACCGGTTTGCCGTCCTCCCGGGGCTTGGGTGCCTCGGCGGCAGGCTCCGCTGCTGCACAGCCCTCTGCCGCCTTTTCAGGTGCGGCGGCCTTGGCGGGAGCAGCCGGTTTCTTCCGGGGCGCCTTGATGAAGCTGCCGCTGACCAGCAGATCTTCTTCCTTGGTGGCCACCATGTGGTAGTCCCCGGTGAATTCGATGGAATGGGTGGTGCAGAAATCGGCACAGGTAGCACAGAAGGTGCATGAACCCAGGTTGAAGGTGAGGGTGATCTTATCGCCCTGATCCTCCGGCAGGTGCTCCACCATGCGGGTGATGGCATTGCCGGAACAGACCCGCTCGCACATGCCGCAGCCGATGCAGCGATCCGGATGGTAGACGATGCGGCCCCGATAGTTGGGGGCGGCCTCGCTGGGGACGACAGGGTACATGGCGCAGCTGCTCTTGGAGAAGAGCTGCTGTAACGCCTCTTTCACAAAAGGAAGATCCATTATTTCATCTGCCCCCTTTTCTCTTTCAATATCTGGGTCGCCAGGGCCAGGCCGTCAATGACCGCCTCGGGCTTGGGTGCGCAGCCGGCCACATCCACGTCCACATGGACGTACTTGCTGAGAGGGCCTGCCACACTGTAGCTGCCCCGAAACACGTTTCCGGACTGGGGGCAGGAGCCCATGGTCACGATGCAGCGAGGTTCCGGCACCTGAGAGATGGCCCGCAGCACTCTGGGCAGGGACTGCTTGGTAACAGGGCCGGTGACCACCACGATGTCAGCGTGGCGGGGAGAGCCTGCCAGCTTGAAGCCCAGGCGCTCCGCGTCATAGCGGGGAGTGAGGACGCTGACCAGCTCGATATCACAGCCGTTGCAGGAACCGGCGTTGATGTGGAAAAGCCAGGGGGACTTGCCCATGCTTTCCTGGATTAGCTTTTTAAACATTGTCTCCCCTCCTTACAGACCGTACCAGGCCAGAACCAAGCTGATGAGGGCCAGGCCGGATACCAGGGTCCAGTAGAATTTGAATATCTGCTCGATCTTCAAGCGGGCGGTGATGGCGTGGACAAAGGAGATGGATACCGCCGTCAGCACCACGCACAGCAGGAACAGAATGATGCCGTCCAGCGCCACGAAGCCGGTGCCCAGGCCGCCCAGGAACAGCGCCACGAACAGGCTGGTGAGGGTCAGCATCTTGATGGCGTGGCTCAGCTTATACACGCCCAGGGGCGCGCCGCTGTACTCCGCCAGCAGGCCCTCGCAGATCTCCGTCTCCGCTTCGGCCGCGTCAAAGGGATGATTGCCGGTCTCGCCGGGGATGATCAGCAGCATGGCCACGGCGGCGGGCAGCATGCTGATTTTGGTGATCAGGCTGCCGTGCATGGCCTGGTAGGCGGCAATGTCACTGAGGGAGAAGCAGAGGCCGGTGCCCAGAGCGCTGCCCACGGTTTTGGCCACTGCCAGCAGCACCAGCACCAGGGGCAGCTCGCAGGAGATGATGGTGACCATCTCACGGCTGAGGCCCACGCCGGCATAGGGAGAGCCGGAGGCCGCGCCGCCCAGGATGACGGACATGGCCGGAATCAGCAGCAGGTAGAGGATGACGATCACATCCGCCATGCCGGAGAAGGCGCTGAAGGAAAACACCGGGATGAACAGCTGGATCACCACCAGGGCCGCCAGCCCCACCAGAGGTGCCATGAGGAAGGTGGTTTTGGAGGCAGAGGCGGGAACGATGGTCTCCTTGCCGCAGAGCTTGAAGAAGTCATAGAAGGGCTGGAGAACAGGCGGACCCACACGCTTTTGCATTTTGGCCACCAGTTTTCTGTCAATGCCGCAGAGCAGCATACCGGCCAGGAAGCAAAACAGGAAGCCGGGGAAGATGAGCACATAGCCCAGATATTGCAGGGCACTGATAACAATTGTCATGACTCCCACCTCCTCAAAGTACGATCAGGCTGAAGAGCATCACCAGCGCCAGATCGACCACGGCCCAAAGGGCATAATCGTTCACAACGCCGCTATGCAGCCTGTACATGAAATCAAAGTAGCCGCGCCAGTTGTGCTTGAAGCCCCAGAACAGGTCTCCGCCGCCAACCTGGCTGAACTCCTGGGCTTCGCCGCCGTAGAACAGCTCATACTTGGTGTCCACGGCTTCGCCGGAGCGCTGGCTCACGTTGTCATACTTGGAGGCCACAGCCACAATGGTGATGGCCAAAAGGGCAATGCACAGGATCAGCAGCCAGCTGATGGGTTCCCACACGCCCACATGGGCGAAGCTGACCACGCTCTCCGCGGCCACGCCGGAAGCGTCAAAGCCCATGGCGCTGATATACTGGGCCACGCTGAAGACGGCCCTGGCTGCGGGCTCGGTTATGTAGGAAGTGACCAGGCCCGGGAACAGGCCGGTGAGGATGCAAAGCAGGGCAAAGATACCCATGGCCAGGCGCATACCGAAGGAAACCTCCTTCACATGCTCCAGTTCCTTGGGCAGCTGGCCGAAGAACACGGACTGGCTGACCTTCACGAAGGAGGCCAAGGTCAGCACGGAGGTAACCAAGGCAATGATGGTTACCAGCAGGAAACCGATATTGCCGCTCTCCACCGCCTTCTGATAGGTGGCCTGATAGACCATCCACTTGGAGGCGAAGCCGTTGAAGGGCGGGATACCGCTGATGGAGAAGGCACCGATCAGGAAGAGAACGGTGGTATGGGGCATCTTCTTCGAGAGGCCGCCCAGCTTGCCCAGATCCGTGGTGCCGGTCTCATGGAGGACGGCGCCGGCGGCAAGGAACAGCAGGCCCTTGAAGAGGGTGTGGTTCATGGCGTGGTACAGACCGGCGGATACGCCAAGGGCGGTGCACAGGCCAACGGCGGTGAGCACATAGCCGATCTGGGAGATGCTGTGGAAGGCCAGCAGGCGCTTAAAGTCATGCTGGGCCAGGGCCATGGTGACACAGATGAACATGCTGAGAGAGCCGACAAACACCAGCAGGAACTGCATGGTGCCCAGGTTCATGGTCTGGAACAGGAAATAGGTCAGACGGATGATGCCATAGATACCGGACTTGGTCAGCACGCCGGAGATCATCACGGAGATGGAAGCGGGGGCCGCGCCATGGGCATCCGCCGCCAGGGGATGGAAGGGAACGATGAAGGCCTTGGTGCCAAAGCCCACAAACAGCAGGGCGAAAGCCACCTTGGTGGCGGTGTTCAGGTTCCCGGGGAGCAACTGGGCCAGCTGGGCCAGATTCAGGGTGTGGGCCTGAGCATAGAGCATGGCGGTGCCCACCAGGATGCAGGTAGAGCCGATGCAGCCCACCACCAGATACTTGAAAGCGGCTTCCAGCGCGCCGGTGGCGGTGTTGCGGAAGGCGGTGAGGGCCACGGCCGCAAAGGTCAGCACCTCAACCATGATGAACATATTGAACAGGTCGCCAGAGAGAACCAGGCCCATCACGCCGCCGGCAAGCATGAGAAACAGAGTGTAATACTCCCGCTCATTGTCGTCGTGGCGCATATACTGGATGGAGTACACACCGGAGACAAAGACCGCCACAGCCACGATCAGGGCAAAGAACAGGCTGAGGGCGTCCACCTCCAGAGCAATGCCGATGGCATAGCCGCCGGCAGGGACACGACCGCCCAGCCAGTAGGCAATGATCTCGCCGCCAAGCATGACGGGGCGGATCAGAGCCAGGATAAAGGCCAGGGAGGCAGTAATGCTCAGCAGGGCCAGAACGTTCCGGGCCGTACGGTTACGGCCGAAAACGGCGATAAGGAAAGCGCCCAAAAACAGCACCATAATGGCGTAAATGGGGAAGTGCTGATAACTCAGGGCATTGATAACAGGACTCATCCGCGCAGCCTCCTTATCTCTCTGGTGTCCGTGGTGCCGTACTGCTCCTCCAGCTTGATGACCAGAGCCAGGGACATGGCAGTGACGCAGGCGCCGATAACGATGCTGGTCAGGGTCAGGGCCTGGGGAATGGGATCAACAAAGAAGCTGGAAGGGTTCAGCTCCGTCCAGGTATAGATGGGGGCAGTGCCGCCGGGGTTGAAGCCAATGGAAATGAGCAGCAGGTTTGCGCCGTAGTCGGCAATGGACAGGCCGATCACCGTTTTGACCAGGTTATGCTTGGTGACAATGGTGTACAGACCCAGAGCAATGAGGAAGAAGGACGCGATATAGTTAAGCAGTATCATATCTGTTCACCTCATTTCAAGTTGTCAACGTCCTGACCGTTGAGCACGCCCAGCATCAGCAGCGTGATGGAGCCGATACCGGTAATGACCTTCAGGCCAACCGTGACGTTCATCCAGAAGATGGTGCCGGAACTGTAAAGCTGGCCAATGGCACCGTGGGTATACAGGATGTTCTCGCAGAACTGGGCGCCTGCCGCCACACCCATCATTGCCAGGGCCACATAGGCAGTGGAGGCAAGACCCTCCGCCCCGTGAAGCCGGTTGAAGCTCAGAGCATGGGTGGTGGCCGCATAGCCGTGACCCAGGTACATCAGGATGACCACAGCCGTCATCAGCACGCCGCCCTGGAAACCGCCGCCGGGGGACAGGTGGCCGTGCAGGATAATGTAAAAGATATAGACCAGGCACAGGGGAAGGATGGCGTCGCAGCCGCAGCGCTGGATGACGCGCTTGACACGGATGTTATTCTTCATCGTTCTCCCCCTCCTTCTTCCCGGTCTTTTTGGTAAAGAGAATGACGGTGGCACCGGCCACGGCAGTGATCAGGATAAAGGCCTCGCCCATGGTATCGTAACCACGGAAGTCAAACACGATGGAAGTCACATCGTTGACGGCGTGGGTCTTATCCAGGTTCTGCTGCACAATGGCGGCAGCGGCGCCGTCGGCGGTGCTGTCATCATAGGAAGCAGGATCCCGGCGCAGCTCATAGGCGGAGACATTGGCCTCCCGACCATCGTAAGTACGGGGCATGCCGGCCATGGTCACTGCGGCATAGACGCCCACCAGCAGGAAGGCAGCCAGGCAGAACCAGGTGAGAAACTTTTTCATTTGTCGTCCCCTCCTCGTATTTTCTTCAGCGCGATAATAAAGATCAGGGGACTGAGAGCCGCGCCCACAGCAGCCTCGGAAATGGCCACATCGGGGGCATGGAGCAGCAGGAACTCCGCCGCGGCAAAGATGCCGGTAACGCCCAGGGCGATCACGGAGCTGAGCAGCTTCTCAAAGCGGACGGCCATGATGGCGGATACCACCATACCTACAATGATCAGGACATTCAGGACAACGATGATCTCACTCATTAAAATCCCTCCTGTAATCCTCAATCTCCATCCGCTTCCGGGGGCGGATACCGGCCTGATAGGCACCCTTGGCAATGGCGTGGGCACCCACAGGGTTGGTGACCAGCACCAGGCCGCAGATGACGCAGACCTTCACGGCGGTGGCGGCGGAGCCCATGACAAAGATGGTGTAAAGCAGGGCACCCAGACCCACGCCCAGAACGCCCAGGGTGGTGATGCAGGTGCTGGCCTGCATGCGGCAGAAGGTATCGGGCATCTTCATGACGCCGATGGTGCCGGCCAGGGCAAAGATCACGCCCACGGCGATCAGCAGGTCAATTATTATCCTCAGTATCATCGACATGATACAGCCACCTCCCTTTGTCCAGATATCTGCCCACCAGCATGGTGTTGATAATGCCCAGCATGGCGGTAATAATGGCAATGTCCAGATACACGCCTCTCCCGCTGTAGAGGGAGAAGAGCATCATGGCCAGAGAAATCAAAATATCAATGCTGTCAGCGGCCACCATGCGATCCGCCGCATTGGGGCCCTTGATAAAACGGAAGAAATTCAACAGGGCAAGCGCGCCCAGGCACACGGAAAAGATAATCAGATCTTTCATTCCCAAACCCTCCTGAGGCCCCGCTCCAGCCGGCCCTTGATGGCCTCACCGGCCTCCTGGCCGCCGGGGAGCTTGGCGTCGATCCAGTGAACATAGTAATAGGTCTGGCCCTCTTCCTCGGTGATCTCCATGGTGATGGTGCCGGGGGTGAGGGTGATGGCATTGGCCAGGGCCGCCTGACCATAGCTGCTTTTCAGATCAACGGGCACCTTCACAATGCCGGGGTTCACGTTCTTGCAGCCGGTGAAGCAGCGTTTGGCAACATCCACATTGGCCTTCACCAGTTCCACGGGGAAGATAAACACCCAGAATACAATGGCATTGATGAGCTTTGCGGGGTTAAAGAACCAGGTGGCCTTCTCATGGATGAAGAAGCGTGAGGAAAACAGTGCCACCAACACACTGACGATGCCGCCGGCCACCAACTCCTGAACATCCAGGCTCCAGGTCAGCAGGATCCAGAAGGCGAAGCACAGCACGAAGGTGGATGCCACGCCTGCGAATGTGGTCTTATGCAAGTTTGAAGCTCTCCTTTCATAGACGGGGCTTACCCCGCCTGTATTTCTAATTTATTCGACCTTCAGGCTCTCCACGAAAAATTCCCTGCCGGCGGTCATGCGGATGGCGGTGCTGCTGCAGTCCGGGCAACAGGCGGCCTTTCGTGAAACCGGCCCCTCATAGCCGCATTCCTGGCAGCGGAAGGCGGCAGGCACGCTCCGGATGTCCAGCGCCGCGCCCTCGGCAAGGGTGCCCTTGGCGGCAATGGGGAAGAATTCCTGAATACAGTCCGGGACAAGCCCGGAATATTCGCCCACCCGGAGGCTGATGGTGAGGACTTTTTGGAAGCCCTTATCCTTCGCCTCCCGGTTGATCAGGTCGATCAGGCTTTCGGTAATGGCAAGCTCGTGCATCTTACCGATCCAGGCAGCTGAAGCAGGGGTCGATGCTGGCAATGATCAGGCCCGCGTCGGCCACGGTGTTACCCCGGAGCATATGGGGGATGGTGGGAGTGTTCTTATAGCTGGGCACATGGATGCTGACCCGGTGGTTGTTGAGGCCGCCGTCGCCCACCACCATGTGGCTCAGCTGGCCGCGGGGCGCCTCGTGACGGCAGACCGTCTGGCCTTCCTTGATCTTGGGCAGCTTGTTGCCCAGGTTAATGGGGCCTTCCGGCAGCATCTCCAGCGCCTGGCGGATGATCTTGATGCTCTCATAGCACTCCAGCACACGCACCAGCACACGGGCGAACACATCGCCGCTGTCCACGGTATGCACCTTGAAATCAAAGTCATCATAGGAGGAGTAGGGCGCGTCACGGCGCACATCGATATCCACACCGGAAGCCCTTGCGTGGGGGCCGACAGCACCCATGCGGATAGCGTCCTCCTTGGTCAGAACACCCACGCCCTTGGTACGCATGGCGATGGTCTTATCGGTGAGGGCGATCTCGGCAATGCGGTCCAGGAGGCCTTTCAGCTTCTGGCAGGCAGAGAGCAGCTCCCGGCGCAGCTCATCGTCAATATCCCGGCGGGCGCCGCCGATGGTGACCATGGCGTAGTTGACCCGGTTGCCGGTCATTTTCTCCAGCAGATCCATCACCAGCTCCCGCTCATCCCAGATGTGCATGAACATGCTGTCATGGCCGATGATGTGGCAGGCGATGCCCAGCCACAGGAAGTGGGAGTGCAGCCGCTCCAGCTCGGCGGTGATGACGCGGATATACTGGCCTCTCTTGGGCACTTCCACGCCATTGATGTTCTCCACGCACATAGCGTAGGTAAAGGCGTGGGAGTGGGAGCAGATGCCGCAGACCCGCTCCACCAATACCAGGGTCTGGATGGCGTTGCGCTCGGTGGCCAGCTTCTCAATGCCCCGGTGGTTGTAGCCCACGAAAACCTCGGCGTCCTTGATCACTTCCCCCTCGGTATAGAGCTTGGCATGGATTGGCTCTTCCAGGGCAGGATGGTAGGGGCCGATGGGAACAATATAGCTCATTTTCCGTCTCCTCCTAGATTTTTCTCTACAAGCTCGCTGAGGGGCGTCACCATGATCTGGCCCTTACCCTGGGTCTCCAGCATATCCTCCGGCAGAAACAGCCGTTTGGAAGTGTCCAGCCCCTCAAACTCCACGGCGAAAAGCTCGTTGAGTTCTCTTTCCGGCCAGGTGGCGGCAGTGTCATAGATGGCGCCGATGGAAGGCAGCGCCGTCTCCCCCACCACATGATAGGACTCGATGGCTGGGTTCACCGCGTAATCGTAGGATACGTCCATCTGCCCATCGTTGTTGATGAAGCCGTGGATCATCACCAGATACCGGCCCTCCCTGCGCATCCGCTCAGCCACAGGCACCACCTGGTCCTTGCCAATGTCAATTCTCTTGTACTCCTGCATTCATTTCACCTCTCGATGTTGTGCTTTTTATTTTAAAATAAATTTGCTAACAGATTCGGGGAAGCTGGGCTCCGGAAAGCTTTTGCAGAACCCGGCTGCCGCCAAAGGCGGTGCGCAGGCTCAGCTTGCCGGGGTAGCGGGAGCTCACCTCACCGATGACGGCGGCATCCGCCCCCAGCTCGTGGCTGTGCATGGCGGCAAGGACAGCCTCTTCCGCTTCCGGAGCCACCACGGCCAGCAGCTTGCCTTCGTTGGCGCAGTACAGCGGATCCAGCCCCAGCATATCGCAGGCAGCCTGCACCTGGGGCCGCACCGGAATCTCGGCTTCCTCCAGTTCAATCCCCAGCGCCGTCCCCTCCACGAACTCGTTGAGGGTGGTGGCCACGCCGCCACGAGTGGGATCCCGCAGCACCCGGACGCCGGGGGCAGCGGAGAGGATGGCCTCCGTCAGGCCGTTCAGGGCCGCGCAGTCAGAGGCGATCTCCCCCTGCATCATCCGGTTCCTGGCCAGCATCACCGCCGTACCGTGGTCGCCCACAAAGCCGGAAACGATCACCCGGTCACCGGGGCGAATGGTCTCCGGCCCCAGGCCGGGATGGCGCAGGATGCCGATGCCGGCGGTGTTGATATAGACGCCGTCGCCCCGGCCCTTTTCCACCACCTTGGTGTCGCCGGTGACGATCTGTACCCCCGCCTTTTGGCACTGGGCGGCCATGGATTCCACGATCCGCTCCAGCTGGGAAAGGGGGAAGCCCTCTTCTATAATAAAGGAACAGCTTAAATATTTCGGCTCCGCCCCGCACATGCTCAGGTCGTTCACCGTGCCGCAGACGGAGAGCTTGCCGATGTCCCCGCCGGGGAAAAACAGGGGGTTGACCACAAAGCTGTCGGTAGAAAAGACCAGTTTTTCGCCGCCATCCAGGATGGCACCGTCCCCCAAAGCCCGCAGGGCCGGGTTATCCAGCCGGGGCAGGATCAGCTTTTCGATCAGGCGGGCGGTTTTTTTCCCGCCGCTGCCATAATCCAGACTTATGATTTCATCCATTTTCAATTCCTCTGTATTTATAAGCCGCGGCACAGGCCCCCTCGGAGGAAACCATGCAGGGCCCCACCGGATCCTCCGGCGTACAGCGCCGGTCGAACAGGGGGCAGTCCTCCGGCCGGATGCGGCCGCAGATCACATCGCCGCAGCGGCAGGCCGTGGGCCTGGCTTTGGGTGCGGCGCTCAGGCCGAACTTCTTCTCCGCGTCAAAGTCGGCCAGTTCCTCCCGCAGGCCAAGGCCGCTGTTTTCAATTTCGCCCAGGCCCCGCCAGAGATCCCGCCGAGGTACAAAGCAGCGTTTCAGCATGGCCTGGGCCAGGGTGTTGCCTTCCGGGCGGACGGCCCGCCGGTAGGCGTTTTCCAGCCGGGGCTTTCCTTCGGTGATCTGCTTTGCCAGCAGGTACACCGCCAGAAGAATTTCTTCCGGCCCGAAACCAGCGATCACTCCCGGCAAATTATATTCCTCCGGCAGGAAGCAAAAGCCCGCCTCGCCGGTGATACTGGCCACATGACCGGGGCAGAGAAAACCCTCCACCCGGAAGCCCGGCATGGCGATCAGGGTTCTCAGGGCCGGCTCCACGGTTTTCAGCATGGACAGGACGGAGAAGTTTTTTACCCCCTCCTCCTGAGCCGTCAGCACGGCGGCGGCGGTGCCGGGCGCCGTGGTCTCAAAGCCCACGCCCAGGAACACCACTTCCCTGCCGGGGTTCTCCTTCGCCAGGGCCACCGCGTCCACCGGGGAATAGACGATCTCCACCCTTGCCCCCAGGGCACGGCGGCGCAGCAGACTGTCCCCCGGGGTACTGCCGGGAACCCGGAGCATATCCCCGTAGCTTGCCAGGATCACATTCTTCTCCATAGCCAGTTCCAGCACGGCGTCGATCACCTCTGCCGGAGTGACGCACACCGGGCAGCCCGGGCCGGACAGCAGCCGGATGTTCTCCGGCAGCAGAGTCTTCAGCCCGGAGCGGGCAATGGCCATTGTGTGGGTACCGCAGACCTCCATCAGGGTCATGGGGCGCTCCCCCAGGGCCCGGATGGCCCCAAGTAGCTTTTGGGTGCCGGCGTTACTCAAGGGCGGCCTCCATTTCCTCCCAGGCCTCCAGATCCGCCAGCGCCTGTCCTTCCGGCAGCCGCTCAATGGCAAAGCCGGCATGAACCATCACATAATCCCCCACCTGGGGGTTCTTTATGAAATCCACCCGTACCTGCCGGGTCATGCCCATGGCTTCACCGGTGGCGGTGGTTCCGTTAATTGCAATCAGTTTCAGTGGGACAGCAAGACACATTTTCTTTTCCTTTCCCTTTAAAAGAGCCAATCAGAGCCGTCCAAGCGCAGTATGGGGCTGGCTCCCGTCAACTTTAGCATTGGCGATCATCAACTGCCCCAGGGCGATGCCCTCATCATTGGTGGAGACCCGGCTGTGGTGATACACCCCGAAGCCCTCTGTCTCCAGCCGCCGGGGCAGCCGGTGCATAAGATACATATTCTGGAAGCTGCCCCCGGAGAGACAGACCCGGTTCAATCCGGATTCTTCCCGGGCAGCCACAGCCATCTGCACCGCCATTTCCACCAGGGAATTCATGAAGCGGGCGGCAATGATGCCAATTGCGGTGCCCCGATCCCGGTCAAGAACGATGGCGTGGATCATCTCCCGCCAGTCAAACACCAGGGGGCTGCCGGAGAGCAGGACGGGATAGCGCCCTTCCTCCTCCGTCACGGCCGCCGCCTCCAGAAGAATGGCGCCCTGCCCCTCATAGCTGCACCGGGTCTTGATCCCCAGGATGGCGGCCACGCCGTCAAACAGCCGCCCCATACCGGAGGACAGAGGGCAGTTCAGCCCCGCCGCCAGCATGGCCCGGTAAGTCCCTGCGGCGGGAATGGCCGAGGTATCGCAGCCGGCAGCATACAGCAGGCTGAAAGCCAGCCGGTCAATCTCTTTGGCGGCCCTGTCCCCGCCGGGCAGCGCCATGGGCAGGATGTGGCCGAAGCGGCAGAAATCTTTATAGCCGCCCAGCAGGCACTCCCCACCCCAAACGGTGTCATCGGCTCCATAGCCGGTGCCGTCCCACACCAGGCCAATCACTTCCCCTTCCAGGCCGTTATCCGCCATGCAGGCGGCCAGGTGGGCGTGATGGTGCTGCACCTGTATCAGTGGCAGGCCCAAAGACTGGGCGTACTCAGTGGACATATAGTCCGGGTGCAGGTCGCAGACGGCAAGGCTGGGTTCGATATCAAAAAGATTCTTGAAATGGGCGATTTGCTGGCTATAATTCTCCAGTGTTTCCATATTCTTCAAATCGCCGATGTGCTGGCTTTGGAACACATAGCTGCCTTTGGAGAGGCAAAAGCTGGCCTTCTGTTCCGCCCCGCAGGCCAGAATGCTATGCAGCTCTCCCTCCATCCCCAGGGGAAAGGGGACGTAGCCCCGGGAGCGGCGGGCAAAGTATTCCCTCCCATCCAGCACCCAGCACAAAGAATCATCACACCGGGTCTGGATCTCCCGGTTGTGGAGCAGATAACCATCAGCAATGCCCCGCAGCTTTTCCAGGGCCTCATTATTTTTGAAAAGGATGGGCGTATCCGACAGGTTGGCGCTGGTCATGACCAGCATATCGATATCATCGCCAAAGAGGAGGTAGTGCAGCGGCGTATAGGGCAGCATCACGCCCAGATACCCGTTTTCGCTAAGGTATTCATAGCCCGGCTGCCGCTTTTCCAGCAGCACGATGGGCCGGCGAAAACCGGTAAGGATTTTTTCTTCCGCTTCCGGCAGGCGGCAGATCCGGCGGACACAGTCCACATCCCGGCACATGAGGGCAAAGGGCTTTTCATCCCGCTGCTTTCTCCGGCGCAGGCTCCTGACCAGCACTTCCTCATCGCAGCGGCAGGCCAGATGCATCCCGCCCAGGCCCTTGACCGCAATGATCTTTCCGGCCTTCAAAGCCTCCCGTGCCAGTTCTATGCCATCGCCTGGGATTTCATTCCCAAGCTTATCCAGATAGAACACCCGGGGGCCGCAGTCCGGGCAGCAATCCGGCTGGGCGTGATAGCGCCGGTTCTCGATATCATGATATTCCCGGTCGCAGGCCGGGCACATGGGGAAGCTGGCCATGGAGGTCTTGGCCCGGTCATAAGGCACGTCTTTTATGATTGTAAACCGGGGGCCGCAATTGGTGCAGTTGATGAAGGGGTAGCGGTAGCGCCGGTCCCTGGGGTCACGCAGTTCCCGCAGGCAGTCCTCACAGATGCCGATATCCGGCGAGATCAGGGTATTGCGGAACGCCTCCCGCCGGCTTTGGGCAATGGTGAAGTCCTCATAGCCCCGCAGCACCGTGGAATATTCCGCTTCCATGCTCTCAATCACGGCCAGCGCCGGAGCCTCACCGGGCAGCAGCGTCACAAAACGCTCCAACGCCGGTCGCTCCCCCTCCAGCTCCAGCTCCACGCCGGAGGAGGTGTTCTTTATATAGCCATTGAGGCCGCAGCGGCGCACCAGCTTATGGACACAGGGGCGAAAACCCACGCCCTGCACAATACCTCGGATTTTTAAGTGAAGTCTTTCCACATGACCGCCCTCGGGGGTTCGATAGTTTGTTTGTTATTTATCAATCAAAATTATATTATCAAGAGATGCATTTGTCAAAGCATTTTTTGCAATGATCCGCAAGAAATTTATGTTTTCATTATAGTCCTTCGTACCCTTATGTGCAAGAATAGTAATATTCTTAACAAAATTTATCAGGAATTGTGTTTCTTTGCACAAATTGATGATGCCCCAACAAGAAAACCGGCGGGATGAATCCCGCCGGTTTTTTATGGAATTGGTTTACTCAGACCTTGGTTTCCTTCTTGCTCTTAGCATAGGCAACGATATAGCCTATGACCAGGATCACTGCGGAAACGCCATAGCACACATACTTGATGATGCCGGCATTGGCATTGCAGGTCAGGTAGTCGATGAGCATACCGGCCAGGACGAAGGCCATGACAACGGGGACGATGAAGTATACGCAGAAGCGATAGAACTTATCAAAGAACGCGGAGTGCTCGCCGTTGTGAACCTCATCCAGGATGTAGCCGGGCTTAAGCTCACCGCCAATGCACAGCGCCATGAGCATAGCACCAAGAGGCATTGCAACGCCTTCCGCGATGAAGTCAAAGAAGTCAAGCCAGCAGTCGATGAACGTCATGTAGTAGTCACCGCCGGTGAGACCCAGCAGGTCGGAGGGGGCGATGAGGTTGGAGCCAAGGCCGCAGATAGCGACCAGAGTAGCCTCAACCATGATGGCAACGGAGACCCAGAGAACGGTCTTCTTGCGGTTGCCGGGCTTGCCCTTGGCAACTGCCTTATCAATGAAGTAGGCAGAAACCACTTCCATCAGGGAGATAGCGGAGGAGATGGCGGCCAGCAGAACCAGCAGGTAGAAGATCACGCCGAACAGAGGGCCGGCGGCGCCCATGTTGGAGAACACATCCTGAAGAGTGACGAACAGGAGCTTCGGGCCGTTCAGAACCAGCTCGTTGGGAGCAAGGCCGCTGGCAAGGCCGTTGGCAACGGCCGCGGGGATAACGGCCAGGCCGGCCATCAGAGCGACGACGGTATCGGCGACAACGATAACAGCAGAGTTCTTGACCAGATTCTCCTTCTTGTCAAGGTAGGAGCCGTAGGTGATCATGGCGCCCATTGCCAGGGACAGGGAGAAGAACATCTGACCACCGGCAGTGCCGAGAACACTGATAAAGTCGGGCGCTTTGTCAATGAAACCGCCTGCCACGGCATAGCCGGGAACGAACATGAATTTGAGACCCTCCGCAGCGTGGGGCAGGGTCAGGGCACGGATGATGACGATGACAAGCATCACGAACAGGGCTGGCATACCCACCTTGTTGAACTTCTCAATGCCGCTCTCAACACCACCCTGGACGATGAGCATGCAGATGACCATGAACAGCAGCGTAAACACGATGCAGCCAAAGGGGTTGGTGAGCATGGCGCCGAAGGTGGCACTGCCGGTGATGGCGCCGCCGAAGATGCCGCTGAGACCGAAGCTCAGCTCCGCCAGGTTCAGGGACATGTACTGGATGCAGTAGCCGCCCAGAACGGAGTAGAAGCTCATGATGAGGAAGGGGGCAAGCACCGCAAGCCAGCCTATCCACGCAAATTTCTTGGATGCTTTCTTATACGCCTCGATGGGGTTGGTGCCGGTCTTACGACCCAAGGCAAGCTCACTGACCATGATGATCATGCCAACGAAGACTGCCAGCAACAGGTAAACGATCAGGAAGGTAAAGCCGCCGCTCTTGCCCATTTTGTACGGGAAGCCCCAGATGTTGCCCAGGCCAACGGCAGAACCGATTGCGGCAAGCAGGAAGCCCAGATTGCTTCCCCAGGAACTGCGATTGTTCTCCATAATATTCTCCTCTCAAAAATAAAAAATACGCCTGTCTTGTACACCCAAACTGTCGAGATCTCTCATGCGCATGTTTATTATAACATTCTGCTTGCTTTTTTCAAAACTCTACATTATTATGTATGTAATAAGTTTTTCTCATGGATAAAATTATCAATAAGAAAGAGAAATATTTAACAATGGATAGTAAGAAAGTGCAGGCGCTGCTGACCGCCGTTGACCGCGGCAGCCTTACCGCTGCCGCCGCCGAGCTGGGCTACACCCAGTCGGGGCTGACCCATATGATGAATTCCCTGGAAACCGAGCTGGGGCTGAGCCTGCTTCTGCGCAGCAAAAGCGGGGTACGCCTGTCCCCCGCCGGGCAGGAGCTGCTGCCGGAACTGCGCCGCCTGGCCGATGCCGCCGAGGCCTTGGATCTGGCGGCAAATCAGCTGTGCCAGCGCAACTGTTCCACTCTGCGGCTGGGGGCCTATTCCAGCATTGCCCGCCACTGGGTGCCGCAGATTTTGGCCGAGTACCGCAAGGCCTGCCCGGATACCACGGTCTCCCTGATTATGGACGGCCTGCTGGAGCTTTACGGTGCCGTGCAGAACGATGCGCTGGACTGTATCATGACCAGTTATGATGAAGCACTGGCCCAGGGGCTGGGTTGGGTCCCCCTGTGGGAGGATGAGCTGGTGGCTGTGCTGCCGGAAAGCTATGCTTTGGAGGGGGATTTTCTGCCGGTAGAGCGCTTTGACGGAAGCCAGTTCCTCATGCCCTCTCAGGGGGCGGACACTTACATTCTCCCCATTTTTGCCGCCTCCCCCCGGAAGATCGCACCCCACATCATTACCACCAATCTGGACGATGAATCCATTGTCTCCATGGTAGAGCATGGGTTGGGTGTCAGCCTGCTGTCCCGGCTGGTGGTCAAGGGGATGCATTATCATGTGAAGATCGTCCCCATTGCCCCGAAGCATTTTCGCTCCCTGGGCATTGCCATCAGTGAGAAGCGCATGCACGATAAAAACATCCGCCGCCTGATTAGCTGCTCTCAGAGCAGCATCTCCGCTAAGTACGCAAACCCGGTGCCGTGAACCCTTTCCCGCACCGGGTTTTTAAGCAGGCCACTTCTTCCGCCGTCAGTACTTTCTGCTTCATTCTATGTGCCGCGGCGCCATTTATGCGCCGAAAAGCAGATACAGAATGCCGTAGACCACGCTGGCAGAAATTCCATAGACAATGACCGGGCCGGAGATGATGAACATCTTCGCCGCCGTACCCAGGACAAATCCCTCGGTTTTGAATTCCAGCGCCGGGGCCACCACGGAGTTTGCAAAGCCGGTGATGGGCACCAGTGTACCCGCCCCGGCAAACTTGGCCATATCATCATAGAGCCCCAGCCCCGTCAGCAGGGCACCCAGAAACACCAGGCTGATGGAGCAGCCTGCGCAGGCCGTCTCCTTTTCGATGCCCAGGGCCATGAAGAGATCCGTCAGGGCCTGCCCCACCAGGCAGATCGCTCCGCCCACCAGGAAGGCCCGCAGCATGTTCCGGCCGGCCTTTGACCGGGGCGCGTGGCTGTCGGTATAGTCCTTATATTCATCGTTGGTCATTTTCATTGCACTCGTCTCCCATCGCTTGATAGCTTCAGTATCTGTGCATTTCCCGGCATTTATGCAATCGCCCGCCCTTTGCCGTAAAAACACGAAGTTTCCAAGAAAAATATCTTGACATTTTCCCCGCTATGATATAGAATACCTCTTGCTGAAAGAGCTGGACGATTGGCGCAGCTGGTAGCGCATCCGCTTGACGTGCGGGAGGTCACAAGTTCGAGTCTTGTATCGTCCACCACAGCAACTCCGCAGCCGCTTGGCTGTGGAGTTTTTGCTTTTTCCGAAAAGAAAGCGGACTCGAACTTGTGACTATTCGAGGCCGGGCAACGCCCGGCCGGATCGCTGCGGATGCTTGCCGCCTGCGGCTGCATCCGCAAGTTCGAGTCTTGTATCGTCCACCAGAAAAAAGCACTTGCTTATGCAAGTGCTTTTTTCAATGAAATAAATCCCTACGGGATTTGTGAAATATGCTTCGCATATGAAATAGCTGGCGCTATGAAATACGCTGCGGCGTATGAGGGATTTATTTTATTTCACTTTCTGCGACAGCAGAAAATTTCATAATCCGTCAGGATTATTTCATATTGCGCCAGCAATATTTCATTCATTCCCTGCATCTTTCGTTAACTCCGCAGCCGCTTGGCTGTGGAGTTTTTGCTTTTTCTGGAACAGAAGGTAAACTCGAACTTGTGACAATTTGAGTCCGGACAGCGCTCGGGCATAGCGGTTCACGTCACTCTGCCGGACAGTGGCCTGCCGGGTTCGCCTAGTCTATCCCTTCCAGTATTCCAGCCGCCGCTGTAGCGCTGCGGCCTCCGCTCTCAGCCGGGTATAGGATGCCGCCTGTGCCCGGGCCTCCTCTTTGGTGAGACCTTCTGCGCTGTCCCGGCGGGAGAACTTGACATTCTGATTCTGCAGTGATATATTTTTTATAGGCAGAATCTTTCGCCTCTTCACCGGTTTCGACCGCGGAGCGCAGTGTAGGTTCTGCCCTATTCTTTTTTACATCAAATGTGAATTTTGATCCATCAGGCATAACAATGCGATGCACATGGTAGTGGTCCTTTGTGGTAACAGTAATTGCTACAGCCATATTCCCTCGCACACCGTTTATAACTACAGATGCTGCAATCGTAACTGAATCGCGTAAATCCCCTTTGTGCTTCTCATGTGCATCAAGAGCAGCCGTGGTTCTGCCACTTACCTCGCCTAGTGTAAGGCATTCACATTTAACTCCGTAGCCGTTTGGCTACGGAGTTTTGCTTTGCAAGGAATATGCATTGCAAATGCAATGCATATTTGATATGATTGTTCCCATAGAATAACAGCAATGCAAATGTATTGCGAGGATGTGCTATGGGTAAATTCAAAATTCCGTCCACGCCGCCGACCACCAATAAAACCATCCGGTTTCCCAATGATGTGGTGGAAGCGGTGGAAAAAGTAATTCAGGGGAAGAACTGCACTTTCTCCGCCTTTGTCATCGCCGCTGTTCGCGCTGCTCTGGGTGATCTGGAGGATTGATTGCAGCATTCCTGCACACGCTTCGTGGCGGCTTTTGTGCAGCTTTCGCCGCGTCCGACGCTTCTCCCGCTGCAATGCCGCGCAAAAACTCCGCAGTCAAACGACTGCGGAGTTTTTTGTTATATGGCTTGGCATCCTCTGCCGCCTATTGTTTGACTGTCTGTTTCGGCTGCTCCCGTGCGGATTCCTCCGCCATTCTGGCCGTTTCCTCTTCCTCCAGGGCGCGGTATGCCACCTTCCCCACCAGGGTCTTGGGCATCTCCTCCCGGAAGGCGATGTCATAGGGCATGGCGTACTTGGCAATATGCTTGCGGCAGTAATCCATCAGCTCCCGCCTGGTCTCCTCATTGGCCGGCACATTGGGTGCCAGTTTCACAAAGGCCTTGACCTTCTGCATCTTATAGGCATCAGGCACACCAATGACGCAGCTCATCTGCACCTTTTCGTGGGCGTCCAGGATATTTTCCAGCTGGCTGGGATAGATGTTGTAGCCGGAGGAAATAATCATGCGCTTGGCTCTGCCCTTGAAGTAGACAAACCCCTCCTCATCCTGGGTGCCCAGATCCCCGGTATAGACCCAGGTCAGCCCATCGGCGTGACGGCGCAGGGTCTGGGCAGTCTCCTGGGGATGGTTCATGTACTCCTTCATGACCGTGGGGCCGGCCAGCAGGATCTCCCCTTCCTGGCCGTAAGGCAGTTCCCGGTCGGTGCCGGGCTCCACAATCTTGATATAGGTATCCGGGAAGGGCACACCGATGGAGCCCTCTTTGAACATGGTGGGCGGTGTGAGGCAGCAGGCGGTGACCGTCTCGGTGGTGCCGTAGCCCTCCCGCACCTGAATGCCGGCGTGGTGGTCGTAGAGGAATTTATCAAACTTCTTTTTCAGCTCCACAGACAGGCTGTCTCCACCGGAAAACACACCCTTCAGGCAGCTGAGATCCGCGCCGTTCATGCTGTCCAGCCGCAGCAGTGCTTCATAGAGCGTCGGCACCCCGGCGATGAAATTGCAGTGATATTTGGTAATCAGCTTGGCATAGCTTTCCGCGGTAAAACGGGGCACCAGAATGCAGCGCCCGCCCTGGCCCAGCATGGAGTGGATGCACACGCCCAGGCCAAAGCCGTGGAACAGCGGCATAGCGGAGAGCATCTTATCCCCCGGGCGGAACATGGGGTTGGTGGCGATGATCTGCTGAGAGAGGGCATTGAAATTCTTATTGCTCAGCAGGATGCCCTTGGTAGTGCCGGTGGTGCCGCCGGAATAAAGAATAACGGCCGGGTCATCGGACTGGCGCTGAACCCGGTAATTATAGAAGCAATGCTCGGAGAGCTTCATAAACTCCTTCCAGCGGATGACCGGCGCGTCCTTGGGGATCTTTTCGATCTTGCGGCCCTCCGTCAGCATATATCCGGCCTTGACCGGCTTGGACAGGGCATCCTTCACCGAGGCAATGATGATGTTGACCACCTTGGTATTGCCCCGGATGTTTTCAAACTTGTGATAGAACTGATCCAGGGTAATGGCGGTCACGCTCTCGGACTCGTTAAGATAGAACTCGATCTCCTTCTCTGCGGACAGCGGATGGATCATATTGGCAACCGCGCCCACCAGATTGACGGCATAGAACATATAGATAGCCTGGGGGCAGTTGGGCATGGCAATGGTGACCCTGTCCCCTTCCCGCACGCCGATGGTTTTCAGGGCCTTGGCACATCTCTCGATCTCACGGATCATTTCCTTGTAGGTGGTGGACTTGCCCATGAAATCAAAGGCCACATTGTTGGGGTACTGGGCGGCGATGTCCGCCACCTTGTCGAACATGGAGCCTTCAAAATAATCCAGATGCAGCGGAACCGCGCCTACATGCCCGGCCCAGGGCATTTTCGCCGTGATATTGTTTTCTCTTTCCATCTCAGTATTCCACCTCTTCCTTCAAGGGCCGCTCTAAAAGCTCCGGATTTTCCAGCAGCTTTCGCAGCAGCCGCACCGTCTTGGAGTAATAGTAGCCGTCGGCGATCCGCTCATCGATGGTCAGCCCCAAGTCCACGCTGTCCCGCATTTCCACGTTCCCCTCATCATCATAGAAGGGGCGTTTCTTCCTCTCACCAATCACCACGAACACAGAGCAGGTACCCCAGTTGGTCAGGTGGTGATAGGCGGAATGGAGCTGGATCGAACCTAAGTTCGTAATATAAAACGAGGTGTAATAAGGGTCTCCGTCAGAGATCGAACTGGGCATCCATCCGTGCCGGTCAAGGAATCTTGCCGCTGCGCCCACAGCCTTCAAAATAAATCTGGGCAGTTTCTGGATGGCGTTCATAGTGGAAGTGCCGGAATCCACCTTGTCGCTGCGGCAGAAGGACACCTGCCGGAAGATCTCATTATGGACAGTGTCGATGTTGTAGTCGTCTTTTGCGTGGATCTGCGCCAGGGCCTCCCCACCATCGTCTGAAAAGATCTTCTTGACCGTAAAGGATGCGGAGACGTCATTGTGCTGATACATGGTTTTGTTTGCGACAAAGCGGTTCATCTTCGGCCGCAGGGTGATGACCTTCAGCAGCGCCGTGACCATAATCTGAAACAGGTTGTAGGCGTATTCCGGGTTATCCGCGTTTTTCTTTTCCAGATAGGCGCTGATGTTGGTCAGGTCAATGCGTTCCGAAATAAAAGCCTCGTTGTCGCAGCGGTTGGGATACATCAGCGGCATGATCGTATGCATGGAGTCGATTTTTTTCAGATAGGTACCGTCTCTCCGGTCCCCCCAGTGTTTGCTCATTTCTCTCTCTTCTCTCCTTTGGTTGACAGGCGTCAACTTCCTTTATTTAAACAGCCTCTCCCCTGCTGTTGATTGTCCTTCGTCTCAGCCTCGGACGCCAGAACTCTTTTCCGTATACCAGCAGCTCCGCCACCAGGCACACCGGCAGTGCCGCCAGCACATCCAGGGCAGAATGCTGTTTGACAAAGCACACCGCCAGACACACCATCACCACAAAAAAGGCCAGTACCGCTTTGATGCCCCTGGAAAGATCCCGGTCTTTTGTAGCTACGGACAAAATCCCCAGGGAATAAGCCACATGCAGGGAAGGGCAGACCCCCGTGGGGGTATCGAAATTATAAATCAGGCCAAGAATCCAGGTGAACGCATTTTCCCGTGGAAACTGTTCCGGTCGAAGATTCTGCACACTGGGATAGAATATGTAGCAGAGCATGGCCAGGGCCTGGGTGATCATGATATACGTCTGGAGTTTCCTGAAGCTCTCCACATCATAGAAAAAGGTATAGGCCAGGGCGCCAAAAACCAGGACATACCAGCCCACATAGAAGATCGCGAAAAATTCGTTGAAGGGGATCAGGTCATCCAGGGCACAATGGATCACATGACAGTGCGCCACCGGAATCAGATTCTCCGTGATGAAATACAGGGCAAAATACACGATCCAGCCTGCCAGCAGCTTCGCATGGGCAAAGCGCGGCTCGTTGAGGCGGCGCAGGGAAAAGCCGCTGTAATCAACGCGCTGTTTCTTCATATACATAGACCTCCAGAGGAATGTTTTTCGGGTATTGCTTCTTGGGAATATTGGGATAGGGCACCACCGTGTGCTCCGGCTGAGCAACTGCCATGGCGGTAATCGCTTCCATCAACGCGTCACAGATCCGCCGCCGTTCTTCGGCAATGGGTGCGTCAGCCCGGAAGGGGATGGGCTCACCATAGAACATGGTTTTCAGCCGGGGTGCCAGATACAGGGGGACAAAGCTCAGCTCCTTCCCGGTTTTTTTATAGTAAAAACGGGCAAGGTCGATAAACTTGTCCTGAAAATCATGGACGATATTGTTGTGCTCCACATGATGTTCCGGGAAAATGACCATGCTGCTGCCCGCCTGGAGTTTGCTGATGGAATCCCGGAAGGTGGTGATCAGCCGCGTGTCATGATACACGGCGACGGTGTGGGCGTTGGTGAAAATCAGTTCCGACAGGGGCGCAATCAGATTGCTCAGCAGTTTATAAAACCAGCGGACGCCCTCCGGTTTTTCGCTCCAGAAGTCCTGATAGGCGTAGGCCGCCACCTCTTCCCGGTGCATCATTTCCCCTGCGCACCAGACGTGGTGCTTTCCCGGGGTATAGAGCTCCGCCGCGATGGGCCCGTACATCTGGCTGTGGTTGCCCACGATCACGCAGGGCTCCTCCGGCAGATTTTCTGCCCCCATAGTTTTGAACTTCGGCGTAAACAGCCAGACCAGCCAGCGAATCACCCGGTATAACCAGTTTGTTTTTGTTTCTTCCATTGCTTTCCCTCGAAATTCCGCCGAACCGGCAGGCCCTGTCCGGCACATTTTTTTGGATTATGATAGCACACAAAAGTAAACCGAAGATAAACTACCTTGCGCCGGGCCATCCACACGCCGGGAAGCTCCCGCATGAAAAGCCGCCGCAGTCACCTTGGGCTGCGGCGCTTTAATTTGTCTCTTTTCTTTCTCAGTCCGCAAACATCGGGCTGGAGAGATACCTTTCGCCGGTGTCGGTCAGCAGGGCCACAATGGTCTTGCCCCGGTTCTCGGGCCGCTTGGCCAGCTGGATGGCGGCCCAAACCGCCGCGCCGGAGGAGATACCCACCAGCACGCCCTCAGACCGGCCGACCCTTCTGCCTGCGGCATAGGCTGCCTCATCCTCCACGGTAATCACTTCGTCATACACGGCGGTGTTCAGCGTCTGGGGGATAAACCCGGCGCCAATGCCCTGGAGCCCGTGAGGCCCGGCAACACCCTTGCTCAGCACCGGAGAACCGGCAGGCTCTACCGCCACCACCTTCACCCCTGGGTTCTGGCCTTTCAGATATTCGCCCACGCCGGTGATGGTGCCGCCGGTGCCCACACCGGCCACAAAAATATCCACCTTACCGTCGGTATCCTCCCAGATCTCCGGCCCGGTGGTGGCACGGTGGGCCGCCGGGTTGGCCGGATTCACAAACTGGCCGGGGATAAAGCTGCCGGGGATTTCCCTGGCCAGCTCCTCCGCCTTGTCAATGGCACCCTGCATGCCCTTGGCCCCCTCGCTGAGCACCAGCTCCGCGCCGTAGGCCTTCATCAGCAGCCGGCGTTCCATGCTCATGGTCTCCGGCATGACGATAATGATCCGGTAGCCCCGGGCGGCGGCCACGGAAGCCAGGCCGATACCGGTGTTGCCGGAGGTGGGTTCAATGATCACGGAGCCGGGTTTCAGCTTCCCGCTGGCCTCCGCCTCGTCGATCATGGCCTTGGCGACCCGATCCTTGGCGCTTCCCGCCGGATTGAAATACTCCAATTTGGCCAGGATCTTGGCCTCCAGCCCTTCTTCCTGTTCAATATGTACCAGTTCCAGCAGCGGGGTTTTCCCGATCAGCTGCTCAACGGATGTGTAAATCCTGCTCATGCTTGATGCCTCCCATATAACTGATTCGAGATGGATTTCTATCGGTACACAACCCCATTCGTCAGCCGGCAGAAATGCCGTCAGACAAATGGGGGTGTTTTTCTGCATTCTTTCTATCTTTTTACAGTGTCAGGCCTGGTCATAAAGTGCCAGGAACTCCTCCAGACAGAGATTGTTCTCCATGATATAAGTGGCCGCCTCCACACCCACATAGCGGAAATGCCAAGGCTCATAAATAATCTTGGTGATATCCTGCTTGTCGTTGGGGTAGCGGACGATGAAACCATACTCCTGACAATGTTCCTTCATCCACTTATAGGTGTCCGTGTTCTCCAGGGAGCTGTCCTTCAATTCATGATAGTAGTCGGTGATATCGCAGCAAAGGCCGGTCTGATGCTCGCTGGTGCCGGGGACAGCCACGATCTTGGCCGCTTCCTCGGCGCTGTAGCCCTGGCCGATCTTCCGCTGGTACAGATACTGCTGCTCGGAGTAAGCCCGGTAACCGGAGGAGAGATATACCGGCAGACCCTCGGCCTGGGCGGCCTCGGCAAAGGCGGTCAGCGCATCGGCAATACGGGAGTCCACCGGGCACTGACTGTCACTGAGCTTAACGATCTCCGGCGGCTCGTAGTTCTCATCCAGGGTATTCTCGGTATTGACCAGCATCATTTCCCAACTGGTGAGATCCACCTGGGGCAGACCGTTGCCCGGCTCCTCCGTGGGTTCGGGGGTGGATTCCGGCGCCTCCTGCTGCTGAACTTGGGCTGCGGCAAGATCATCGCTCATGTCAATGGCCTGGATTTCCTCAGGCTTCAAACCGCCGGCAGGGCCCCAGGAGGCAGTATCCTCAGAAAACCAGCCGGAAGAAAAATGTTTGAAGCTATATGCACCGAAAACCGCCAGGAAAATGACGGCGAAGATCAGTCTGAATCCAAATTTGCCTTTCATATCGTGCCTCCTCAGGTAAACGATGATTCAACCGGCAAGATGCCGCCGGGGATTGATTCAGCGCTTCCTTAACATGTTAACAGGGGTATTGTATCATTTTGCCCTGCATTGGTCAACAGATTTTGCACCGGAAAAACCTGTACGAAAAATTCACTATGCCTATCATAACATCAAGCCCGGAGAAAACGTTAAATAACGGTAAATAATGGATCAGGCAAAAAAAACGGCGGGGCCGCATATATGGCCCCGCCGCAGAAATAGAACCGCTTTTACTTCTTGTGATACCGCAGGGAGCAGACATCGTCCCCCTTGGCAATGCACTTGGGCAGATCCAGAACGCTGCCATAGCACTCGCCGATGCCGTGGTCGCCGCACATGGCGATGTCGCAGAGCATGGCAATTTCCTCGTCGGAGCAGCCGGCGTTCTGCCAGGCCTTCACCAGCGGGCAGTAATGGAAGTCGATGGACAGCTTATCATCGGTGCTCTCCAGCACATCCATCTCAAACACCAGCTGGGCAGGCTTGGTGAACAGGGTCTTTTTCAGGCCCTTGAGGCTGTCGGTGCCGCCCTTGGCCACCAGCTCTGCCCCCTGGGACAGGCCGCAGCGCCGCACGGCGGCACTGCCGAAATCTCGGGGATCCAAGCCCCGCCTCCGTGCCTCGTCACAGAGCAGGTAGAGCCAGAAGGCCCGGTGCTCCAGCTGGGCCCGAATGGCCTGTAGGATGCCGTTTTTGTGCTTGGCTTCATTCTTTACGATACTCATTTTCTTTCTCCTTATCCGCGTTTTTCCGGCCGGGATGCCCGGCCATGATACTTGCCTTCAATATACCATAAGTGCGCCGGAATTGCCACCGGCCAAAGGTGATTTTGGGGGAATAAACAAAGCCTCGCAGAGTTTTTTCGCCGCAGCGAAAAAAGAATTTTGATCGTTTTCTGCGGCGACCGGTGCGTCGCAGAAAACTCTTCTCACGGAATGAGTTTCGAAATGTACGCAGTACATTGAGGCAGCGAATGGAGTGCAAGTCTTCTCGCCGACGAAGTCATTAGACTTTGTCGGCGACATGAAAACGCCTGACCGTTGCCGGTCAGGCGTTTTTGCTTATTTGGCGTTTTACTTAAAGTCGTGGGCGTTTTGAAGCACCATTTCCTTGACCTTCAGCAGCCGCACCTTGGTGGAGTTCTCATTCTCCTCCAGCTTCATGGCGATATACTTGATATTGCCTTCCAGCTCCGGGATCATCACATACTCCAGGGCGTTGACCCGGCGGCGGGTCTTTTCGATCTCCTCCGCCAGAAGCTGCATGGTTTTTTCCACCTGCGCCAGCTCCAACATATCCTGGAAAACCTTGGCCAGCTTCTCCAGTGCGTCATCCAACTCGCCGGAGGTCTGGGCAAAGCCGTAGGGATAGATCTCAGAGGGGTCGTTGTTCTTGGTCTGGAAACTGTAGAGCGGCACATTGACGCTCATGATGTTCTTATACTTCAAGCCCAGCTCAACACTCTGCCGGGGATACAGCAGCGCCTGCTCCAGCATCTCGGGAGACATGATGGCGCTGGCCACCTGCAGGGACGCGAAGGCCCCGGTCAGGCCCTCCTCCACACGGGTACGCAATTGCTTGTTGAGCCTTACCACATCCATGAACTGGCGCATCAGCTCATCCCGCTTATCCTTCAGCAGCTTGTGGCCGCGGCGGGCGGTTTTCAGTCTGCCTTTGAGCTGTTTGAGCACCATTCTGGTGGGGGTTACTGCAGTGCCTGCCAAAAAGCATCACCTCCATTTAATACTTTTCTCTGATTCAAATCTTCGATTTTAATCAGAGCTTTTGAAGCCTCCAAGAGCCGTGCAAAGCACGGTTGATGCTTCAAAAGGCGTCTTATACGAAATCTACGCCGCTGCGGCGCTATGAAAACATTTTCAATGTTTTCATCAGATTTCAGTATAAAAGTTCAGAAGTCTTACTTCTTGGGCATGTACTTTTCGATCATTTCGGGCTTGATTCGCTTCAGCTCACGGCGTGGCAGAATGCTCAGCAGCTCCCAGCCGATATCCAGGGTCTCCTGGATGCTGCGGTTGGTGGTGTTGCCCTGGCTGACATAGCGCTTTTCAAACTCCTCGGCGAACTTGGCAAAGAGCTTGTCATCATCGGAAAGGGCGGCCTCGCCCAGGATGGTCATCAGCTCCTTGGCGTCCTTGCCGCGGGAGTAGGCGGCGAAGAGCTGGTTCATGGTACCGGCATGATCCTCACGGGTCTTGCCGACGCCGATGCCCTTGTCCTTCAGACGGCTCAGGGAAGGCAGAACGTCCACCGGGGGCACGATGCCCTTGCGGTGCAGCTCACGGCTGAGGATGATCTGGCCCTCGGTGATGTAACCGGTCAGGTCGGGGATGGGGTGGGTCTTGTCGTCCTCAGGCATGGTGAGGATGGGGATCATGGTGATGGAACCCTTCTTGCCCTGACGGCGGCCGGCGCGTTCATACAGGGTGGCCAGGTCGGTGTACAGGTAGCCGGGGTAGCCGCGGCGGCCGGGAACTTCCTTCTTGGCCGCGGAGACCTCACGCAGAGCTTCGGCGTAGTTGGTGATGTCGGTAAGGATGACCAGCACCTGCATGTCCTTCTCAAAGGCCAGATATTCGGCGGCGGTAAGGGCCACACGGGGGGTGGCGATACGCTCGACTGCAGGGTCGTTGGCCAGGTTGGAGAAGACCACGGTACGGTCGATGGCGCCGGTGCGGCGGAAGTCCTCGATGAAGTACTCAGACTCCTCGAAGGTGATACCGATGGCGGCAAAGACCACGGCGAAGGTCTCGTTATCGCCCAGAACACGGGCCTGACGGGCGATCTGGGCGGCCAGGGCCGCATGGGGCAGGCCGGAGCCGGAGAAGATGGGCAGCTTCTGGCCGCGAACCAAGGTGTTCAGGCCGTCAATGGTGGAAACGCCGGTCTGGATAAACTCGGCGGGGTAGGCGCGGGCAGCGGGGTTCATGGGCAGGCCGTTGATGTCCATATGGGCCTCGGCCAGAATGTCGGGGCCGCCGTCAATGGGCTGGCCCATGCCGTTGAAGACACGGCCCAGCATATCCTCGGAAACGGCCAACTGCTGGGGATGGCCCAGGAAGCGGGCCTTGGACTGGGCCAGGTTGATGCCCTGGGCAGACTCAAACAGCTGGACGACCGCCCGGTCGCCTTCCACTTCCAGTACCTTGCAGCGGCGAACTTCACCGCTGGGCAGCTCGACCTCGCCCAGCTCGTCATAGGTGACGCCTTCCACGTGCTCTACCACCATCAGGGGGCTGGCGATTTCTTTTATGGTCTTATACTCTTTAATCATGCGTCCTCACCTCCGGCAATCACGTTTGCGATCTCTTCCTTCATCTGCGCGGCGATGGCATCATAGTCGGCGGAGAAGGTGGCGGCATCGGCCATCTTGGCACGGCCGATCTTTTCTCTGGCGTCGATGGCAAAGAGGCCGTTCATATCGGCGTTCTTCTCCAGTGCCTCGCGGCAGAGAACGTCATACTGGAGAATGATATCCAGCAGGCGGAACTGCTTGGCGTAGGAGGAGTACGCGTCCTCATCCACGAAAGCGTTCTGCTGCAGGAAGTCCTCACGGATCATCTTGGCCGTCTCCATGGTGAGCCGGTCAGCGGGGGACAGGGCGTCCTGACCAACCAGGCGGACGATCTCCTGCAGCTCGCTCTCCTCCTGGAGGATGTGCATAGCCTTGTCACGGTTGGCCATGTAGTTTTCACCGAACTGCTCGGTGTACCAGGGGGCCAGGGAGTCCAGATACAGGGAGTAGGAGGTCAGCCAGTTGATGGCCGGGAAGTGACGGGCATAGGCCAGGCTGGAGTCCAGCGCCCAGAAGACCTTGACGATACGCATGGTCGCCTGGGAGACAGGCTCGGAAATGTCGCCGCCCGGAGGGGAAACGGCGCCGATGGCGGTGACGGAGCCCTGGCGGGAATCACCGCCCATGCACTCCACAACGCCGGCCCGTTCGTAGAACTGGGCCAGACGGGAGGCCAGATAGGCGGGGTAGCCTTCTTCACCGGGCATCTCTTCCAGACGACCGGACATCTCACGCAGAGCCTCGGCCCAGCGGGAGGTGGAGTCAGCCAAGACGGCCACGTCATAGCCCATATCACGGAAGTACTCGGCGATGGTGATGCCGGTGTAGATGGACGCCTCACGGGCTGCCACAGGCATATCGGAAGTGTTGGCGATCAGCACGGTGCGCTTCATCAGCGGCTCGCCGTTGCGGGGGTCGTTCAGTTCGGGGAACTCCATCAAAACGTCGGTCATCTCATTGCCGCGCTCGCCGCAGCCGATGTAGATAACGATATCCACGTCGGACCACTTGGCCAGCTGGTGCTGCACCACGGTCTTGCCGGAACCGAAGGGGCCGGGGACTGCGGCGGTGCCGCCCTTGGCAATGGGGAACATAGTGTCGATGATCCGCTGGCCGGAGTTCATGGGCCGGCGGGGGACGTACTTCTTCTGATAGGGTCTTGCAATACGGACAGGCCAGCGCTGGATCATGTTGAGCTTATGCTCCACGCCCTTGGCGTCCTTCACCACGGCCACCACGTCTTCTACCACGTGCTCGCCGCTCTCCACGCTGACCACTTCGCCGGAGATGCCGTTGGGGACCATGATTTTATGCAGGATGGCGCTGGTCTCCTGGACGGTGCCCAGCACGTCGCCGGGGTTCACCTTGTCGCCGGGCTTTGCCACGGGGACAAAGTCCCATTTCTTCTCCCGGTTCAGGGCAGGAACATCGATGCCCCTGGCGATGCAGTCGCCGGACTGGGCGCGCATCTCGGGCAGGGGGCGCTGGATACCGTCATAGATGTTATCCAGCATACCGGGGCCAAGCTCCACGGACATGGGCATGCCGGTGGTGATGACCTCAGCGCCGGGGCCAAGGCCGGAGGTCTCTTCGTAGACCTGGATGGAAGCCTTGTCGCCGGTCATATTAAGGATCTCGCCGATCAGCCGCTGAGAGCCAACACGCACAACGTCGGAAACGTTGGCGTCTGCCAGGCCCTCGGCCACGACAAGCGGTCCTGAAACTTTAGTAATCGTTCCGCTCATGGTTCTACCTACCTTTTACAAGTTTGTTGGCAGCTGACGGATCAGTCGCCAAGAATGTTGGTGCCCACGGCACGCTCGACAGCCGCCTTCAACGCGGACTGTCCAAGTCCGATGGAGCCCTCACGGCCGGGGATCAGGATGATGGCCGGGGTGGGGCGATCCTTGAATTTGTTGATCTCTGCGCTCAGCTCCGCGGCCAGGCCCTCTTCGATGTAGATAATGGCATACTCATCGCTGCCTCTGGTGAGGTTTTTCAGGATCTGCCCGGCTTCCGCCGCGTCCGCGGCGGGATAGGTCTCCAGACCCAGGGCCTTGAAACCCATGACGGTGTCTCTGCCGCCGATAACAGCGATTTTAAGCATACATATCACGCAGCCTTTCCCGGATGACCTGGGGAGCAATGCCCGCAAGCCGGCCCGTAAGAATCATTCTGATGGCGGTGATCTCCCCTTCTACCGCGGCCATATAGGCAATGACCGGCTCACAGCCGTAGCTGACCAGCTTGGCCCCCTTGAGATAGGCGTTCACCGCGTTGTCGCAGGCCTGCTCAAAGGCGGTCATGCTGCCGCCGGAGAGGCACTCGGCACCCAGGGCGCCGGCCTTTTCCAGCACGGTATGGCTGTAGAGGGCGGCAAGGCTGTCCTTATCACCGGCAGCGGCCAGGCGCTCCACGCCCACATTGCCGCCGGGCACCAGAACCTCGGAAAGGAAGTCCTGATTCTTGCCCATGCGCAGGGTACGCACCACGCTTCTCAGGTTGCTGCTGTCGATGAGCAGGGCCACATAGCCCTTGAGGAAGCTGCTGTCCAACTGCCTGGCCATGGCCTCCAGCTCGGCAAAATAGGCCTTGTCCAGCACGAAGTCGGAAAGCTGAGGGTTGGCGGTGCGGGCGAGGACGGTCTTGGCCTCCGCCATGGCGGCGGCCAGGGTCTCCGGCAGCATGGCCCGCTTATCCTCATTGTAGATCTCCAGCAGCTTGGTGCCGGGGATACGGCCGGAATCGCTGAGCAGGCGCTTGGGATCCTGACCCATGGCTTCGGCCTTCAGGATCGCCTTGGCGTTGTGGTAGTCATAGCGCAGCTTGAACAGATCCACCAGACGGCCTTCCGGGCAGAACCGGCCCAGCTCTTCAAAGATCCGGGCCCGGTGCTTTTCCAGGCTCTCCTCGATCTGGCCAGCATCCATCTGGGACAGATCCTCATAGCCGCAGTCGGTCAGGAGCTTGGCCGCATCCTCAAAAGTGGCGGCGTCCAGCATCCGCTCCGCCTTTTCCCGGCTGAGCAGCTTGGGCTCTCTGGCGCGAAGCATGGCCGATATGCAGAGATACGCTTCTTTTTTATTAGCCAATTTCTTCCCTCCCTGCATGGGGATTATTCAAACAGAACTTTAGCAAGCTGCGCGGACATATCGCCCCGGCACAGCTCCACCAACAGCTCCATGGTGCAGTTCGCTTCGATGCTGCCCCGCTTGAGGATCAGGCCGCCGGCAAAGTCGCCGGTGGCGGCGGACAGGCTCAGCTTCCCGGCGGGCAGAAGGGCATTGGCCTTCTCCACCACGGCAGCGCCCACAGCGGCCCGGTCCCTGGCGTTGAGGACGATCTCCTCATCGCCGGTGACGGAAGCCTGGGCGGCCAGCTTGGCCAGCAGCGCCACATACTGTTCCTCCGGCAGCGCCGTCAGCATGGCGCAGGCCTTTTCAAAGCTCTTGGACACCATTTCCTGCTTCAGAGCCAGAATGGACTTTTTTGCCTCCATCTGGTTGATGCGCTCCACGCTGTCTACATTGTCCTGGCAGGCCTTGACGCCCTGACGGATCTTCTCGCCGTAGCGCTCTTTGGCCTGGGCCTCAAAGCTCCGGCGGATCTCAGCGCACTGCAGCTCACTCTGAGCAAGTATCGCGTCGGCCTGAGCCTTGGCATCAGCCTGGATATGCGCGATTATTTTTTCAGTGCCTTTCATTGACGATCTCCAATCTGATAATTTTTTTGAGGTTTGATTTGAAAAATATCTGTCTATCAGATGAAGAGCAGCATCATCATGGATGCCAGCAGAGAAAGGATGGCATAGAACTCAACGGTGATGCAGAGGATCATACCCTTTGCCCAGTGGTCGGGGTTCTTGGCCAGCAGGTTCACGGAAGCGGCAGCAACCTTGCCCTGGGCAATAGCGGAAACCAGACCGCCGATGCCGATGGGCAGGCAGGCGGCGAAGTAACGGCAGCCGTCAACAAAGCTCAGGTTCATGGCGGAGCCATCCAGCAGACCCATCTGCATGATAGCCACGAAGAACACCACCAGGCCGTACAGGCCCTGGGTGCCGGGAACCACCTGAAGGATCATGCACTTACCGAACTTGCTGGGATCCTCAGAAACCAGACCGGCACCGGCTTCACCGGCAATACCGGTACCAACACCGGAGCCTGCGCCTGCAAGGCAAGCTGCCAGACCGGCGCCCAGAAGGCCAATTGCCAGGCCAGAATGTGCAAACAAAAATTCCATTTTTAATTTCCTCCTGTTTTTTTATTCTGCTACGTTATAATATTTTGTGGTAACTTCCAGGGGTCTGAAGGGACGGCCGCCGTCCTCGTAGAACTTGCCGAAGTACTCCAGACACTGCAAACGCAGGTCATGGACATAGCAGCCCAGCAGGTTCAGGGCGAAGTTCAGCGCGTGGCCGATCAGAAACACCGGGATAAACAGCCAGAAGCTGTTGGCAATGGCACCGATGGTGTTGAACACCGTGGCGATGACAGAGCCGGCCAGCATCAGGGCCATGATACGGGAGTAAGACAAAATATCGCCGAACCAGCCGGTGGCGGTATTGTACAAAGTGGTGAAGATGCTCAGCAGCTTGCCCATGCCCTTGGCACTGCGGCTGCCGCCGTAGAACACCATCACAAGGCCGATCACCAGTACCACCGGGATCCCGGCCACATTGCCGATCTTCAGCACATAGAGAACGATGCCCACCAGAGTGACCCACAGGGCGCCCTCTTCCCAGATGGCGTCCGCCAGCTGTCCCCGCTTGGTCTTCTTCACAAAGTTGATGACCATGCCGGTGTTCAGGTGTATCAGGCCCAGAACCATGGCGCCGATGAGCACCATCATGCTGTCGGTCATGGGGCTGAACAGGGCGGGCAGTTCGCCCCAGCCGGCGGGCTTGCCCAAAATCTGGCCGATCTTCACCAGCGCGTCGCCGAAGAAGCCGCCGGTCAGCGCGCCGCAGACGAAGGTGGAGATGCCGCCCCAGAGCAGCAGCTGGCAGAAGGACAGGCTGCCCCGTCTGGGCTTGATCTTCCGCATGGCCACCAGGGCCGCAATGACCATCAGCAGGCCATAGCCCATATCCGCCATCATCAGGCCATAAAACAGGATGAAGAAGGGGGCCATCAGCGGGTTGGGGTCCAGGCTGCCGTAGGCCGGCAGGCTGTACATATCCGTGACCATGTTCAGGCCGTTAGTCAGTTTGTTGTTCTTGAGTTTGACAGGAACCTCCGGGTACTCCTCCTCGGTAGGCGTAAGGGTCTCATACGCACAGCCGAAGTTATCAAAAACCTGGATCAGCTCCTGCTCCTTTTCTTCGGGGATCCAGCCCTCCATCACCACGGTGGACTCGGTCCCATAGAGCTTTTCGTCCGCCTCGGCCAGGGCGATCTTGGTGCTCACCCGGTCGGCGGCCAGCTTCAGCTCGTCACGGCGAACCGCCTCCGCCACGATGCTCTGGGCGCAGGCGTCCTTCTCGGCGGCCAGCTCCTTCAGCGCTTCATTGGCGGCACTGAGGCACTCCTTCGCCGTCCCCTTCATGCCGCCCAGGGCGGAGACGGCAAAGCCGAAGCCCCTGAGGCATTCCTGCATGGCGGGAATTTTTTCCTTCATTGCGACAAGCAGCAGATAACGATCCCGCTTGTCCTCGTTGACCTGAAAAAGCTCGCTCTCCTCGTCGACCTCGCTCAGTGCGGCCTGCACAGCAGAAAGTTCCATCTTTACCGGGACAGTGCCCATGAGCACACCGCAGCGCTCCGTCCCCTCCGTGTTCAGGGGCAGATCCAGCCCCAGCCAGGGCTGGAGGCTGTCAATGATGCTGCGCTGGCGGCTTTCCTCGGCACTGATGCGCTTGATGCGCGCGTCATAGCCCTCGATGGTCTCGGCAAATTTCAGCGCGCCGGTGAGGCCGGTGTCATCCAGGAACACCACATCCTCCAGCTCAGGCTTTGCCGAAAGCAGCTTGCCCTTTTTGGGGGCATATGTATCCAGCAGTGCGATGGCGTGATTGAGACTGGTGAGCTGAGATTTGAGTGCTGCCGCGTCGCTGCTCTCCCGGCTGAGGATAGCTTCCATGTCGGAGTTCTGAACCTGATCCTCCAACTCGGAAAACTCCACACAGCCATGGCGGATCAGTTCGCGCAGCAGCTCATCCTTCCGGGAACGGACAGCCATGAGCCGGAGCTTTTTCATTTTCAAAATGGCCATCAGCTATTCACTATCCTTTCCACTACGAGACTTGCTGCCTGATCCAGTCTGGCTTCGGCTCTGGAGCGCAGAACAGCCTTTTGGTTTTCCAGCTCCCCTGCCAGCGTCTGCGCGTCGCCCTTTGCTTTCTCCTTTGCCTGGCGGTTGAGTTCCGCCAGCTCCTCCTCTGCCTTGGAGCAGGCAGCGTCCACCGCGGCTTTGCCTGCGGCCTGGGCATCGGAGAGCATCTGTTTTGCTTTGGCCTCCGCCGCCGCAACTGCGGCCTTGGCATCGGTCTCCGCCTGGGCAATGCTTGTTATCGCTTCAAATGACATTGGCACACCCCCTCTTTTTTTGGATTGAGCATTAAATGGATCTATGCTTGGTTTTGCCATTAACGGTATTCTAATGATACCTCACAAAGTAACTTGTTTCAAGGCAAAACTTCCCTTTTCCTTGACAAAATTACTACACTCCCGTTAATAATGCAACAAACGTCCTCTTTCTTACACCGGGCATGCTCCACTGTCCCGGTGGGAAAGAGACCCGGGAGCTGGGCCGCCGCAAGGGCCAAGCCGCTCTCCCTACAGTCGATTATTATAGTACCTTGTTAGTAATTTGTCAAACCCGACTGAGAGAATCGGCTAAAAATTTTTTACAGATTTTGGCGGCGCTTTCCGGCAATCTGTACAGGGCTGTCCGCAAAAACCGGATACCTGCGGGCAAAGCAAGCAAAAACCCGATGGGTCGTTTCCGGAAACGGCCCATCGGGTAGGGATAGACGTTATACCTGCTTGTTCTCCCCGTTGGGTTTGGGGCTGCTGTTGTGATGGTAACGGCGGCGCCGATTGTTGCTGCGGTGGGGAGCGCCTTCCCGGTTCTGCCCCTCCTTGGGGCCGGGCCGGCGTGCTTCCTCCCCGTTCTGGGCGTGGGCGGGCTTGGCCTCCACCTTCACCACCTTGGTATTGGACTTATTGCCCCGGTTATTGCGCTGGGCTGCCCGCTGGGACTGGGGCTTCTGCTGGGGCTTGGCCTCCTGCTTCGGTTCTGCCGCCGGCGCCTTGGGCTTTTTCTGCCGGCTGCGGCGGCGGTTATTGCCATGGCCCTTATTCTCCCGGTGCTCCTGCACCGGTTCCTGCACACGGACAGGCTCCGCATCGGGAATGACCCAGCGATCCTCCTCCGGCTCCTTTTCTTCCTCCGGCTCCGGCACATAGTTGAGCACATGGGGCGGCGTCTCCCCATCCTTGGGCCGGCCGCCGGGGACAGCGCACAGCTCATTGGATTTGTAAAGGCGGAGAGAATCATCGCCGTCATCGTCCAGCTTTACCTTCACGGTCTGGCGCAGCAGGTTCACCTGGACGGCAGTGCCGTAGCCATCCTTGGTCTCCACAAAAGCGCCCTGCTTGGGCACCTTCTTGATCAGCTCCTCATAGGCCTCCTGCTCATAGCGCAGGCAGCACATCAAGCGCCCGCAGCTGCCGGAGATCTTGGCCGGGTTCAGAGACAGGGACTGCACCTTGGCCATTTTGGTAGACACCGGCTGGAAATCCTCCAAAAACTGGCTACAGCAGTAGGGGCGGCCGCAGATGCCGATGCCGCCGATCATCTTGGCCTCGTCCCGCACGCCGATCTGCCGAAGCTCGATCCGGTTGCGGAAGATCCCGGCCAGATCCTTCACCAGTTCCCGGAAATCCACCCGGCCGTCCGAGGTGAAGAAGAACATGGTCTTGTTCCCCTCAAAGTTGCACTCCACATCCACCAGGCGCATGTCCAGCCCATGCTCGGCGATCTTCTGCTGGCAGATGGCAAAGGCTTCTTTCTCCCGGCGCTTGTTCAGTTCCGCCACCCGGAGATCATCCGCCGTGGCAATGCGCACCACGCTGCGCAGGGGCTGGATCACGGCGGTGTCCATCACCATATGGTTGCCCCGGCAGCAGTCCACGATCTCAAGACCCTTAGAGGTCTCCACGATCACCTTTTTTCCGGCCTCGATCTGCAGGCCATTTGGGGAAAAGAAATAGCTCTTCCCCCGGTTTTTGAATCTTACGCTAACAACTTCAATCAATGCCGTATCCTCTGTTTCCGCTGCCGGCAATGGAGTCCACCGCCAGCAGGCCAAATATATGTTTGGGGCCAACGTTCACCCGGAGGTATGCCCCGCAGCGATCCATCAGGGCGCAAAGCCGGTGCAGCTCCCGATGGCTGAGCCCCTGGCTGCTCTGCCGGGCGCAGAGCATATCCCCCAGTCGCTCTGTGACACAGGCCACAAAATCCGCTACGGTACGGCCGTCCATGCCCTCATTTTCGGCGCACCAGCGGAAAAGCCGTGCCCGATCCCCGGATGCCACTGCCTTGAGATAGGCTGCGGCCAGGCCGGCCAGGGCCTGATCTGGTGCCGCCTGGGCGCCGGTCAGGTTCAGTTCCACACAGCGGGAGCGAACCGTGGGCAGAAGCTGGCTGGCATTGGTGGTGCACAGGAGGAAAAGCGCCCCCAGGGGCGGCTCCTCCAGCAGCTTCAGCGCGGCGTTCTGGGCGGGGAGATTCATGGTCTCCGCCTCCCGGATGATATACACCTTGCGGGGTGCTTCGTTGGGCATAATGCAGGCATCGGCGGAGAGCTGGCGGATCTGATCCACGCTGATCTCCCGTTTAAGCCTGCCCTTGTCGTCCTCCAGCCGGGCCAGGGTGATCACGTCCGGGTGAATATTCTCCGCCACCTTACGGCAGGCACGGCACCGGTTGCAGGGCTTTTCCCCTTCGCCGGAGCAAACTGCCGCTGCGGCCAGCACCATGGCGCGGGCAATGGCCGCCTGTATATCCGGGGCTGAGATGAGATAAGCGTGAGAGAGGCGGTCAGGGTTTTTGATCTTTAATTCGTCCACCGGGACACCTCCACCCGCAGCATACTTCAATTTGTTATTTTACCTTTTTATTTTTGCCTAGTCAACCATATTTATTGATATCTTGTTTTTGAAAATTTTGTAGGTTAGACAATCATAATTTACAGTCTGGGAAAGAAAAAAGGATATCTTTAGGAGAGCGCCAGTTGAGAGGCCGCATAGGGAAGTTGTTGTAGTTACTGTTCCACACAGCAAGCTGCGTTTTGAAGTCCACAAAGGAATAGAATTTGTGGGATGCGTAGAAGTATTCGTTATCCTTGCGGTGACTGCGTTCGACCTTACCATTGTGTCTGGGAGTG
>Ga0129308_1000769_pt1 | contig 42208 bp, 43 predicted proteins | sample L827metagenome_FD_94440 | JGI IMG/M metagenome (GOLD analysis project Ga0129308, IMG submission 94440) | Ring-tailed lemur group fecal microbial communities from Wisconsin, USA - L827 metagenome | ecosystem: Host-associated > Mammals > Digestive system > Large intestine > Fecal | place: USA... | reverse complement strand
GCGCCAAGGGCGCCCATATGCAGCGGGTCTACGAGATGCGGGACCAGGCGGGGCGGCTGCGGGTATCCATCAAGAGCGACTGGATTCTGGTGGACCCGGAGACCCGGCGCATCCTGCGGCCCGGCTCCTTCACCGCCCGGAAGCTGGGGAACTGCGGCAAGGAGCTGGACTGCCCGGACACCCGGAAGATCCTGCTGCCCCGGGAGGGCTTGGAGGACCTGGGGGTGCGGAAGGTGGTCTGGTCCGACCTGGACGGCAACGGCCACCTGTACAGCGGCAATTACGGCGACATCGTCTGGGACTACCTGCCGCCGGACCTGCAGGAGCGGACGCCCCGGGACTTCTTCATCGATTACAGCAAGGAGGCCACCCTGGGCCAGGAGCTGCGCCTCCTGGGCTTCCGGGAGGGGGATACCTACCGGATGGAGGGCCTGGGCCCCGAGGGCACCTGCTTCACCGCCATGTGCGTGTTTGCATAAAAAGGAAGGACTGCGAAGCAGTCCTTCCTTTTTTGCGGGGCAAAGCTCAATAGCCAAAGATCATGGAGCGGTTGATGTCCGCCAGGGAGTGGGCGCCGCACATGGCCATGGTGTCGGCCAGCTCGGCCTTCAGCTTCTCCACGTACACCTTCACGCCCTCGGCGCCGCCGCCGTAGACCATGTTCACGAAGGGACGGGCGATGAGCACCGCGTCGGCGCCCAGGGCCAGGGCCTTGAACACGTCCATGCCGGTGCGGATGCCGCCGTCCACCAGAATGGTCATCTTGCCGCCCACAGCGTCCGCGATGGCGGGCAGCACCTCGGCGGTGGCGGGGCACTGGTCCAGCACGCGGCCGCCGTGGTTGGACACCACGATGGCGCTGGCGCCGGCCTCCAGGGCCTTTTTGGCGCCGGCCACGGTCATGATGCCCTTGAGGATGAAGGGCTTCTCCGCCCATTCCACGATCTGCTTCAGCTCGTCCACGGTCTTGCTGCCGGCGGGCGGAGTCATGTTCTTCAGGAAGGGCAGGCCGGCGGCGTCAATGTCCATGGCGATGGCGAAGGGGTCGGCGGTCTTCACCAGGTCCAGCTTCTCCTTCACGGTCTCCATGTTCCAGGGCTTGATGGTGGGGACGCCGCAGCCGTGGGTCAGGGTGATGGCCTTGGCGGTGCCCTCCATAACGGCGGGGTCCGTGCCGTCGCCGGTGAAGGCGGCGATGCCGGCCTCAGCGCAGGCGGGCACCAGGATGGCGTTGTACTCCAGGTCGTTGTACTTGTCGCCGTAGTGCTTGGTGACAGCGCCCACGGGGGCGGCGAACACGGGGATAGTGACCTTCTGGCCGAACAGCTCAAAGGAGGTGTCCGCGTCCTTGTTCTCGCAGATGGTGTCCATGTTGACACACAGCTCCTGCCACTTCTGATAGTTGCGGATGAAGCCGGTGCCGATGCCCTTGGCGCCGGGGCCGGGCACAGTATTCTTGCAGGCAAGGCCGTTGCAGGTGGGGCAGGACTTGCAGTAGGGGCCCATGCAGGTGCGGGCGTTTGCCAGAACTTCCTGATATGTCATATGTCGTTCCCTCCGAAATTTGTAATGTCCCTTGCGGGTGGTCCACAACATCCTTATTTTACAGCGGCCGGAGAAAAAAGGCAACCGCTGGCAAAAAAGTTGGCGCATTTTTTACCAGCGGCGGAACTTTTTCCAAAAGGCCTCGTCTAAAAGGACAAATGGCCACCGGAGGAAGACGGCGGCGCGAAGGAGGCGTTTTGGATGAAAAGAAGAAGCTGGGCCTGGCTGCTGGCCCTGGCGGTGGTGCTGGGCCTGTTGGGCGGCTGCGGCAGCAAGTCGGAATCCGCGTCGTCCGCCCCTATGGAGGCGCCCATGGCCATGGACACCGCGGAGGCGGAGTCGGCGGAGATGGGCTACGGCGGCACGGCGGACAGGGGGACATCTGCCGGCACCACCGCCGGCACCAAGCGGATCTACACCGCCAACCTGGACCTGGAGACCACGGAGTTCGACACGGCCACGGAGGCCTTCACGGCCCTGACGGAGCGCTGCGGCGGCTGGTACGAGTCCAGCAGCCTTTCCAGCCGGGGCAGCGGCTACCGCTACGCCGACTACACCGTCCGGGTGCCGACGGAGCAGTACCGGACCTTCCTGGGCCAGGCGGGGGAGCTGTGCCACCTGCTGTATCAGGACGAGTATGTGGAGGATGTCAGCGAGGCCTACTACGACACCGCCGGCCGCCTGAAGACCCAGCAGGTGAAGCTGGAGCGGCTCCAGGCCCTGCTGGAGCAGGCGGAGAACATGGAGGACATCATCACCATCGAGTCCGCCATCTCCGAAACGGAGCAGCAGATCGACGACCTGTCCGGCACCTTGCAGCACTATGACGCCAAGGTGGACTACGCCACCGTGTATGTGAGTCTGCGGGAGGTAGCGCGCCTTTCCAACGTGGAGGAGCCCGCCACGGGCTTCGGCGCCCAGCTGGCGGCGGCCTTCTCCTCCGGGTGGAAGCACTTTGTCTCCGGCGTCCAGGACCTGGCCGTCGCCCTGGCCTACGGCTGGATGTGGGTGCTGGCGGCGGTGGTGCTGGTGGTGCTGGCGGTGCGGAAGCTGAAAAAGAAAAAGCCCGCCCTGCCCAAGCTGCACAAAAAAGAGGACCAGCAGGAGTGAAGGAAAACCGGCCCCTCATGGGGCCGGTTTTTCACAGCTTTCGGAAAATATGAACGCGGAAGGAGATGCGGGTGGTGAGGGTCTCCAGCGCCGCCAGACGCTCCGCCCCCGCCCTGGGGGTCTTCCAGTAGTAGGGGGTCATCTGGAACAGGGCGTGGATGGCCGTTTGGCTTTCCAGGGTGATGGTGTCCTCCACGGGGACGATGGCCTCGTAGGAAAAGCCCCCGTAGGGGGTCTCCTTTTCCTCGTTGGGATAGGGCCGGTCATAGAGCACCTGCTTCAGCTCCCACAGGTGGTCCGCTGCCGGCACTACGTAGAAAAAGAGGCCTCCGGGCTTCAGCACCCGGCGGAACTCCTCCAGGGCCAGGGGGGAAAAGCAGTCCAGCAGGAGATCGGCGCAGCTGTCCGCTACCGGCAGGTGGTAGGAGGAGGCCACGGCGAATTCGATGTCCCTGTCCCGCTTGGCAGCGGCACGGAGGATGAATTTGGAGATGTCGATGCCCGCCATTTGGGGCCGCTTCCCTGATGCCAGCAGGGAGCGGTAAATGCCGCTGGTGTAGTAGCCCTCCCCGCAGCCGGCGTCCAGAATGACCGGCGCCGGGCCGGAACGGGCCGCGATCTCATGACAGAGCGTATTCAGCAGCGGGGCATAATACCCTTTGGACAGGAATTCCCGCCGGGCCGCGGCCATGCCCTTGTCGTCGCCGGGGGCGGCGGAGTGCTTTTGGTTGGGGGGCAGCAGGTAGGTGTAGCCCTCCTTGGCGATGTCGTAGCTGTGGCCGGCGCCGCAGCGGTAGGCGTGGGCCTCCCGGGTCAGGGGCGCGGCGCAGACGGGACAGCGGAACAGGCTCATAGGTCTCCACCTCCCCGGGTGACGCTGTTGATCCATTTCCGGCTACGCAGCCGGACAATGCCCAAGGGCATCTTGCAGAAGTTTTCCGACTGGATGGCGAAGCACACCACCGCCACCGGGGCGTCCAGCACCAGGGCCGTCAGGAAGGACAGCGGCACGGCAATGCCCCACTGGCAGCCGAGGTCGATGACGGAGGCCATCCGGGCGTCGCCGCCGGCCCGCAGAAGGCCGGTGATATTGGTGATGTCAAAGGCCTTGGAGGGCATCATCAACGCCAAAATGGCGCACATGACGGCGGCGATCTGGCGGGAGAGGCCCTCCAGGTGGAACAGGGGGAACACATAGGGAATGAACACCGTGGGCAGCAGCGCCGCCAGGCACACCGCCACCGCCAGGCCCACCAGCAGCGACACCTCCAGCAGGCAGCAGCCCAGGGAGTAGACCTCCTCCTTGGAGGCGCCCTCGCCGAAGCGCTTGCCCACGATGACGGAGGTGGCGCCGGCCACACCGAAGCAGGCCACGGTGGAGAATTTTTCGATGTTGCCCATAATGGCGTGGGCCGCCAGAATTTCCGCACTGATGGCCATGTGGCCCATGATGGCCGTCAGCACGGACACGCCCAGGCCCCACAAACTCTCGTTGAGAAGCACGGGGGAGGCGTACTTGAAAAAGTCACGGGCGATGACGCTGCCGGGCCGCAGCAGGAGCTTTGGCTGCAAGGGCACCCGCCGATCCCGCAGGGCGTAGACCGCCACGATGGCGAATTCCGTGATACGGGACAGCAGCGTGGCCAAAGCGGCGCCGGTGACCCCCAGGGCGGGGGCGCCCAGCTTGCCGAAAATGAAGACGTAGTTCAAAAACGTGTTCAGCAGCATGGAGACAGCGAACACCACCATGCCCATGAGGGGATTTTCCGTGCTGCGCTGCATACCGATATAGACGGAGCTGGCGGCGTTGAACACGTAGCTGACGCTCACGATGCGCACGTAGGGGGCGCCCAGCTCCACCAGCAGGGCGTTGTCCGTCACCAGAGACATGACGCCCCGGGGAAACAGCAGCAGCGTCAGGGCCACCAGGGCGGTGATGGACAGTCCAAAGTACAGCGCCACGCCGGAGCAGCGGTTGATGGCGCCCTGGTCGCCCTTGCCCCAGTACTGGCTCACCAGGACGGACTGGCCGCTGAGCAGGCCGAAGATGATGACCTGGACCAGAAAGATGGGCGTGTTGGCGGCGGTGACGGCGGAAAGCTCGCTGCTGCCCAGAAGGCCCACCATGAAGGTGTCCACAAAGCCCAGGGAAGTGGTGATGAGATTTTGCAGGATGAGGGGGAACGCCAGCTTGAAAAGCTTCCGGTAAAAGCCGGCGCCCCGCCGCAGATGGCGAAACATAACTTACCTCTCAAACATAAACTTACAGCATGGGCATCCGGGTGTCGTGATGCTCCCGCAGGGCCTGAACGCAGGCATCGATATCCGCCTTGGTGGTCTCCGGGCCGAAGCTCAGGCGGATGACGCCGCCGGCCACCCGCTTGGGCAGCTTCAGCGCCGCCACCACGTGGCTGGGCTTGCCCTGGTGGCAGGCGGAGCCGGCGGAGATGCAGATGCCCCGGCCGCCCAGGTCGTTGACGATGTTCTGGCTGGGCCAGCCCGCCAGAGACACCGCCAGAATGTGGGGGGCCGTGCCGTCGGAGATGCGCTGGCAGTCGGGAATGGCGGCCAGCTGCTCCGCAGCGTAGGCCTTCATGTCCGCCATGTGGGTAAGCTTGTCCGCAAGGCCCTCCGTCCGCAGCTCCACGGCTTTGGCAAAGCCCGCGATCTGGGCCGTGGCCTCCGTGCCGGAGCGCAGGGCGGATTCCTGGCCGCCGCCGGCCAGCAGGGGGCGGGGGTTCCGCACCCGCGGGCCGATGTACAGCGCGCCCACGCCCTTGGGGCCGCCGATCTTGTGGCCGGAGATGGTGATGAAGTCGGCACCCAGCGCCTTGGCGGTGAAGGGCACCTTCAAAAAGCCCTGGACGGCGTCGGTGTGCAGCAGCGTCTTGGGGTTTTTCGCCGTCAGGCCCCGGGCGATACCGGCGATGGGGTAGATGTTCCCCAGCTCGTTGTTTACCATCATGACGGACACCAGGGCCGTGTCCGGCCGGACGGCGGCGAGCACCTGCTCCGCTGTGATGTTGCCCCTGCCATCGGGGGTGAGGTATGTCACCTCATAGCCCTGCTTTTCCATCCAGCGGCAGGATTCCAGAATGGCGCTGTGCTCCACGGCGGTGGTGACGATGTGGCGGCCCAGGTGCCGGTTTTGCCAGCAGGCCGCCTGAATGGCCCAGTTGTCCCCCTCCGTGCCGCAGGAGGTGAAAAACAGACGCCCGGCGTCGCAGCCCAGGGCGTCCGCCACGGTTTTGCGCCAGGCCTCCACCTGCTTTTTCATGTCCAGCCCCAGGGGGTACTGGGAGCTGGGGTTGCCGAAACGCTCCGTCAAAACGGCGTACATGGCGTCCGCCACCTCCCGGGGCACCGGCGTGGTGGCGGCGTGGTCCAGATAGATCATCGGAGAAACTCCTCTCATTAGGTCTTGCTCATTGGGAAAATAAAACGTATAATGATAGCCAACCTATTATATAGAGATTTGAAAGAAAGTGCAAGGAGATTCCATGAGAGTTGCCATTTACACCCTCGGGTGCAAAATGAATCAATACGAGACCCAGGCCATGGAGCAGCTGCTGCGGCGGAAGGGCCACCAGGTGGTGGACTTTTCCGAAGAGGCGGACGCCTACGTGGTGAACACCTGCTCCGTCACCGCCGTCAGTGACCAGAAGTCCCGGAAGGTCCTTCACCGGGTCCGCCGGGAGCGGCCCGGTGCCGTGCTGGCGGTGTGCGGCTGCTATCCCCAGACCCATGTGGAGGATGTGCGGAAGCTGGACGTGGACCTCATCGCCGGCACCGGCGACCGCGCCGGCTTCGTGGACCTTTTGGAGCAGGCGGTGGAGGAGCGGCGGCCCCTGGAGCTGGTGGACCGCTCCTTCGACCGGCGGAGCTTTGAGGTGCTGCCCGCCGGCGGCATGGAGAACCGGACACGGGCCATGCTGAAGGTGGAGGACGGCTGCGTGAACTTCTGCTCCTACTGCATCATCCCCTATGCCCGGGGTCCGGTGCGGTCCCTGCCCCTGGACAAGGCCATGGAGCAGGCGGCCCAGCTGAAGGCGGAGGGCTACCGGGAGATCGTCATCACCGGCATCGAGATCTCCTCCTGGGGCCGGGACCTGAAAACCGGCCAGAGCCTCATCGACTTGATGGAGGCCATCTCCGCCGCGGCTCCCGGCGTCCGCATCCGCCTGGGCAGTCTGGAGCCCCGCACCGTCACGGAGGAGTTCTGCCGCCGGGCGGCGGCGCTGCCGGACCTGTGCCCCCAGTTCCATTTGTCCATGCAAAGCGGCTGCGACGACACCCTGAAGCGCATGAACCGCAAGTACGGCACGGCGCGGTATCTGGAGTCCGTGGCGCTTTTGAACCGCTTCTTTGACCGGCCCGCCGTCACCACGGACATGATCGTGGGCTTCCCGGAGGAGACGGAGGAGGAATTTGGGAAGACGCTGGACTTCATCCGCCGCTGCGGCTTCGCCCAGATGCATATTTTCCCCTACTCCATCCGCCCCGGCACCCCGGCGGCGGACATGGAGCAGGTGCCCAAGGCCGTGAAGGAGGACCGGGCCCGCCGGGCCGCCGCCGCGGCGGCGGATATGCACCGGGCGTATCTGGACGGCTGCGTGGGGAAGACGTACCCCGTGCTGTTCGAGCAGCCCCGGGACGGCAAATTCTCCGGCCACGCCCCCAACTACATGGAGGTGCTGGCGGAGGGAGAGGACCTGCACAACCAGGTAAAGCCCGTCCGCATCACCGGCACCGACGGCCGGGTACTGTTTGGAGAGTTGGAGGCGTAAGCGTATGAAAAGCCACTTTTTTGCCTATATTTCCCGGATGCGCTTCATCCAGCGGTGGGCCCTCATGCGCAACACCGCCCCGGAGAACGTCCAGGAGCACAGCCACCAGGTGGCCGTCCTGGCCCACGCCCTGGCCCTCATCCGCAATGAGAAGTTCGGCGGCCGCGCCGACCCGGGGGCCGTGGCCGCGGCGGCGCTGTACCACGACGCCAGCGAGATCCTCACCGGCGATATGCCCACCCCCATCAAATACGACAACCCCGCCATCCGCCGGGCCTACAAGGACGTGGAGGCCGTGGCGGAGAGCCGCCTGCTGCACATGCTGCCGCCGGAGCTGCAAGGGGCCTACGCCCCTATCCTCACCCCGGCGGACCCGGAGGTCGAACAGCTGGTGAAGGCGGCGGACAAGCTCTCCGCCTACATCAAGTGCGTGGAGGAGCTGAAGGCCGGCAACCTGGAGTTCCGGGAGGCCGCCGCCCAGACCCGGGCGGCCCTGGAGGGCTACGGCCTGCCGGAGGTGGCGTATTTTCTGGACACCTTTATGGACAGCTTTTCCCTGAGCCTGGATGAGCTGAAGTAGCGCGAGGAGAGAGACATATGGAGCGATATTTTGAAAAACTGCTGGAGACCCGGGCGGCCCTGGAGTGCGCCCTGGTGTACCTGGCCGCCCAGAAGGCCGTCCCCGCCGACGGCGACAAGCTGCGCCAGCCTCTCAGCTACGCCATTGCCCGGGACATCGACTATCAGCTGGAGCGGGACTTCGACTTCCACCTGGCCATCGCGGACATCGCCGACAACGACTATCTCCGCCGCAGCCTCCAGAGCCTTATGGTGCAGATCACGGAGTATCTCAGCCGCAACCGGGCCCTGCTGCCGGAGGTGGATGACCAGTCCGCCTCCCAGCACTGGAACATCATGGTGGCCATTCTGGCCAACGACCCGGACCGGGCGGAGCAGGCCATGCGGTCCCACATGCAGTATGTGACCCGGCTGTACTCCCGGGAGCTGGACCGGGGACACCTGTAAAAAGGATCAGCATCCCCCGCGCCCTGTGGGCGCGGGGGATGCTTTCTGTCAGGCGCGCTTTTTGGCGGCGAAGTGCCACACAAGGCCCACCGCCAATCCCGGGCAGGCGGGCACCACCCAGCCCATGCCGATGGAGAAGAAGGGCAGGAGGCGTTTCGCAGGCGCCAGCAGGGCGTCGGCGTGGAGGAAGGCCTTGGCCCCCTCCGGGAGATTGTTCAGAAAGTCCAGGGCGGCGGCCAGCGCCGTGGGCACCGTCACGGCGATGAACACCCGCCGGTCATAGCCGAACCATCCCCCCGCCAGGCTCAGCAGGATGAGGGTGATGGTCAGGGGATACAGGAACATCAAAACCGGCAGGGACAGCTGGATGATGCGGCTGAGGCCGAAGTTGGCCACACAGAAGGAGAACAGGCAGAACACGACGGTGTAGGCCTTATAGCTGAGGGAGTGGGGGAACAGCTCCACAAAGGTGGAGGCGCAGGAGGTGATGAGGCCGATGGCGGTCTTCAGGCAGGCGAAGGTGACGGTGATGCCCAGCAGCACGCCGCCGAAGGTGCCGAAATAGTGGGTGCCGATGCGGTACAGGCCCTCGCCGCCGTCGGCGCAGATGCCGTACACCGCCCGGGACTGGGCGCCCACCACCGCCAGCATACAGTAGATGCCCGCCATGAGGAGGGAGCTGAACACGCCGGCCTTCACCGTGACGGCGGACACCGCCTTGGGGGATTGGACCCCCAGCTCCCGGATGGCGCTGATGAGCACGATGCCGAAGGCCAGGGCCGCCGGGGCGTCCACGGTGTTGTAGCCGTCCAGAAAGCCCTGGAAAAAGCTCATGCCGGCGTAGGTGCCCACCGGCTCCGAGGAGCCCGCGGCGCCCATGGGCCGCAGCAGGGCCGTGACGGTGAGGATGCCCAGAAACAGCAAAAACAGGGGATTGAGAATTTTGCCCACCCAGGTGAGGATGCCGGAGGGCCGCAGGGAGAAGTACAGCACCACCAGGAAAAAGAGGGCCGAGAACACGCACAGGGCCAGCCCCGCGTGCTCCTGGGGCAGCAGGGGCAGCAGCCCCACGTTGAAGGACACGGTGGCGGTGCGGGGGATGGCGAACAGGGGGCCGATGGTGAGATAGAGCAGGCAGGTGAAAAAGTAGCTGTACTTTCTGCCTACCAGGCACCCCAGCTCAAACATGCCGTCGCTGCGGGAGATGCCCATGGCGGCGATGCCCAGCAGGGGCAGTCCCACGCCGGTGAGGCAGAAGCCCGCCACCGCCGGCCAGACGGCGGCGCCGGCCTGCTGGCCCATGTGGACGGGGAAGATCAGGTTGCCGGCCCCGAAAAACAGGCCGAACAGCATGGAGGACAGGAACACGTATTCCCTGGCGGTGAGTTTTCGATCCATGACACGTTACCTCGTTTTCTTTCAGTTCAAAGTGTCGGCGTTCTGGGTGAACAGCTCCGCCACCCGCGCCGCCGTGGCGGGGCAGGAGGCAAGCTCCGCGTCCCGGGCCAGCAGGGCTTCCGCCGCCGCCTGGGCCTCCTGGAGCAGCCGGGTGTCGCAGCCGATGTCCGCCACCCGCAGGCCCGGCAGGCCGTGCTGCCGCTGGCCGAAAAAGTCGCCGGGACCCCGGAGCCGCAGGTCCTCCTCGGCGATCTGGAAGCCGTCTGAGGTTTTCGTCATGACCTTCAGCCGCTGGCGGGTCTCGTCGTTTTGGTTGTCGGAGATGAGAATGCAGTAGGACTGGTGGGCGCCCCGGCCCACCCGGCCCCGCAGCTGGTGGAGCTGGGAAAGGCCGAAGCGCTCCGCGTTCTCAATGACCATGACGGCGGCGTTGGGTACGTCCACGCCTACCTCGATGACGGTGGTGGACACCAGAATGTCCGCCTCCCCGGCGGCAAAGGCAGCCATGACGGCGTCCTTCTCCTTGGGCTTCATCTTGCCGTGGACGAAGGACACCCGCAGGTCCGGGAATACCTCCGCCTGGAGCATTTTGGCGTAGGCGGTGACGGCCTTCCGCTCGTCGGGCAGCTCATCGTTTTCCTCCACCATGGGGCAGACGATGTAAGCCTGCCGCCCCTCCGCCGCCAGCTTGCGGATAAATTGGTACACCCGGGGGTGGTAGCTGCCGGGGACGGCGTAGGTCTCAATGGGCTTGCGGCCGGGGGGCAGCTGGTCGATGACGGACACGTCCAGGTCCCCGTACAAAATGAGGGCCAGGGTCCTGGGGATGGGGGTGGCGGACATGACCAGGGTGTGGGGATGGCTGCCCTTGGCCGCCAGAGCCGCCCGCTGTCCCACGCCGAAGCGGTGCTGCTCGTCGGTGACCACCAGGCCCAGGTCCCGGAAGTCCACCCCCTCCGACAAAAGGGCGTGGGTGCCGATGACAAAGTCCAGGCAGCCGTCTTTGATCTGGCGAAGGAGCGTTTCCCGCTCCGCCCGTTTTGTGGAGCCGGTCAGCAGGGCGCAGCGAACGCCGAGGGACTCCATCAGCACGGACAGCCCCTGGTAATGCTGCTGGGCCAAAATCTCCGTGGGGGCCATCAGGGCCGCCTGACGGCCGTTTTTCACCATAAAGTACACGCAGGCGGCGGCCACCATGGTCTTGCCGGAGCCAACGTCGCCCTGGCACAGGCGGTTCATGGGGATGCCCCGCGCCATGTCGGCCAGGGCCTCGTCCACGCAGCGGCGCTGGGCGTCCGTCAGGGTGAAGGGGAGGGCGCTGTAAAACCTGCCCATATCCACGGCGCGGCAGGGGGCAACCTGAACCACCTCCCGCCGCCGGCGCAGCCGCTTCAGCCCGATGGTGAACAAAAACAGCTCCTCAAAGGCCAGCCGCCGCCGGGCCAGGTCCAGCGCCTCGGCGCTCTCCGGGAAGTGGATGTTCTCGTAGGCGTAGCCGATGCGGCACAGGTGGTGCTCCCGCCGGACCTCGTCCGGCAGGGCGTCCGGCAGAATGTCGGCACACTCGTCCAGCCCCTGGCGGATGGACCGGGACAGCACCAGCTGGCTCACCCCCGCCGTCAGGGGATAGATGGGCACAATGCGGCCCGTCACCTCCCGGCGGCCCTCCGCCTCCACCACCGGGGAGGCCATGGTCCTGCGCAGGAGGTTTCCCTCCGCCTTTCCGTAGAAATAATAGGTCTCCCCCTGGCGGAGTTGGTTTTTCAGCCAGGTCTGGTTGAAAAACGTCACGTCCAGCACACCGGACTCGTCCACGGCCCGGACCTTGACGAGGTCCATGCCCTTTCGGATGTGGGCAACGGTGGGGGGCGAGGCAATCATGGCGGCCACGCAGGCGCTCTCACCGGGCACCAGGTCCGCGATGCGCTTGACCTGGGTGCGGTCCTCGTATTTCCGCGGGAACCAGCTGATGAGGTCCCGCAGGGTGAAGATGCCCAGCTTCCCCAGAGCCTTGGCCCGCTGCTCGCCGATGCCGCGGATCATCCGCACATCCGTGTTCAGCTCCGCCATATTCCACCGCCTTTCCGCAAGCGTGTGCAAAAATACATAATTTATTATATAATACCTCCGGAGAAAACACAAGGAATCCCCCCTATCGCAAAAACAGGGAACCGGCGGCAAAAAAATGTGACCTTTGGTGCGCCCCGGTCGTAAAAACAACAGAGGGAGGTGACAGCCGTGGAGCAGCAGGAGGTCTTTGACCGGGTGTACCGGGAATATGGTCCGGCGCTGTACCGCTTCTGCCTGATGCAGATGAAAAACACCGCAGACGCGGAGGACGTGATGCAGGAGGTGTTCGTGAAGCGGCTGTACCAGGCGCCGCCCTTCCAGACGCCGGAGCACGAGCGGCGGTGGCTGTTCCGGGTGGCGCTGAACCAGTGCCGGGACGAGTGGAAGCGCAGCCGCCGGACAGAGCTGCCCCTGGAGGCGGCGGCCCTGGTGGCCGTGCCGGAGCCGGAGCGGGCGCTGCTGGAGCAGGTGGCGGCCCTGCCGGAAAAGCTGCGGACCGTCCTCCACCTCCACTACTGCGAGGGCTACTCCCAGCAGGAGATCGCCTCGCTGCTGGGCATCACGGTGCCGGCGGTGAAAATGCGGATGAAGCGGGGCCGGGAGGCCCTGCGGAGCAGTTGGGAGGGAGCGGAATGAACCGGTATGCAAAAGCCATGAAAGCCTGTACCCCTCCGGCGGAGCTGGAGGCGCGGCTGCGGGAAAGGGTGCTGGCGGCGGAACGCCCCAAGGGCCGGGTCCTGCGGCCCTGGAGCCTGGCCCGGAAGGCCGCTCTGGCGGCGGCGCTGGTGCTGGCGCTGACGGTGTCCGTGGGGGCGGCGGTGCTGGTGGAGTGGGACGCCATTTTCACAAAGCGCTTCGGCCCGGAGGCGTCCGCCTCCCCGGTGGCGGAGAGTTTGTTTCAGAAGGTGGACGCCACCGCCGTGTGCGGCGATGTGGCCGTGACGGTCCGGGAGGCCGTGGGGGACAGCAAGAGCGTTTACCTCATTCTGGATTACCGGCTGCCGGATACCGCGGACCGGGCGGCAGTCCAGGCGGCGTGGGACAGCGAGACGGACCGGGTGGGCTGCCCGGATGTGCAGTTCTATGCCACGGGCGAGGTGACCTGGGAGGACCTCCAGGCCAGGGACGGGGAACGGTGGCCGGAGATTGACTGGACGAATTACGCGGCCTACAGCCGGTACAGCGCGAACAATGCCCTGACGGCCTACCGGTTTACCGGCGGCTCCGGCTCCTCCGTATCGGCCCAGAGCTACGACCCGGACACCGGGGTTTTGACGTATCTGGTGCGCTTCACCACCCAGTCCCAGACCCAGAACCTGACGGACCGGCCCCTGACGCTGCTGGTGCTGCCGCCCACCGTCACCGCGGCGGGCGGGGAGCAGGCGCTGGCGGACCACCCTGCCATCGTCACCTTCCAGCCGGGATACACCGCCCGGGCCCGGCAGGGCCGGACGCGGGACCCGGAGGCCCGGTTTTCCGCGGAGGTCATTCTCTCCTCCCTGTCTATCACCGTGTCCTGCGGCAGCACGGACCTTGCGGACTGCGGCGCCCTGCGGCAGGCGGTGTGCCTTGTCTGGGAGGACGGCGGCGAAACACCGCTGGCCGATATGACCCAGGGGTACAGCGGCAGCGAGAGCAGCTACCGGGTGGACGGCCAGGTCCATTACCGGACCAGCATGTCCGCCCAGTTCGTGGAGCCTCAGGACATCAGCCGGGTGGCGGCCGTCCGGGTGGGAGACTGCGAGGTCCCCTTGCAGCCGGAGACATAAGCATACGAAGCGGCCCGGGGCGGAAATGTTCCGCCCCGGGCTTTGTAACGAATCCCATGGTTTCGCGTCCTATGTGTGAAAGGCGGTGAGAAAGTGGCTGATTTTGAGGAGGTCTACCGGCGGTATTTCGCCGATGTTTACAAATACGTCCTGGCCCTCAGCCGGGACGAGGCCGTGGCGGAGGAAGTGACCCAGGAGACCTTTTTCAAGGCCCTCACCGCCATCGACGGCTTCCGGGGCCAGTGCCAGCTGCGGGTGTGGCTGTGCCAGATCGCCCGGAACCAGTACCTGACGCTGTGCCGGGAGCGGGGCAGGTTCACGCCCGAACCGCCGGAGGCGGCGGACGGCGGCATCGAGGAGGGCTTTGCCCGCCGGGAGGAGGCCAAAACCCTCCACCGGCTGCTTCACCAGCTGCCGGAGCCCTACAAGGAGGTGTTCTCCCTGCGGACCTTCGGGGAGCTGCCCTTCTCCCAAATCGGCGAGCTGTTCGGCAAAACGGAGAGCTGGGCCCGGGTGACCTACTTCCGGGCCCGGCAGAAATTGAAGGAGGCATACCATGGAGCATGACATTATCTTTGACCTGCTGCCCCTGTACCACGACGGCGTGTGCTCGGCGGCCAGCCGGGCGGCGGTGGAGGCGCACTTGAAGGCGTGCGGGACCTGCCGGGAGGCGCTTTTGGAGATGGACGCGCCGCTGCCGGCGGCGGAGGAACAAAAAAACGCCGCTGACGGGGCGGCGGTCAAGGGCATTTCCGAGGCGTGGAAAAAAGAGAAGTGGAAGGCCCGCCTCAAGGGCGCCGCCGTGGCCGCGGCGGTGTGCCTGCTGCTGTACGGCGGCTTTTATACGCTGACCAACTGGAACTGTGTCAAGGTCCCCACGGCTGTGCTGGAGGTGACGGAGCTGGCCTGGACGGATGGGCAGCTGTCCTTTCACCTGTTTGTAAATGATGAGAAGGACCTGCGGGAGGTGCGCTATGAGTACGATGAGGGCGGGAACATGTATATCGTTCCCAGGCGGCCGCTGCTCATCGGGCACCGCAGCACCACCGGCGGCCTGTGGGACTGGGATTATGACGTCGACATCAGCACCTGCAACGAAACAGCGGCGGAGCGGGGCGTCCCGGAGGTGACCCGCATTTACCTGGGCCGGGGGGAGGACGCCGTCCTCCTGTGGGAAAAGAGCAGCCGGTAACGTACAAACAGCCCGCCGGGGAGTCTCCCCGGCGGGCTGTTTTTCACAGCTTCGTATTCACATAGTCCACAAAGCGGTACGTGACGCCGTTTTCCGTAATGGGGTCGCTGACGGCCTCCACCTCCCAGCCCGGCAGCTTATCCAGGTTGGGGAAGAAGGTGTCCGCCTCCGGCGCGGCGGCGTCCACCCGGGTGACAAAGGCCCGCCTGCACTTGGGCAGCAGGGCGGTATAGACGCTGCCGCCGCCGATGACCCAGAGTTTTTCCTCCTCCGTGCCGGCCGCGGCCTCCAGGGCCGCCTGGGGGCTGGGGACGATCTCACAGCCCTCCCGGTCAAAATCCACCTTGTGGGTGATGACGATGTTCCGCCGGCGGGGCAGGGGCCTGCCGCCGGGGAAGGAGTCCAGGGTCTTGCGGCCCAGAATGACGGTGCCGTCAATGGTCAGGGAACGAAAGCGCTTCATGTCCGTGGGCAGGGAGAACAGCAGTCCGCCCTCACAGCCGATGGCCCAGTTTTGGTCGGCGACAACGATGCAATTCATATGGCATTCACCTCAAATGGCAATGGGGATCTTGTCTTCAAAGGGAGCGGGGGTGTATCCCTCCAGGGAGAAGCTGGCGGGGGTGAAATCGTAAAAGTCGGTGACGCCGGGGTCCACCGTGAATTTCGGGGCGGGAGCGGGGGTCTGGGCCAGCATTTTTTCCACGATGGGCACATGGCGGTCATAGATGTGGGCGTCGGCGATGACGTGGATTAGCTGGCCGGGCACCAGGCCGCTGACCTGAGCGAACATATGGACCAGCACGGCGTACTGCACCACATTCCAGTTGTTGGCGGCCAGCATATCCTGGCTCCGCTGGTTCAAAATGGCATTGAGCACGTTGCCGGAGACGTTGAACGTCATGGAGTAGGCGCAGGGGTACAGGTTCATCTCGTGGAGGTCCTGGAAATTGTAGATATTGGTGAGGATGCGCCGGGAGGCGGGATTGTGCTTCAGGTCGTACAGCACCCGGTCCACCTGGTCCATGTCCCCCTCGGGATAGTGGTGCTTCACCGCCAGCTGGTAGCCGTAGGCCTTGCCGATGGAGCCGGTCTCATCCGCCCACTGGTCCCAGATCTTGGCGTCCAGGTCGTGGATGTTGTTGGACTTTTTCTGCCAGATCCACAAAAGCTCCTTCACCGCCGTTTTCCAGTAGGTCCGGCGGATGGTCAGAATGGGGAACTCCGCTTGCAGGTCGTAGCGGTTCACGATGCCGAATTTCTTCACGGTGTGGGCGGGCGTGCCGTCCTCCCAGTGGGGGCGGACCTCCCGGTCCGTGTCCCAGACGCCGTTTTCCAGAATGTCCCGGCAGTTTTGAATAAAGAGTTCGTCGGCGCGGCTCATGGCACAGCCCTCCTATTGGTTGCATTTCTCATAGTATATCAAATCCCGCGGGCGGTGTATAGCCAAAAATTTGACGGAATTCGATTCCGTTTTCGACTGAACCACCAAAGGTACCACAAAAGTTTTGTATCATTTGTATGAAATTCTGATTGAGAAATGGTAAAAAGTGCGATAAGATAGGGGCCGCTGAAATGAAAGAGGGGGTGCTCCTATGCTGGACCGCAGCGAAGTGGGCAAGCGGGGATACCTGAACGAGGATTTCCGCCTGTTCCACCTGAAAGACAGCCGCGCCCAGAAGCTGGATTACCATTATCACGAATTTGACAAGCTCATCCTGGTGCTGGGGGGAAAGGTGTCCTACGTGGTGGAGGGCGTCACCTATTTCCTCCAGCCCTGGGACCTGCTGCTGGTGCAGCACAACATGATCCACCGCCCCGTCATCGACCCGGCGGAGCCCTATGAGCGGGTGGTCATCTGGCTGGGGCGGGAGTGGCTGCAAAAGCGCAGCGACCCCGGCGAGGCCCTGGACACCTGCTTTGAGACCGCCCGGCAGCGGGGCTTCCACCTGCTGCGGTTCGGGGCGGAGCGGCGGCTGCAGTACATGCAGACCATCCAGCATCTGGAGGAGGCCCTGGTGTCCCGGGAGTTCGGCGCCGCCCGGCTGGCGGACACATTGTGCCAGCAGGTGCTCATCGGCGTGAACCGGGATATCCTCCGGGACCGCACCGCCCAGGAGCAGCGGGACAGCTACCGGGTGGACCCGAAAATGGAGGAGGTCCTCCGCTATATCGGGGAGCATCTGGAGGAGGACCTCTCCGTGGATGCCCTGGCAAACCGCTTTTACCTGAGCCGGTACTATCTGATGCACCGGTTCAAGGCCGTCACCGGCTACACCCTGCACCAGTACATCAACCAGAAGCGGCTGCTGCGGGCCGGGGAGCTTATCCGCACCGGCGTGCCGGTGATGAAGGCGGCGGAGCAGGCGGGTTTCGCGGAGTACTCCACCTTCCTGCGGGCCTTCCAGAACACCTTCCACATGAGCCCCCGGGAGTTTCGGTGAGCAAGCGATAGGAGAGAGAAAAGCGACCAATGGAAACGAAACAATTGACTGTGGAATTCAGCCGCCAGGATTTGCAGCGGCTCATCATTCCCCTGGTGGTGGAGCAGCTGCTGGCCATCACCGTGGGCCTGTTTGACTCCGTTATGGTGTCCCACGTGGGGGAGGCGGCCATCTCCGCCGTGTCCTTGGTGGACACCGTCAACGTGCTGCTGGTGAACGCCTTTTCCGCCCTGGCCACCGGCGGCGCCGTCATCGCCGGCCAGTACCTGGGCCGGCGGGAGCCCCAAAAAGCAGGCCACTCCGGCCAGCAGCTGCTGCTGTTCATGGGCGAGGCGTCTTTGCTCATCATGCTGCTTTTTTACCTGGGCAAGGGCTTTGTGCTGAATGTGGTGTTCGGCCAGGTGGAGCCGGATGTGGCGGCCTACGCCAATACCTATTATATGATCGTGGAGGCGTCCACGCCCTTCCTGGCCATTTACAGCGCCGGGGCGGCGCTGTTCCGGGTCATGGGCAACTCCAAGATCTCCATGTGGGTGTCCCTGGCCATGAACGCCATCAATGTGGCGGGCAACGCCCTGCTCATCTTCGGCCTCCACATGGGCGTGGAGGGCGTGGCCATCCCCACCCTGGTGTCCCGGGCGGCGGCCGCGGCGGCCATGGTGGTGCTGCTGAAGCGGCCGGGCCTTCCCATGCGGGTGGAGAAGTTCACCCTGCGCCATGACCGCTACGTGGTGAAGAACATTTTGCGCTTCGGCGTGCCCAACGGCCTGGAGAGCAGCATGTTCCAGCTGGGCAAGATTTTGCTGCTGTCCACGGTGTCCGTGCTGGGCACCGCCTCCGTGGCCGCCAATGCCATCGGCAACACCGTCTGCACCTTCCAGTGCGTGGCGGGCAATGCCCTGGGCCTTTCCATCGTCACGGTGGTGTCCCGGTGCATCGGCGCCGGCAGCTATGAGCGGGCCCGGTTCTACACGAAAAAGCTCATGAAGTACACGTACCTGTTCATGTGGGGCGATGTTCTGTTCATCACCGCCCTGCTGCCCCTCATCATGAAGATGTACAACGTGTCCCCCGAGGCGTCGTCCTGCGCCAGGACCATCATTCTCATGCACGGCTTTGTGGGCATGGTCCTGTGGCCGGCCTCCTTCACGCTGCCCCAGGCCCTTCGGGCCGCCGGCGATACCCGGTTCACCATGCTGGTGTCCACGGTCTCCATGTGGACCATGCGGGTGGGCTTCGGCATCCTGCTGGGCCGGTACTGGGGCTTTGGCGTTGTGGGTATCTGGATGGCCATGTTCGTGGACTGGGCGGTCCGGGTGGCGTTTTTCGTGCCCCGGTTCCACGGCCACAAGTGGGAGACCATGGGCCTGCGGGAGTGAACAGCGCAGACATCAACACATCAGCCCTCCGGCCACGCCGGAGGGCTGATGTGTTATTCCTCTTTTCCCTGCTCCGGCTTCACCTGGAAGGACTGGCGGAACTTCCGGGGCGGGATGCCGGTGTACTTGGAAAATTGCAGGTCGAAATAATTCTGGGTGTCATAGCCCACCAGCTCCGCGATGCGGGAGATGGGCAGGTCCGTGGAGATGAGCAGGTTCTGGGCCTCGCCGATGCGGCGGCGCAGCAGGTACTGCCGGGGAGAGGAGCCGCAGGTCTCCTTGAAGGCGTGGGCCAGGTAATAGGGGCTCACATGGAGGACCTGGCCGATTTGCTGGAGGGTCAGGGGCTCGCTGTAATGCTAGTCGATATACTCCTTCACCCGCAGGCCCAGGGCGCCCTGCTCCGTCTCCGCCGGCAGCCGCTGGGGCGCCGCGCCGGTCAGGTACAGAATGCGGCCCAGCAGGGACAGCAGCAGATGGTGGCAGAAGGCCTCGCAGCCGGGCTGGTCGGCGGAGAGGTAGCGGTACATCATGTCGTACAGGGTCCACAGGTCCTCCAGCTCCGCCCCCACGTGGTACACGGCGGGGGCGTCGTCGGGGATGAGGGCGTTCTCCCGCAGGCCCGGCAGGCGCAGCCCCGCGAAGGCCACGCAGCAGCTGTCGATGGCGCCGTCGGCGCCGCCGGTGAGCTCGTCGTGGACCACGCCGCTGTTGAACAGCATCAGGTCGCCGCTTTGGATGTCGTAGGTCTTTTCCCCGATGAGGAAGCGGGCCTGGCCGCTGTGGACCAGCATGGCCTCGGCAAAATCCGGGTGGGCGTGGAGCAGGCGGGGGTGGGCATTGTCAGAGGGGGCCCGCCGGCTGATGTAGAGCAGGCGGGGCATATTGTCCGGCGTGAACACCGGCTGAAAGTCCCGTTTCACGAGACACTGGACCTGTAAGTCCGGCATGGGCGGTCCTCCTTTGGCGTGCCCGCGGAGCGGACAGCAAGATTTTATAAGTTTTCGGGAAAGCGGCGGCCGGGGGCAAAAACAGGAAACGGGCCGGCCCGGGCAAAAAATTGCGACAGTTGTGATAGTGACTAAAAAATAGGGATGATTTTTGGAAAAACAAGCAGGTAAACGATTTTTTCAAACTCGGCAAGAAGTTGAATGTAAATTGGGAAGCGCCGTGGTATCATACAGACAACATCAAGGAGAACGAAACAAGGAGGTGCCTGCAATGCTGTACACGGTGATCTGCATCCTGGCTCTGGGCGGTGCCATGGCCCTGAACGGCTGATTCTGCCCAGCCGCTTTTTGAACATTCCAGGCGGCTCTCGAAAGAGAGCCGCCTGTTTTTTTGCGCTCAGCGGGCGGCCAGCTCCAAGATGGCGGCCATGTCATCTTCGTGGATAGGCGTGATGCCGCCGAAGGGGAAGCCGCCCGGCTTTTTGGCCCGGTGGGCCACCATGGCGGGGATGTCCCCGGCCTTGGCGCCGATCTCAGCGAAGGTGGTGGGCATTCCGATGGAGCGCAGCCAGGCCACCAGACGCTCCACACCGGCCCGGGCGGTGTTCTCCGGCTGGCGGAAATCCATCTCGCAGCCGAACACCCGCACGGCGAACTGGGCAAAGCGGGCAATGTCCCGGTCCATGACGTAGTTCATCCAGGCGGGGGTCACCACCGCCAGGCCCGCGCCGTGGGCGCAGTCGTACAGGGCGGAGAGCTCATGCTCGATCTGGTGGCTGGCCCAGTCCTGCCGGCGGCCCACGCCGCAGAGGTTGTTGTGGGCCAGCATACCCGCCCACATGAGGTCCGCCCGGGCATTGTAGTCGCTGGGGTCCTCCAGGGCCTTGGGCGCGGCGGTGAGAATGGTCTTCATGAGGCCCTCGCACAGGCGGTCCGTCACATCCACGTGCTCCGTGGGGGTGAAATACCGCTCCATGATGTGGGAGAGCATATCCGTGGCGCCGCTGGCGGTCTGGTAGGCGGGGAGGGAGCAGGTGTACCGGGGATTCATGACGGCGAACACGGGGCGGTAGATGTCGCTTTTGATGTTGCCCCACTTCAGATTCTCCCCCTCCAGAGTGATGACGGAGGAGTCGGAGGCCTCGCTGCCGGTGGCGGACAGGGTCAGCACCACGCCCACGGGCACGGTCTTTTCCGCCGCCTTTTTGGAGTAGAAGTCCCAGAAGTCCCCGTCGTAGGGCACGCCCACGCCGATGGCTTTGGCGGTGTCGATGGCGCTGCCGCCGCCCACGGCCAGGATGAAGTCCGCGCCCTCCCGGCGGCACAGCTCGATGCCCTCGTACACCTTGCCGCTGCGGGGATTGGGCTGGACGCCGCCCAGCTCCACCCAGGGGATGCCGGCCGCCCGCAGGGAGGCGGCTACGTCGTCATAGGCGCCGTTGCGCTTGATGCTGCCGCCGCCGTAGACCATCAGCACCTTCGTGCCGCCGAAGCGGCGCACCAGGGCGCCGGTGTTTTTTTCTTCTCCGTCGCCGAAGGCGAACAGGGTGGGGGAGTAAAAGGTAAAGTTGTTCATAATAAAAAAGGTCCTTTCCTGATTATGATATCCCTGTTTTGTTTCAGTATCCCAGCGTCCGGTCCACCAGGTTCACCAGGGGACGTCCCGCGGCGTAGTTGGCAAGGTCCCGGCAGAACATCTCCACGTTCACATCGCAGGTGTAGCCCAGGGTCATGTTGCCGGAGACATGGGGCGTCAGGATGAGGTTCCGGGCGTTCCACAGGGGATGGTCCGGCGGCAGGGGCTCCGGGACCATGACGTCCAGGGCGGCGCCGGCCAACTGCCGGCTGTTCAGGGCCTCCGTCAGGGCGTCCTGGTCCAGGGCGTTGCCCCGGCCCACGTTGATGACGTAGGCCTCCGGCGGCAGCAGGGCGATGCGCCGGCGGGAGAGGATGTTCTCCGTCTCCGGCGTGCTGGGCAGGGCCATCACCAGAATTTTTGTCTCCGGCAGCACCTCGTCCAGCCGGGAGATGGGCAGCACCTGGTCAAAGTCCGCCGCGGGGCGCCCGCTGCGGCTGAGGCCGGTGATTCTGGCGGCGCCCATGCCCCGCAGGCGCTGGGCCACGTTGGTGCCGATGTTGCCGGTGCCCAGGATGGTGAACTCGTTGTCCCGGATGGAGCGGATGGGCAGCTGGCGGGACCAGCTGTGCTGGCGGACCACCGCCTCGTACTCCGGCATCCGCCGCAGCAGCATGAGGGTCACCATGACCACATGCTCGGCAATGGTGACGCCGTAGCCGCTGGAGTTGGTCAGCAGGCATTGGGGGTTGGCGAACACGGAGGGGTCCTTGCAGTAGATGTCCACCCCGGCGAAGGAGCAGCAGTACCACCGCAGGGAAGGGGGAGCGGCCTTCAAAAGCGCCATGTCGTGGGCGTAAAGCACCTCGCAGTGCTGGAGGCAGGCCCGGGCCTCCTCAAACTGGTCCAGGTCGAAAAAGTGGACGGAAAAGCCTGTCTCCCGGGCGGCTTTTTCGATCCGCGCCTTGTGGGCCGGCGTCAGAAATTCCAGATATACACAGATGTCACGGCTCATGATGATTCAAACCTCCTTGGAAAGTTCCCGGCAGATATGCTCCGCCGCCCGCATACCGTCCGCCGCGGCGGAGAGGATGCCCCCGGCGTAGCCGGCGCCCTCGCCGCAGGGGTACAGGCCCCGGACGGCGGATTGATACGTTTCATCCCGGGGGATGCGGACGGGGGAGGACGAGCGGCTCTCCACCGCCGTCAGCACGGCGTCCGGGTCATCGTAGCCCCGGAGCTTCCGGCCTAAAATGGGCAGAGCCCCCGCCAGGGTGTCCGCCACAAAGTCCGGCAGGCACTGGCGGAGATCCGTCCAGGTGACGCCGGGGCGGTAGCTGGGCGTGACCCGGCCGGGGCCCGTGGAGGGCCGTCCCGCCAGGAAATCCCCCACCCGCTGGGCGGGAGCGCGGTAGCCGCCGCCTCCCAGGTCGTAGGCGGCCTCCTCCAGCCGCCGCTGGAAGGCCACGCCGGCCAGAGGGTCCTTTTCGCCGCCGAAGTCCTCCGGCGTCACGTTTACCAAAAAGCCGCCGTTGATGTTCTCCTTGTCCCGGGCAAACTCGCTCATGCCGTTGGTTACCAGCCGCCCTTCCTCGCTGGCGGCGGCCACCACCTGTCCGCCGGGGCAGACGCAGAAGGAGTAGGCCGCCCGCCCAGAGGGCAGGTGGCAGGAGAGCTTGTAGGTGGACGCCGGCAGGCCGGGATGGCCGGCGTAGCGCTTGTACTGGGCGGCGTCGCAGTCGGACTGCCGGTGCTCGATGCGCACGCCCACGGCGAAGGGCTTGGCCTCCATGGGCACGCCCCGCTCATGGAGCATTGCAAAGGTGTCCCGGGCGGAGTGGCCGGGGCACAGCAGAAGCTGGCGGCAGGGCAGGGCGTAGGGGCCATCCGGTCCCTCCACGGTGATGCCCGCCACGGCGCCGTTTTGCAGCGTCACGTCCGCCAGGCGGCTTTCAAAGCGGATGTCCGCACCCAGCTCCAGCAGCCGGCGCCGCAGGTTCACCAGGGCGATGTGCAGGTAATCCGTGCCCACGTGGGGCTTGGCGTCGATGAGGATGTCCTCCGACGCGCCGCAGGACACCAGCTGCGCCAGGATGAAGCGGTGGCGGAGGTCCTTGGTGCCGGTGTTCAGCTTCCCGTCGGAGAAGGCTCCGGCGCCGCCCTCGCCGAACTGGACGTTGGACCGGAGGTCCAGCGCGCCGGTGGACCAGAACCGCTCCACATCGGCCTTCCGGTCCTCCACCCTGCGGCCCCGCTCCAGCAGGATGGGCCGCGCGCCCGCCTGGGCCAGCACCAGGGCGGCGAACAGTCCGGCGGGGCCGGCGCCCACCACCACCGGCGGCACTGCCGGATCCGGCACGGGGGCGGGGGGCTGGTATTCCGGGGCAGGTTCCGGCCGGGAGACCTTTTTGCTGTGGCAGCGCTTCAAAACAGCGGCCTCGTCCTTTACGGCCACCTCCACGGTGTAGACCAGCTTTACCTCCTCCCGGGCGTCCACGCTGCGGCGCAGCAGCCGCACGGACTGGAGGTCCTTTTCCCGCACCTTCAGGATGCGGGCCGTCTCCGCCGTCAGGGCGGACATCCCGCCGCCGGGAGCGAGCTTGATGTTTTCGATCTTCAGCAAACCATTCCGGCTCCTTCCTTTTTGATACGGCTTATTTTATCACGGAACGCCCACCAGGAGAATAGGATTTTCAGATTTTGGACGGGTTCACAATTGGTTTAAAAATCTTTCAGACATTTTTAAGTTATCTGCCCTATACTGGGGCCAAAGGTTGAGAGAGAACGAAAGTTCAAAAACCGTGCAAACATTCTTCATGAATTGGACATAAAACCCTGATATCCTCTGTTCTAACAACAGAAGAAACAGGATACCATGTTAGGAGGTATCGGTCATGTATAACGACGAAGAAAACCTGTATCATTACAGCTATCAAAAGGACAGCGGCCAGCAGGGCACCAGCGGCTCTTCCGTTGACGACCAGCTGAACAGCTTCCAGTATCACAGCGGGCCCCAGCAGCCCGTGCAGGAGATGAAGCCTGTGAAAAAGAACCGTATGGGCCTGCGGGTCACCGCCCTGGCCCTGTGCTGCGCCCTGCTGGGCGGCGCCGTGGGCGGCGGCGTGGCCTACTATGCCGGCAACCGGCCCGGGGAGACCAGTGTCAATGTCTCCAGCCGGCCCGCCACCCAGGTGTCCGTCAACACCGTGGACGGCAAGACGGCCATGAGCGACGCGGAGGTGTACGCCGCCAATGTCAACAGTGTGGTGTCCATCAACGTCACCGGCACCTCCGGCACCAACTTCTTCGGCCAGGCGGTGCAGACGGCCTCCGCCGGCAGCGGCTTTATCCTGACGAAGGACGGCTATATCGTTACCAACTACCATGTGGTCAAGGACGGCGAGACCGTGAAGGTTACGCTGTACAGCGGCGACGAGTATGAGGCCAAGTACGTGGGCGGCGACGAGGATTACGACATCGCCGTCATCAAGGTGGAGGCCACGGACCTGCAGCCCGTCACCCTGGGCGACAGCAGCAGCCTGAACGTGGGCGACCACGTGCTGGCCATCGGCAACCCCCTGGGCGAGCTGACCTTCTCCATGAGCGGCGGTATGGTCTCCTGCGTGAACCGGGCCATCAACGTAGACGGCACCCCCTTCAACATGATCCAGACGGACGCCTCCATCAACCCCGGCAACTCCGGCGGCCCCCTGTTCAACCAGTACGGCGAGGTGGTGGGCATCGTGTCCGCCAAGTACTCCAGCACCGGCAATGAGTCTGTGGAGGGCCTGGGCTTCGCCATCCCCATCAACGACGTATTCGCCATGATCCAGGACATCATGACCAACGGCTACGTCACCAACAAGCCCTATCTGGGCGTCACCGCCGGCACCATGACCAAGCAGATGGCATCCCAGTACCGCTATGACGTCACCAGCGGCGTGTTCATTTACTCCGTGGAGGAGGGCGGCGCCGCCGACCAGGCGGGCCTGAAAATGGGCGACGTCATCGTCAAGGTGGACGACACGGCCATCACCTCCATGGAGGATCTGACCGTGGTGAAAAAGCAGTACTCCGCCGGGGACACCTGCACCCTCACCATTTACCGGGAGGGACAGGAGACCACCGTGGAGCTGACCTGGGGCGCCGTGCCGGCGGACCAGCAGAGCAACGTCTCCGACGAGGAGCAGACCCAGGACAACAGCCAGTCCGGCAACGGCTACATGAACCCCAACGACCTGTTCAACTACTTCTTCGGCAACCGGTTCAGCGGCAACAGCTACCGCCAGAACGGCTGACATAGGAACCCTCTTTCCTGCATTTGAAGGCGGTTTCGCGGCAGCAGCCGCGGCAAGGCCAAACACCGCCAGTGCGACAGGTGCGGAAAGTGTTGAATATAGCAGCTATCAACCAAATTCCTCTCATGTTTTCTCAAAATAAGTTTTCCACCCTCTCTATGACAGGACCCGCGGCGCGCAAGTGCCGCGGGCCCTGCCGCGTTTTAAAAATGTTTTGCCGGAGCGCGTGTTTGCTGAAACGTTTTCGATGGCTGCTCCGTCTTATATTATGTAAACATAATGCCGGCATCAAAATTTTTGAGAGCTGTCCTGTGAGACTATATTGGTTACATAATACGTGTAAAGAAAGATTATGGTACCTGAATGGGCGGCAATTTCCAGGAGAAAGCCGCCGGATGCCGGGCAAGCTAAGAGAAAAAAGAGAGGATGCAGCATGAAACACGTACGCAGATGGGCGGCGGCAGCCACCCTTATTTTGCTTTTGATACCGCTTTTGACAGTGGACGCGGGGGCCGCCAAGCTGGTAGCCATCACCTTTGACGACGGCCCCAACCAGACCTGGACGCCCCAGGTGGTGGAGGCCCTGAACCAACGGTGGGTGAAGGGCACGTTTTTCATGGTGGGCAGCTGGGTGGCCGCCAAGGAGGATTTGGTGCGCAGCATGGCCCAGCAGGGCCACCAGATCGCCAACCACACCTGGGAGCACCTGAATCTGACGGGCCTGGACCCGCAGGAGGTGCGGCTCCAGGCGGAGCAGAGCTGGGCCAAGCTGGAGGAGGTCACCGGCCAGCGGGACTTTCTGGTGCGCACGCCCTTCGGCGTCCGCACCCAGACGGTGCTGAACAGCATCGATTCCCCCCTCATTCTCTGGAGCCAGGACCCGGCGGCGGGAAAGCAGGTGTCCGGTGAGAAAATGGCCCGGTCCGTCATCCGCAATATCAAGGACGGGGACATCATTCTGCTCCACGACAGCACCCAGGAAAATCTGGACGCCGCCTGCCGCATCATCGACACCCTCCAGGCCCGGGGCTATGACTTCGTGACGGTGGACGAGCTGTTCCGCCTCCGGGGCGTCACGCCCCAAAAGGGCGTCATCTACAAAAGCGTGCCTCCCGCCGCCGACCCCCAGGCCTATGACGAGAGCCGCCTGGAGGACCACTGGGCCTGGCCGGCCATTTCCCTCATGGAGGAAACGGGCATCATGACCGGCGACGGGGAGGGCTGGCATCCCAACCGTTACCTGACCCGGGCCGCGGCGGCGGAGGTGCTGTGGCGGGCGGCGGGAGAGCCCCAGGCCCACAGCCGGGCGGATTTTCTGGATGTGCCCAAAGACGCCTGGTACGCTTCGGCGGTGGCTTGGGCAGAGGAGGCCGGCGTCATCCAGGGCACCGGCGCCGGGCGCTTCAGCCCGTCGTCTCCGGTGACCCGGCAGCAGCTGTACGTCATGGTGGACCGCCTGCTGGGCCGGGGGAGATTGTCCGCCTCCGCCGGGGAAGCCCGGACCTTTGAGGACAGCTTCCGCATCAGCGGTTGGGCGAAGGAGGCGGTGGAGCGGCTGGGGGCGCTGGGCTTCACCTCCCAAAACGACCGGGAGGTGTTCCGCCCCCAGGACCCCGCCACCCGGGCGGAGGCGGCGGAGCTGGTGGCCTGGTATCTGGAAACGCGGTGAATACGGCAAAGGGAAGCGGCCGTCCGGAAGGACGGCCGCTGTTTATTTGATTTGACCGGAAATGTACTGCTCCTCCGCGTCCCGCAGGGCCTTGGACAGCGCCTCGCAGGCGGGAGCGTTCTCCAGCCGCGCCGGCAGCAGCTCCAGCGCGTCGGTGATGCCGTGGAACAGGAGCATGTACATGGCTTTCCAGTCGGCGGATGTATCATTCGTCATATAACTTCCTCCGTTTACGTTTATGTAACGTATTTTATGACCATCCTTATGATAAAGTCAAGAAAAAATACGTTATATTCACGTAGGAGAGGCTATGAGGAAGGTTTCTTATTTTGACAACAAGAATATCATTCATGACCGCCTGCGTTATTACCGGAAGCTGCGTGGGCTGACACAAAATGATTTGGCAGCAAAATTGCAGACGATGAATGTGAATATTGACCAGCAGGCGCTGAGCAAAATTGAAAAGAATCACCGCATCGTAACAGATTACGAGCTGGCCTGCTTCTGCAAGGTCCTGCATGTGACGGAGCGGGAGCTGCTGGGAGACCTGGAACAATTCGATACCGAGTAAAAGCCGCCCTTTTGGGCGGCTTTTTTCCCGCTGGGCCGGGAAACGGCGGAAATTCCTTGCACTTTCCGGCGGGGTCTGATACAATACTATGTCGAAAATACGGCAAAGGAGATTTTGCTTTTATGAAATTAGGTATCGTGGGCCTGCCCAACGTGGGCAAGAGCACCCTGTTCAACGCCATCACCAACGCCGGCGCCGAAAGCGCCAACTACCCCTTCTGCACCATCGACCCCAACGTGGGCATGGTGGCCGTGCCCGACGAGCGGCTGGACAAGCTGGCGGAGATGTACGAGCCGGACAAGAAGACCCCCGCCGTCATCGAGTTCGTGGACATCGCGGGCCTGGTGAAGGGCGCCAGCCAGGGCGCGGGCCTGGGCAACAAGTTCCTGGCCAACATCCGGGAGACCGACGCCATCGTCCACGTGGTCCGCTGCTTTGACGATGAGAACATCATGCACGTGGTGGCCGACGCCGGCACCAACGTGCCCGTGGACCCCCTGGGCGACATTGAGACCATCGACCTGGAGCTGATCATGGCGGACCTGGAGATGGTGAACCGCCGCATCGACAAGGCCGCCAAGGCCGCCAAGGGCGACAAGAAGTTCCTCCACGAGGTGGAGGTGTTCAAGGCCCTGGCGGAGCATCTGAACGCCGGCAAGTCCGCCCGGACCTATGAGTGCTCGGAGGAGGACATGGCCCTCATCGCCACCTCCGACCTTTTGAGCCTCAAGCCCATCATCTACGCCGCCAACACCGACGAGGCCGGCTTCACCGACCTGGAGCACAACCAGTACTACCAGCAGGTGAAGGACCTGGCGGACAAGGAGGGCGCTCAGGTGCTGCCCATCTGCGCCCGCATGGAGCAGGACATCGCCGAGCTGGAGGGCGAGGAGAAGCAGATGTTCCTGGAGGAGCTGGGGGTGGAGGAGTCCGGCCTGGACCGGCTCATCAAGTGCTCCTACGCCCTGCTGGGCCTCATCTCCTTCCTGACCTACGGCAAGGACGAGTGCCGGGCCTGGACCATCAAGAAGGGCACCAAGGCCCCCAAGGCCGCCGGCAAGATCCACACGGACATCGAGCGGGGCTTCATCCGGGCGGAGGTCATCGCCTATGACGACATGATCAAGTGCGGCAGCGTGGCCGCCGCCAGGGAAAAGGGACTGCTCCGCAGCGAGGGCAAGGACTATGTTGTCCAGGACGGCGACATGATCTATTTCCGCTTCAATGTCTGAGGCAGAGCGTTTGGCGGCCTACGACCGTATGTATGCCGACCTTTTGAAGGAGCGGGACAAGGTGCTTGCCGATATGGACAGGCTCCGCGCCGCGGGAAAGAACCGGGGCGCCACCTACCAGCAGCTGCTGGCCCAGAAGCTGACGGTCCAGAACCTCATCGGCCGGTTTGAGGTCTACGGTATCAAGGAAACATAAAAAAGAGGGGTGGACGCCATGCGTTCACTCCTCTTTTTTGCGTTATTCGTGAATGGTCAGCTCCAGAACATCCGGCCGGGAATAGTGGCCGCAGGCGTCGAATTCCATGCGGCTGGCGGAGACCTGCTCCATGTCCAGGTCCGCGTAGATGATGGCCTCCCGGTCCCACACCGGCTCGGTCACGTAGTGGCCGTAGGGGTCCACCACGCAGCTGCCGCCCCGGCAGACGGTGTCGTTCAGGCGGGCAATCTCCTCCGGGCAGTGGAGGTCCTTGGGATACATGTCCCGGGTGAAGTACATGTCGCAGTTGATGAAGTAGCAGTGGCCCTCGATGGCGATGTGGCGGATGGTGGCCTGCCACTCCTCGTTGTCGTTGGTGTTGGGGGAGAGGTACAGCGTCACGCCCTTTTCATACAGGGCCACCCGGGCAAGGGGCATGTAGCTCTCCCAGCAGATCATGCTGCCCATGGGGCCCCAGGGGGTTTCCGCAATGGGGAAATAGTCCTTGTTGGCGTCGCCCCACACCACCCGCTCGGCTCCGGTGGGCTTCAGCTTGCGGTGAACGGTGGAAAGGGCGCCGTCGGGGGAGAACACCAGGTTCGTGTTGTACAGCGTGGCGGAAAGGGCATCCCGCTCGGAAACGCCGATGCTGACCCAGGCGTTGGCCTCTTTGGCGGCCTGGCCCAGGCGCTCCGTCTCCGGTCCGGGAACGAGGATGGAGTTGTCGTAATAGCGCTTCCAGTCCTTGCGGCCGTCGGCGGTGCGGCTGCCGACGGTGAAGCCGAAGGTCATGCCGTAGGGATAGCAGGGGATGAACAGCTCCGGGAATACGATGAGCTCCGCCTGATGGGCCGCCGCCTCGCGGATGAGGGACACGGCCTTTTCCACGCAGGCGTCCTTGTCGAACATGACGGGCGCCGCCTGGACCACGGCGATCTTGCAGATGGGTTTCCAGTCTTTCATCAGGATACACGTTCCTTTCCGTCGGTAGAGTACTTTCATTGTAAAGGAAATCTCCCGGCGGCACAAGCGGGTTTCCCAATGGGGACTATCAGCTTTGACTAGAATGAGCTATCGAAAATTTTGATAGCAAATCTTCCGGCCCAGGGAACATTCCCTGTGCCTGGGGCGTGTTACAAATGAAAAGCGCTTTTCAAACGAAGGAAAGGAGGCATTGCATGACCGAGGGATTTCTCTGCAATGCCATGGCGGCCTATGGCGGCTCCGTATACCGGCTGGCCCTGTGCCGGACCCAGTCGGTGCCGGATGCCGAGGACGTGTACCAGGATGTATTTTTGCGGCTGCTGGACCAGGAGGCGGAGCACTGGGACGATGAGCGGCTGAAGGCGTGGCTGCTGCGGACCGCCATGAACCGCTGCGCCGACCTCCACCGCTTCCGCCTGCGGCGGCCGGTGCTGCCCCTGGAGGCGGTGCCGGACCTGGCCCGGCCTGTGGACGGCAGGGCGGAAGAGCTCTGGGACGCGGTGGCCCGACTGCCGGAGAAGCTGCGGACCGTGGTGCATTTGCATTACGCCGAGGGCTACTCCACGGAGGAGATCGCCGGGCTGCTGGGCATCCCCGCCGCCACCGTCCGTACCCGGCTCCGCCGGGGCCGGCTGAAGCTGAAAGACCTGTTGGGAGGGATCGACGATGAATGATTACCGCAAGCTGATGGAACAAATTGGTGTTCCCAAGGAACTGGAGAGCCGGGTGCTGTCGGCGTCCCGGCGGCAGACAGCGCCCCGGACGGCGCCCAGGCGCAGCGGGCGGCTGCTGCGGGGGGCGGTGTGCGCCGCCTGCGCCCTGGCCCTGGTGCTGGGCACCATCCAATTGCGGCCCGCCGAAAAGGGCGGGGAGCAGCCGGAGGGCAGTCCGGCGGTGACGCTGGACTACGCCTTTGGCCTAACGGCCTATGCGGCGGAGACCGGGGAGACCGTCCTGCCAAACGCCAACGGCGCCCTGGCCTTGACTTCCGGGACCGGCATCGCCAGTGAGGAGACCGGCCACTACACCGGCTGCCTGTTTCAGGTGACGGGGGAGGGGATCGAGACCGTTTCCCTCTCCGTTGACCGGGGCGGCTTATACCGCAGCGAGACCCGCACAGGGCTGACCGACGGGGAAGTGCGGAGCCTGTTCCAACAGCAGGAGCGGGGCGATCTGGTTTGCGATGTCTACGGCGAGGATGAGGACGCCTCCATGAACGCCGAGGTGATGACAGCGCTGGGCGCCAGTGTCACGGAGCGCTTTGACCCGGAGGTGCGCTACGGCTTCTGGGTACCGGCGTATGAAGCGGACCCGGATGCGGATTTGCGGCAGGCGGCCTGGGCCAGCATCGACACCTTTGACGGCGCCAAGCTGACCGTGACCGTCACCTTTGCGGACGGCAGAGAGCAGAGCAAGACCTATACCCTCTCCACCGGCCGCCTGCGGGTGGAATACGGGGAAGATGGGACGCGGACCATGCTGCCCCAGCTGGCGGGGGATGAGGAATCCTTTGTCTATGGCATCTACGCTGTTTCCGAGACCGAGAGCCGCTGGCTCCGGTGGCCGGTGCGGGACAGCCGCACCGTCAGCCTCAGCAATCCCTACGGCACCGTCAACGGCAGGACCCACAGCGGCATCGACATCCCCGCCGGCCAGGGCACCGACATTCTGGCGGCGGCGGACGGCACCGTGGCGGAGGTGGGCTTTGACGGGGAGCGGGGCAACTACCTGGTGCTGGACCACGGGGACGGGCTGACCACGGCGTACGCCCAGTGCCTGCGGGTGGATGTGAAAGAGGGCGATACCGTGAAGGCCGGGGAGACGGTGGCCGCCGTGGGCTCCACCGGCATGTCCACCGGACCCCACCTCCACTTTGAGGTCCGCCAGGACGGCCAGGCCCAAAACCCCGTTGCCTATTTTGACGGCGCTATCCGGGATACCCTGACGGCGGAATGAGCGGAATGAAACCTCTCCTTTGGGAGAGGTTTCATTTTATTAAATATAAAAATAAAACTTGACTTTCATAAAATTAAAGTTTATATTAATTTTATGAAAGGGGCGTGATAGTATGACCACGATTCCCGGCTGGATGGCGGAGCTGGAGGACGAGGACCTGGCCTTCGTCAAAAAATTCCTCCTGGCCTCCGGGTCGCTGAAGGAGGTGGCGTCGGTGTACGGCGTCAGCTACCCCACGGTACGGCTGCGGCTGGACCGGCTCATTCAGAAGATCAGGCTCAGCGAGACCGTGGAGGCGGACCCCTATGTGTCGCTGGTGAAGCGCCTGGCGGTGGACGACAAGCTGGACTTCGACACGGCGAAGCTGCTCATTACAGAATACCGGAAGACAAAGGAGGAATCGTGAAATGCTGCTCGCATCCAGAACGCTGATTTTGATGCTGGTGCTGCTGGTGGGCGTGCCGGTCTTGCAGGTCTTTCTCTCCAGGCGAGAGAACCGGTGGCCGGGACTGCTGCTGCCGCTGCTGACGTTTCTCTATTCCCTGGTGATGGTGTGCAGCGTCACGGCCTACGAGGGGGGCATCCCCTGGGGACCGCTTCTGGCTTCCTTTGTGCTGGGCAACATTCCCACGGCGGTGCTGCTGGCCATCTACGCTGCCTGCCGGGAGAAATTCCGCAAGCGCAGCGAGCTGGACAAGACCCGCATCGACGACCTTTGAAGGACCAGGCTGGCGAAAAAGTATGGCAGAGCGAAGTGTATGCCTTCTCGTTGACAAAGTCCCGTTGACTTTGTCAACGATTTGAAACATTCCCCAAACGGGGAATGTTTCTTTTTTTGCAAACTACAATGAAAGGGGCCCTTGACACAGGAGGTCTATTGTTATAGACTAAAACCGACAGGTCGATAAAAATAGACCAAGGAGGACAGACCATGGAACACTATCATCTCTGCGACAGTGAGTACCGCTTCATGCAGGTGGTGTGGGCGGCGGCGCCGGTGGCCTCAGGGCGGCTGGTGGAGCTGTGCCGGGAGCAGTTGGGGTGGAAAAAGTCCACCACCTACACCGTTTTGAAAAAGCTGTGCGGCCGGGGGCTGCTGCAAAACGAAAACAGCACCGTCACCGCTCTGGCCCCCCGGGAGGCTGTGACGGCGGAGGCGGCGGGAGCATTCGTGGACAGGACCTTCGGCGGCTCCCTGCCGGGCTTTTTGACGGCGTTCATGAGCGGGCACCGGCTGTCGGAGCAGGAGGCGGAGGAGCTGAAGCGTCTCATTGACGCCCACAAGGAGGGGTGAGGATCTTGAAGCAATTTGTTTCCTTGTTGAGGGCATCTTACAGAGGATTTGTTGTGGAATTGCTTCAGTTCTGTTTGAGAAATATTAATTTTGGGAAAACGTGTTCCGGCTTTTGCGGCAGCTGCACGGATATGCCGTTCCGCCTGCCGTATATATCCGCGCGGTACGCGGCACATGGCTTTCTGACACAAAAAAGCGGGAGCTGTCTCATGGACAGCTCCCGCTTTCGGGCGCTTGCGGATAGGCTCGCGGAGGACGCCCCTGGCCGCTTGCCCGCGTTTCATACACGCGGCTTTACAAAAGCGGTGATACCGTTTTTACCAGGGAGCGCACAAGGCGCATGAGAAGGTTCGGCCGCATCATTGTTTCATCTACCTTTAAAGAAAGGCCCAGCGTCTGCGCAAAATCCTTTTCCATATCCTGAATGCAGTCACAATGATACATCCACACGCCGTTTTCGAAGTGGTGAACAAGGCTTCGGTAGTCGAGATTGATGGTTCCCATCATGGCGAATTCACCATCGACGAGATAGCTTTTGGCATGGATGAAGCCAGGCTCGTATTCGTAGAGCTCCACACCCGCCTCCAGCAGCCGGTGATAGTAGCTTTTGGTCATTTCAAAGACCAGCTTCTTGTCCGGAATGTGGGGAACGATGATCTGAACGGATACGCCGCGCAGCGCCGCGTTTTCTATGGCCTGGCACAGCTCATTGTCAATGATCAGATACGGTGTCATGATATGCACATGACGGTTGGCTTGGCTGACCAGATTTTGAATCACGATTTTTCCCACCCTGCGTTTATAGATGGGATTGGGGCCGTCGCCGAAGGGAACCATATAGCCGCCGCTGCCGTTTGCCGGCAGCTCCGGGAAATATGCTTCCGATACCGTCGGCTGTCTTCTGACATTGAGGCCGTAATCGATCCAAAAGAGCTTCGTCAATTCCTTGACCGCATCTCCCTCCAGGCGGATGCCGATGTCCTTCCAATGGCCGAAGCGCTCCACCTGATTGATATACTCATCGGCAAGATTGACGCCGCCCGTGTATCCGATTTTTCCGTCGATCACCAGGATCTTACGGTGGCTGCGGTTGTTGAATTCCCCGTCGGCGTTGCCTTTGAGCATGGAAAAGGGCGTGGCGTCAATGCCAAAGGATTTCAGCGTCTTGTAGTAGTCGCCGGGCAAAGTCCTCATGCAGCCGATATCGTCATAGACCACCTTGACTTCCACGCCCCGCGCGGCCTTTTCTTTCAGAATCTCCAGGATGGAGTTCCAGAATACTCCTTCCTCGATAATGAAGTATTCCAGGAAGATGAACTTCTCCGCGTTCCGCAGATCCTCCAGTATCCGCGGGAACATTTCGTCGCCAAGCTTGAAATAGGTCTGGCGGGTATTGGTAAACAGGTGTGCCTCCGAAATTTTACAGAGCATGTTTGCCTGATGATGGGCAACGACGCTCTCCGAACCCAGCTGTTCAAACAAAGCAAAGTCGTCTTTTTCGTATGCGTGGTGTTTCAGGTGCTTCAGCCGCCGGATGTATTTCCGCTTGAGCTTTCTGGAATAGAACAGAAAGTAGAGCATAAAGCCGGCGACCGGCACGGCCAGGACCACCAGCAGCCATGGAACCTTGTAGTCAGGATTATCATCGGACGCGATGATGCTGACTACGCAGGCGATCTCGGTGGCCTGGACCAGCAGGTAGAAATAAGGGACGTGGACGCACATTGCCACAACGATCGCGAGGATGGCGGCTATTTCCAGACCGGCCAGAAGGATTGCAAAGCAGAAGCGAAAAGGAATATAGGCCACTTCTTTTTCTATGCGCTCATTATTTTTGAAATAGTGAATGGTCCCTTTCATTTCACGGCCGGTCCTTTTTATAGATTCTGTACGTGCCAATGCGTATCGACCGATGCGCGTTATTGCGGAAGAAGCTGGTGGCCCCGCTCACACAGGCGGTAAGCCTCCTCCAGCTTTTCCTCGATCAGCGGCTCGATCTGCGCGGCCTTCCGCCGCAGACAGCTCCGGTAGAGAAAAAAAGGCGCGATCCATCCGGCGAAGGCGGGAATGGCAAAGAGAACGCAGGCTATCACGTGGGGCGGCTGGGCCGCGACCGCAAAAACGGAAAGCGCCATAAAGACCGTGCCGATCAGACCTACCGTGAGGGCCAGCATCAAAGGGGTGCTGGCCTTGGCCCGCTCCAGGGCCTCGATCTCCTGGGCGCAGGCGTCAAAATTACGCTGGAGCCGGGTCAGCTCCGCCTTGTTGATGATGCGGCGGTCCCGCTTCAGCGTCACCGTGACCATGCCGCTTTGCTCGCGCTGCGGCGTGTTTTTGTCCATCTCCCAGCCGAAGTTCTCATAGCCGTCCAGATACAGGGAAAACTTGCCGCTGGGTACAGTCAGTTCCTTATATTCATAGCCTACAAAATCACGAGGGCTTTTTGTGATTTCACTCATTGTCGCTCTTTCCTTCCGCCGGCAGACGCACGGTAAATGTGGAGCCTTTCCCCACCTTGCTGGTGACGGTAATGGTCCCGCCGGAAATCTGCAAAATCCGCAGGGCCAGCGCCAGTCCCAGCCCGTTTCCGGGCGTGGAGTGGGAGGTATCTCCCTGATAAAACTTTTCAAAAATATGGGACATGGTCTCCTCTGACATACCGCAGCCCGTGTCGGAGACCGTGACGATGACAGCGTCCTGCTCCGAGGTCTGGCGCAGGCAGACCGTTCCGCCCTCCGGCGTGAATTTCACCGCGTTGGACAGCAGATTGTTCCAGACGATCTCCATCATCTCCCTATCGGCGCTGATGACGGCCCGGTCCTCTGTCTCGAATTCCAACGCAATGTTTTGCTTCTCCCAGGCGTCTTCAAACAGCAGGGCGCACTCGCTGAGCTGGGCGCACAGGTCATAGGGCTTTACCACCGGCTGGATGATCTGATTTTCGATCTTGTTCAGCTTCAGAATATTCATGACCAAATCCGACAGGCGTTTGACGTTGCCCAGAATGCTGTCCAGATACTCAGTTCGCTCCGCTTCCGACAAGCTGCCGCTTTTCAGCAGCTGGGCATAGTTGGAGATCACCGCCAGCGGCGTCTTGATCTCATGGGAGACGTTGGAGATGAAATCCGTCTTCATGGTCTCAATGCTGCCCAGCTCCGCCACCATCTTGTTGAAATCCAGGATCATCATGTCCAGGTAGTCCAGCTTGTCCGCCGTGTGGATGGTGGGCACATACACGGAAAAATCGCCCCGGGCAACTTTTTCGGTGGCCTTAGCCAGCTCCTGTACCGGTTCATCATAGGTCTTGACGACCTGCCAGCGGGTATAGGCAGCCAGACAAAAGGCCACAAAGGCCCAATAGAGCATGGGAATGAGTGTTTGGACAAGCTTGCTCAATTCCAACTTGTTGACCAAAACGATCAGACCGGTATGAACACCGGACATGACGAGAAGAATGCCCAAAAAGATGAAAAAGAGAGAGACCGGAAGCCGGGTGCTCCTGACAGAAGGCTCTTTTGTCATTTCACCACCGCCTTATAGCCCAATCCACGGACGGTCTTGATCTCAAAGCCATCGCAGATGGAACACTTGTCCCGCAGCTTGGTGATGTACACATCCACCGCCCGCAGGCTGGTTTCGCTCTCCACGCCCCAGAACTCATCCATCAGCTGGGAGCGGGAGAAGGTGTGGTTGGGGTAGGACAGCAGCTTATAGAGAATGAATAAAATCTTAGTGGCGTATTTCAGCGCAAGCGGTACCACTGCCGCAACTGCAAAAGGGCTTGCACAGGCATCCGGAGCTGATCTTTATGAAATTCGCCCGGAAGTGCCATATACGAATGCGGATCTGGACTGGACAAATCAGAAATCCCGCAGTTCTATGGAGATGAAAGATAAAGAGTTCCGCCCTGCTTTGGCCGATAAGGATGCGGAGATTGACGCCTACGAGACAATTTTCCTCGGCTTTCCGATTTGGTGGTATGTAGCGCCAACCATTATCAATACTTTCCTGGAAAGCTATGATTTCAGCGGAAAGAAAATCGTTCTGTTTGCAACCTCCGGCGGAAGCGGGTTCGGAAATACTTTACGAGAGCTGAGCAAAAGCGTAAAAGGGACTGCGGCCATGACTGAGGGGAGGATTTTAAACGGGAGATATTCTACAGATGATTTGAAAGCATGGGTAAACAATATTTTGTAAGCGCATCTTTTGAAAGAAAATAGATAAATCTTGATTATGTATAGCTTCCGTTTTCCCGCCAGCGGCGCTCCTTAGAGATCAGCCCTTCACGGCACAGGTCATCCAGCGCCCGCTTGACGGTGGAGCGGGACAGGCCCAAGTCTGAAGCAATGGTTTTGATTCCGGGCCAGCACTGCCCCTGGCTGTCGGCATGATCCTTGAGGTACATATAAACTGTCCTCGCCCGGTGGTTCAGATCCGAACGATAAATATTTTGAAAATAAGGCATAGGCACCTCCTGTCATGGCCGGAGCCCAGCGGAGTCATCAGAGGAATAGCCATGATATGGCCGCTTGCCCCGTACCTGTGCCATGCCGCCGGGTGGAGTGTTTTGTGTACTTTGGGCTTCTTCCGCAATCTGGGCGTGGTGGCGCTGGAGGATAGCACGCTCCAATTCCCGCTTGCTGGCATAGGCCACTTTTCGGGCGGACTTCTCTGGGATCGTGTACGGATCGCCAAAGGTGATGCCCCACTCCAGAAACAGCCGCAGCCGGGTCTGCATGGGATGGGTTCCTGTCTTCATGACTACGAAATGTCCCTTGGGAATGGATTTCAGCTCGTCAGCGGTCATAAGGGGGCGCTCGATCATCTGGAGGGACTGGCTGGGATCATTCTTGCCCTTGCTGATGGAACCGGACATGACGGTGCGGCTGCCCAGGGTCTTGGACAGCACCTCAGCGGTCTGGCTGTTGGGGGCGAATCCGCCGAAGATCGTATCCTGCACGTTGTCCTGGATGATCTCAGCGCCCTCCTTGCCGTAGTTCTTTTCAAGCTGCGCCAAGGATTGGATGATGGGCACCAGGGTCAACCGGCGTGAGCGTCCGGCACTGAATAAAGGCAGGATATCAAAGGCGGGCATGGTACCCAGTTCGTCACAGAACAGCACCACACGGTTCTTCAGCTTGCCGCCGTTTTCATCGGCCACGGCGAACAGCTCACGGGAGAGGGTCTGGATCATCAGGCCGGCCATGAAGTTCTTGCTGGGGTCTTCTTCGGGGAGGACCAGGAAGATGGCGGACTTCTCTGAGGCAAATGTTTCCGCGTCAATGGCGCTGTCAAAGCACAGCACCTGCTCCAACTCGGAGTCCAGAAAGGCGTTAAGGCGGGAGAGGACGGTGGACATGACGGAGGCCATGGCCTGATCCGCGCTGTTGAGGGCGGCGCCGGCGAACCACCGGGCCTTGTGGGTATCAGGCAGTTTGTCCATGAGAACCTGGAAGCCGTTTTTGCCCTTGGCGGTCTTGCTGGGGGCCAGCAGATCCTGCACCAACTTGAACACGCTGACAATGTGCCGGCGCTCCTGCCTGCCTTCGTCTATGGGCGGCAGATACTCGGCCAGCAGGAGGATGACGGCGGTGAGCAGGCCCTCAGCGGCGTCATAGAAAAAAGCGTTTTGTCCATAGTTGGATGCGTCCCCCTCCGGATTGACGATGGTCTTGGCAAGGATCTTGGCGTACTTCTCCGCCTTGGCTCTGGCGGCAAGGTTCTTTTCCTCCTCGCGGCAGACGTCCATGTAGTGGTTGATGAGGGTCAGCAGGTTATAGCCGTCCGAGCGGGTGGGATTGCGCAGGTCAATGACAGCCACCTTGTAGCCGTAGTATTTGGAGGCCACGGAGCCATAGTTCCGGGCGAGATCCCCCTTGGTGTCCAGCGCCAGAAAGCTCATTCCGCTGGCGCAGGCGTACTCCATGTTCGGATAAAGGAAGAAGGCTGTCTTGCCAACGCCGGACGCACCGATCATCAAGCAGTGGATATCGTCGGTGTCTACAAGGGCACGGATCGGGTTCCGATCTTTTTCCTTTGGGTGAGTCCCCGGCCTGACCGGGAGTTTCAGCTTGCCGGGCTTTTTCAAGGGCTTGCCGCCCATACATCCCAACACCAGCCCTTGCGCTTTGGGAAGGTTTTTTCCTCTGCGCCACTCCGCTGGCCGGAAAGGAATGAGCTGGTAGGTCTGCTGGATCTCTTTTTTGGTGGCCCACCGCGCAGTGCCGTGCTGACCGTCGCCCACGGTTTTGGATTTGATATTGTTCAGAGAACCCTGCCCCGAGAAGTGGGTGGCGGCGGCGATGAGCAGGAGCATTCCACCTGCCAGCAGGATCAGAAGAATTGTCTGTGGCGGCATCATTTCACTCCCATTTCCTGTTGCATAGAGTGTTCCTGTTTCGACTGCTGCTTCAGTTCCTCCGCTTCATATTTGATTGGGATCTTGGCAAAGGAGGCAGCCAGCTCCAGCCAGCTATCAGCAAGCCGTTGCTTTTCCTCCTGAGAGCGAACGCCCACGGCGTTACTTTGGGCGAGAACGTCCTGTATCTGCACGGCGATCTCTTTGGAGCGGTTTTTCAGATTACCCCGGTTCTGATGGGGGTGGATATGTCTGCACAGCGCGTCTGACAATTCAGGAACCGAGACAGGCTGTCCCATCTGTCGCAATTCCCGTCCATAGGCGGTCAGCGCCAGGGCGGACGCCCGTTCCGCGCAGTCCATCGCTTTGTCAAACCTGCCCCAGTGAAGATGGCGTCGGTATAACTGGAGCAGGGCGTTCAGGTCGTTTTCCAGGCGGTCCAGCTTCACGGTTTCGCTGATAGCTCCGATCCGTCCGCAGATCTCCGGCGCGACGATGCGCTGCGGATGTTCTTCGGCCGGCTGCGCGTCAAGTCCGTATTGTGCTTTCACGTCCTCGTTCCAATCCTTGCGTTCAGGCTGCAAGATGGAAACACCAGGGCAGCTATGTTCTTTCAGGATTTCCGCCAGCTTACCGCTGGCCTCGATGCCCGCCTCGTCATGATCCAGGCAGAGACCGACATTTCGGATATATGGATTCTGTTCCAGCATCCACAGGAGCGCCTGTTCGCCCACACCGCAGAGAGCCACATAACTGTGCTGCTGCCAGCCCTCGGGGTACAGCGTGAGGAATGACAGCAGGTCGATGGGAGCCTCAAATACATAGAGCCGGTCACTGGTTCCATTCCAATGGAAACTGTACCGGGGATCGCTGCCCTCCACATTGATGCGGAAGGTCTTGCCCATGTCACTGGTGCTGCGTTTGTGGGCATGACGGGCAACGCCGTGCTCATCCTTTCCGATGAACACGGCGTTGTGATAGTTGGCGTCCTCGTAGATCAAGCCCGCCCGGACAAAGGCGGTCAGCACCTCGCGGTCAATGTGCCGCTTTTTCAGCAGATAGGCGTAAAGGCGGCGCATCTCTTTGCCGGCAGGCGGCAAAACAAACTCTTTGGGAGGTTCCTCTTTTTTCTTTTGAGCGGGTTCATAGACCTGTCCCTGCTCACCATCCAGCAGCCGGGTGACCGCCTCCGGATAGCTGAGTCCGAAATAGTTCTGTATGAAAGAGATCGGGCCTCCACCTTCCTTGGCGGCGTGATCATACCATTCGCTGCCGCGGACTGTGATGCTGTGGTCACTGGTCATTCGATACTCCGGGCCGGAGCGTGTGAGCTTCTCTCCCTGGCGGCGGAGAAACTCCACAAGATCGACGGAGCTGGCCCGGAGTTTCTGCTCCTCGGTAAAATGGATGTATGGCATTTATTTTCCTCCTGAAAATAGAAAAAGCCGTGAACCATTCGCATGGTTCACGGCACGGATGTGTTCAGTTTTCCCGCTTATAATGCGGCTGAGGAATATATTTTTCAGTCTGGTACTTCTTATACTTTTCGCTCCGTGTATCCGCACTGTCATCTTCCTCCAGCGATGCTTCATCGTAGAGGATTGGCTCATCGCAAACCGCATCCAACAGTATCCGCTCCAAATGCTCATACTCTGAAAATTGATCCAGAGAGGCCATCACGAAGGAGTCCCGCACATATCCGGCACTGGCAGCCAGAAGTTCCTGATCCATATAAAAGCCATACTGCTCTACAAAGAAAGTCAGCATCATAACCACTGTCCGGGTGTTGCCCTCGCGGAAGGGATGGACTTGCCAGAGCTTTGGAAAGCATCTGCATAGTACATGAACAAATTCTTTTCTGGATAACTGCTCCCATGGATGAGAGCGGATCTCTTGGAAGGCGTTACTTAGGTCACGGGGAATATCCTCGTCATTACTGTACCAGACGCTCCGACCGGCCAGCAGCTTTTCCCGCTTCTCAATGTTGATGACACGGTACTGCCCGGCCCATTCATAGACATCCCCAAAAAGAAAGCGGTGAATCTCACACAGGCCGCTGGGAGAAAAATCATGAAACCCCTGCTCATAGAGCAGCATCATATTGGCACGGGACTGCTCCGCTTCAATGAGATCCAGCGTCTTCTCATCCCGTATATCCAGCTTGTTTTTCAGGACGGGGACATCGTCATATAAATATAGGTCAGACACGGTTTTGCACCTGCCCGGCCATTTTCTTATGAGACGCCAGCAGAGCGGCTTTCATCTGTTCGCCGGTCAATTCGCCCTTTGCCCAAAGTCGGGAAAGCATGCGGGCATAATCCGATACGGGGACGCCCTCAATGGCGTTGATTGCGTCCGCGGTCTTGACTGCCGCGACTCTCCGGCTGATCTGTTTGGCTGTCAT
>Ga0129308_1000768_pt1 | contig 42218 bp, 38 predicted proteins | sample L827metagenome_FD_94440 | JGI IMG/M metagenome (GOLD analysis project Ga0129308, IMG submission 94440) | Ring-tailed lemur group fecal microbial communities from Wisconsin, USA - L827 metagenome | ecosystem: Host-associated > Mammals > Digestive system > Large intestine > Fecal | place: USA... | reverse complement strand
ATGAACTACAAGGCTTGGAAATTAGGTCTTGCCGCCGCTTTTGCATGCTGCGCCTTTACGTTTCTGCTCGGCGGCGGTATAGTTGAAATGATATGCGCTTTTTTCGGAGCGGGCGTTGGAAATTTTCTGCGTAAAAAGCTGCTTGAAAAACATATCACACTCCTTGCCAACGTTACTGCTGCCGTTGCATCCGCCTGCTGTACATACGTTCTGCTTATCAGGCTTGCAGAAGTTTTACTGGGAATATCGGCGGTCCATCAGGCAGGGTATATCTGTTCGCTGCTGTTTATCATACCCGGCTATCCCCTCATCACAGGCGGTTTTGACCTTGCAAAGCTTGACCTGCGTTCTGGACTTGAGCGAATAACCTACGCTCTGCTCATAATCGTTCCTGCAACGCTGACAGGCTGGATAACAGCGTCCGTATTCGGCTTTGCGCCGGGAGAATTCAGCGATATTTCGCTCTCCCTGCCGCTGACGGTCTTACTTCGCCTTGTTACAAGTTTTGTCGGAGTTTACGGATTCTCGCTGATGTTCAACAGCACGCGCAAAATGGCTCTCACCGCAGGTCTGATAGGTATGATAGCCAACACGCTTCGTCTGGAGCTTATCGACTTTACGGGCATTCACCCTGCTGCTGCGGCTTTTATAGGAACGCTTACAGCCGGTCTTCTTGCTTCTGCCGTAAAACCGCTGATAGGCTTTCCGAGAATAACCCTTACCGTGCCGTCAATAGTCATTATGGTTCCGGGAATGTTCCTGTACAAGGGGATATTCTTTATGGCGAAAAACGACATCGCAGAGGGCGGACTGTGGCTTACCAAAGCCGTACTTATCATAATCGCCCTGCCTTTGGGACTTATATTTGCACGTATTCTGACAGATAAAAATTTTCGCAAAAGCTCTTGATGTAATTTAAGGGGACGTTTATATGGACAAAAAATTATAATCTTTCGCTAATATATTTCTTTGCTTGCTTTTTTGTCTTTTAATGCTTACGGGCTGTGAAAAAAACAAAAATAACGACAGCAGTACGACTGACGATTATTCGGTGAACCATATAGCATTTTACTCTGATGTGGAAACTGCAAAAGATTTAATGAATAAATACGACATAGCATCGGAATCGGAAGAAGTCAGCTATTCAGGGCAGATTCAAACATTGATCGAATATAAAGACGTTATGCTGTATGACGAAAAATGGGATCTGACCTTATGCTTTACAAGTCTTGGTTTGATAGGCTTCAATTACCGCAGTCACTGTTCTGCCGAAAATATTGAACAGGAATACCAAAAATGGATACAAAAAATAAGCGATATTTACGGTGAACCGTCAACTTCAGACGAGTATATCACGGATTGGTACAATGCTCCTCTTGGAGAAAAAACATCAATTCTGGTAATGCAGCTTACAGGCAGCGAGTCGGAATACGGCATTCAGATCTCATTTTTTGCCGATGATACTGACTCCGAGATGAGTAAATAACTGCCCCACAAAAAACAAGTCCTGCGATGCACATTTACATCGCAGGACTTTTAATTAAAACAACGGAGCAACGAATTTCAATATCTGCCCCGTAATTTTGTAATACAGACTTTCTTTTTTTATCGTTTCGGGAGTTACTTGGCGGCAAAGCTTCAAGGTCTCGTCAAAATCACGCTCAATATCGAGAATACACGAAGTCCTGTACATATACGCCGCACACTCAAAATGATGATAGAGACTGCGGTAATCGAGATTTATCGTACCCACAACAGCCTTTTCATCATCACACACAAACACCTTTGAATGGACAAATCCGGGCGTATACTCATAAATCTTGACGCCTGCCTTGACAAGCTCCTTATAATGAGTCTTTGCAAGAGCGTATGCGCCCTTTTTATCGGGAATACCGGGAAGTATTATCTTCACGTCGATACCCCTCTGCGCCGCATATTTAAGCGAACTTTCAAGTTCACCGTCAAGTATAAGATACGGCGTCATAATATGAACGTAGCTTGTGGCACGGTTTAGAATATCCATATAAACGTTTTCCCCGACCTTATCGTCATCAAGAGGACAATCCGCATACGGCATAACAAATCCGCCGCCCTTTACGGACAGTTTCGGTTTCAGCCACTCGTCCCACTCTGCATTTTTTTCATTGATATTCCACATCTGAAGAAACATCAGAGTAAAGCTCGGAACGGCTTCCCCTTTCAGCATGATCGCCGCGTCCTTCCAATGTCCGAAGCGTTCACGACGGTTTATATATTCATCGGCAAAATTTATCCCCCCCGTATAAGCCGTTTTTCCGTCTATCACAAGAATTTTACGATGATCACGGTAATTGTAATAGGTGGACAAAAATGGAGTTATAGGAGAAAACGCCTTGCATTTTATGCCCAGTTCAGCCATTCTTTTCGGATAATCATGAGTAAGAGTGGACATCTCGCACATTCCGTCATACATTACGCGGACGTCCACACCCTGAGCCGCCTTTCTGCGCAGTATTTCGAGTATTTTTCCCCACATATAGCCCTCGTCGATAATGAAATACTCCATAAAAATGAAGCTTTCCGCATTTTCAAGCTCTACCATAAGCGACTCGAATTTTGCTTCGCCGCTCGGGAAATATACCGTGTCGGTATTTTCATATATCGGGAAACAGCCCGTGCGGTTGACATAACGGCAGAGGTCGTCCGTTCCCGAATCGCTAAGCTGAACGTCCTCCATGACAGACTTCTTCTGCGGCAGTATCCTTTTAGTTTCCTTTATAAGCGCTCCCACTCGCTTTGTTATGGCAAGGTGTCCGAAATCCTTTTGTGTGAGGTAAAACAGAATAGTTCCGGGAATCGGGAACAGGTAAAAGATCATCATCCACGTAAGCTTGGCAGTGGAATCCATTTTGCTGTTAAAAAGCCAACATATCATGACTACGGTAAAAACCGTGTAAAACGTCCTTGAATAGGGAAGTATCGCCTCAAAATGTATGAACATTGAAATAAGTATGAATATTTGCAGGGCGATAAGCAGTATTATCATGAAAAATCGACTGAATATCAGCTTGAAAAAGCCCTTTTTCCTCTTGGGTATAAGCCTTAATATACCTTCATCGGGTATTTTTTTATGAAACATTTTATATATCCTTTAATTAAATTAAACGCTTTATATTATTAAACGACCTTAATTCCGCCGTCCTGTCTGATACCGAGAATACGGCAGCTGCCTTCTCCGAATATGCGGTCAAGCTCCTTGGCATAGCCTTTTTCCATATATTTCGGGACAAACGCCTGTATCGTTCCCGCAAATCCGCCGCCGTGAACTCTGACAGCTCCGCTGCCTCTGAGATAGCGTCTGCTGATCGCAATGCCGACCATAAGCTCCCTATCCCCTGCTCTTTTCAGAGAATGCAGGTTTTGAAGAAGCATTGCCGAGGAGTCGCCTGATTCGTTTACAAGGCTGAAAAAATCGGTCAGCCTGCCGCTTTCCAGAGCCTCGCCCTCAAGCTCCGCACGTCTGCTTTCATCAAAAAAGTGGATCGCCCTGAGTACGGCGCGGTCAGTGCATTTTTCCCGAATTTTCGGGAGCTTTTCGTAAAACTCCTCCTCGTCCGCATCACGGAGAAACTCGACCCCCAACTGCTCGGCGACCGTCCTCATATCGTTCGGGATTTCAGAATATTCATCTCTGAGGTCACTGTGACTGCCCTTTGTGTCCACAATGCAAAGACTGTAGCCCGACGTGGAAAAATCGGAATTTATCGAGCGTATCAACGGTAAATCGGGATATTTGAAGTCTATAAGCATGAATCCTCCCACGGAACTTACCATTTGGTCCATAAGTCCGCTCTCCTTGCCGAAGTAGACGTTTTCCGCATACTGACCGATTTTTGCTATCTCAACAGCTCCTGCTTTGCCGTCGTTGTAATATTGGTCAACGATAGTCCCGATAAGCACTTCAAATGCCGCTGATGAGGACAATCCGCTGCCGCTTAAAACGTCCGACGTCGTATAAGCGTCAAATCCGCCGATTTTTACGCCCATTTTCTCAAATTTTGCAAGCACGCCCCGAATTATCGCACCGCCGTGTCCTGTCTCGTCATCGTGCGGAGAAAGGTCAGAAAGGTCAATGACATCAGGCTTGTGACCCTCCGATTTGACCCGAACCACGCCCTCGTCATGAAAGCCGACTATCGCAATGACGTCTAAAGTTACAGCAGCCGCAAGGACGCATCCATGCTGATGATCGGTGTGATTACCGCCTATTTCTGTTCGTCCCGGCGCGGAAAAAACATGTATCTCATCACGCTCGGGATAAAGCCTTGAAAACTTTTCGGCTGCGTTCAGGTATCTCGCCCTCTGCCGCAGCAGCTCCATATCCGATTTGCCGTAAATTTGTGAAAAAACCTCGTCCAATCCGCCGTTTGAGAGGGCGTTTGAAAGCTCGTACACGGTCATAAGCAAAACTCCTTAAACTCATTATGTTTCTGTTCAATAAATTTATTATAAACCATTTTCCGAAAAAAATCTACAATTTTGGGAAAATTTCTTTCGCCTACTGATATTTACGTTTATTTTAACAAATCAAGTCGTTATATTCCGTGCGTTTTGGATAAATTTTCAAAAACGCTTGACTTTCAAGAATAAATAATGTATACTTAAATTATAACAAACTCAGCAATCAATTAATCAATTTTAAGCTGAACAGGAGCGATAAAAATGTCAGAGATAAAAATAATTTCACCGCCGCTGCCAAATATTCCGTGGCAGGATAAACCCGTTGGCTGTACATCTCCCATGTGGCGGCATACGGACAACCCTATCATACAGCGCAACCCTCTCCCCGATGTGGCGCGTATCTTCAACAGTGCAGTCATTCCGTACAATAACGGATTCGTCGGCGTTTTCCGAGGCGAACAGCGTGACGGAGTCCCCCATGTGTACTTCGGTACAAGCAGTAACGCCCTTAACTGGAGCTTTCATGAAGAAAAAATTAAGTTCACAGATGAAAAAGGCGAACCTTTTCAGCCGATTTACGCCTATGACCCGAGATTAATTAAAGTAGAAGATACTTATTACATAATCTGGTGTCAGGATATGTACGGAGCGGCTATCGGTATGGCGAAAACCAATGATTTCAGAACGTTTACACGCCTTGAAAATCCATTTCTGCCCTACAACCGCAACGCCGTGCTGTTCCCGAGAAAGATCAACGGAAACTTCGTCATGCTGTCACGTCCGTGCGATAACGGTCACACGGCTTTCGGAGATATTTTCATCAGCGAAAGCCCTGATATGATCTACTGGGGCAGACACCGCCACGTTATGAGCAAGTCGGATAACTGGTGGGAAAGGCTGAAAATCGGAGGAGGCGCAGCTCCTATCGAGACAAACAAGGGCTGGCTGATGTTCTATCACGGCGTAGTTCAGACATGCAGCGGATATGTTTACAGTGTCGGAGCGGCGATACTTGACCTTGACGAGCCGTCAAAAGTCCTCCACCGCTGTTCACGCTACGTTCTCACACCCGAAGAATGGTACGAGGAACGCGGTTTCGTGCCGAACGTCTGCTTCCCATGCGCGACCCTCCACGACTCCGAAACAGGCAGAATTGCTCTGTATTACGGATGTGCAGACAGCTATGTCGGGGTAGCCTATACCACCGTTGACGAAATTTACAGTTATATTATAAAGTATGACAGTCTTTCGGAAGACGATAAATCCCTCGGCAAAAGATAAAAATATTTATAAATATCCTGTCGCTTAATCGACAGGATATTTTTCGTTTTATTGCACAAAAAATACTGTTAATAATTGTACACCATTGACTTGATTTGCTGTTTTTTTAGATTTTTTGCAAAAAACACTTGCAGTTTTTTGTGAAATGTGATAAAATAGTATTAATAATTATTATCAAATGTTATGCTTTAAGGCAAAGGAGTTCTGTATGGCTAAGATAAAGGCTGCTGTTATTTTCGGCGGAGTATCGCAAGAGCATGATCTGTCCCTTGCGTCTGCCGCCGAGGTCATCCGCAGTATCCCCACCGATGAATACGAAGTAATGGCGGTGGGCATTACCCGTAAAGGACGCTGGCTATATTTCCCCGGCGACCCCGATGAAATAGCCGACGGAAGCTGGGAAACAAACCCCGACTGCACTTCCGCCATTCTATCCCCCGACCCCCTCCACCGAGGTATCATCATTATGGAAAACGGCGATGTCTCCATAAGACGGCTGGACGTGGCTTTCTCCGTTTTGCAGGGAAAAAAAGGCGCTGACGGCACTATTCAGGGACTTCTGGACATGGCGGGAATACCGTATGTCGGCAGCGGACTGCTATCCTCGGCTTCATGTATGGACAAATCCCACACGCACATGGTACTGGACGATTACGGAATTAAAACCGCCCCATGGAAGCTGATAACCCAACGAGACCTTAGCAACATTGAGGGAAAATGCCGAGAGATCATCAGAGTGATCGACTTTCCAATGGCTGTCAAGCCTGCAAACAGCGGATGCAGCGCAGGCACAGGCACAGCTCATGACCTGAAAGAGCTTATAGCCGCCGTAAAAATAGCTTTCTCCAACGATAACAAGGTTGTCGTTGAAAAATACGTCAGCGGACGCAAGCTTGAAGTGGCTGTTTTCGGCTACGATTCGCCGTTTGCGTCAAATGTCGGCGAAATCCTCTCCACCGATCGCGTTTACGACCCCACAGAGGTCAGAAAGACTTCGGGAAACGATTTGGCTATCCCTGCAAACATTCCCAAAGACGTTTCGGAGTTCGTCCGTGAGACTGCTGTCAAGGCGTTCAAGGCAATGGGCTGCAAGGGTATCGCAAGAGTTGATTTTTTCCTTACCGACGAGGGTACGCTCCTGCTGAACAAGATAGGCACGTCCCCCGGACTGCGGCTCAACAGCGTCTACCCGAAGCTTATGGCGGATATGGGTATGGATATGGAGGAGCTGACAAGCAGACTCCTTGAAATGGCAATAGAAAACGCCGACAAGTCTTACTGAGACTACGCCGCCGTTTCTTTGGCAAAACGCCTAAAAAATCCTTCTTGAATAAAAGGTGATATATTGAAAAATAATGTAATGATCTCCCTGACAAGCATTCAATGGCAGGACGGCGAACGCACCCAGACTGAGCTTGTCACCAAAGCAAAACGCTCTAAAGAAGGCAAATTTGACATTATTTCCTATGAGGACACCGAAGCTACGGGCTATGAAGGCTCTGTCACCACTATAAAGGCGGACGACAGCTCGGCATATATAACGCGTGAGGGTACGGCAAATTCCGCCCTCTCGCTTGAAGTCGGAAAAAAACACTTCTGCCAGTACGAAACGCCTTTCGGCTGCCTACAGCTTGGGGTGTATACTCACAACGTTGACAACACGATCACAAAAGACGGCAAACTTTATCTCAAGTATTCCCTTGATCTGAATGCCGCCCCTCTTTCAGATAACGAAATAATCATGACTATTAATTAACAATTATAACTTTGAAAGGATAATACCAATGTCAGACCTTATCAAATCGGCTTCCGAACAGCTTCGTGAGCTGATAACCGAAGCCTTGGGAAAAATGGTAGCCGAGGGTACTGCCCCCGCCGAACCGCTCCCAGATTTTACTGTTGAGATCCCTGCCGACAAGTCCCACGGCGATTTTGCCGCAAATACCGCAATGGTATGCGCAAGAACATTCAAAATGCCGCCACGAAAGATTGCCGAGCTTATCTGCGAAAAAATTGATCTGAACGGCTCTGTTTTCGACCGTGCGGAGATCGCAGGTCCGGGATTCATGAATTTTTTCCTTAATAAAAAATGGTTCGCCGATGTAACGCAGAATATCCTCTCGGAAAAGGAAAACTACGGCAGAATAAACTTCGGCAAAGGCAAAAGAGTTCTGCTGGAATTTGTTTCCGCCAACCCCACAGGCCCTATGCACATCGGCAACGCACGAGGCGGCGCTATCGGCGATTGCCTCGCAAGCGTTATGGACTGGGCAGGCTATCACGCAGAACGTGAGTTCTATGTAAACGACGCAGGCAATCAAATCGAGAAATTCGGAAAATCCCTCGACCTCAGATTCATGCAGCTATGCTCCGAAAAAGGTCGTGCGGCTGCGGAAAAATGCGCCGATAACGAATCGCTTTTCAAGTACGTCTACGACCTCAGCGGCGAGGGTATGGAATTTGAAATGCCCGAGGACGTTTACCTCGGCATGGATATTATCGAGCATGCAAAAAATTTCCTTGACCTCAACGGCGATTCTCTTGCTTCCGCTCCCGAAAACGAACGAAGAAAAGCTCTTGTTGACTACGCTCTCCCCATTAATATTGCCGGTTTGGAGCGCGACCTCAAAAAATATCGTATCGTTTACGACAACTGGTTCAGAGAAAGCTCCGTTCACGAAAAAAACGAGACAAAAGCCGTCGTGGACAAGCTTCTGGAGAACGGAAACGCATATGAACTTGACGGCGCAGTATGGTTCAAGGCGACCGATTACGGCTTGGACAAGGACTTCGTTCTCCGCCGCTCAAACGGTCTGTACACTTATATAGTCCCCGATATTGCCTACCACTACGACAAGCTTGTCACACGTAATTTCGATAAAGCAATAAATATTCTCGGCGCAGACCACCACGGCTACGTACCTCGCCTTAAAGCGGCTCTTACTGCTCTCGGTGTGGACGCTTCAAAGCTCGACGCAGTTCTTATGCAAATGGTTCGGCTTGTCCGCAATGGCGAAACGGTCAAGCTTTCAAAGAGAAGCGGCAAGGCGATAACCCTTGTTACGCTCCTTGACGAAATACCGATAGACGCGGCAAGATTCTACTTCAATCTCCGTGAAGCAAATTCGCAGTTCGAGTTCGACCTCGACCTTGCAGTTGAAAAGTCCTCTCAGAATCCCGTATTCTACGTGCAGTACGCGCATGCGAGAATTTGCAGCCTTATGGCGAATCTTAAAGCGGAGGGTATCGAAGTCCCCGAAACCGCCGACCTCTCTCTCCTCAGCGACCCCAAGGAGATCGAGCTTATTCGTCACCTTGCGTCCCTGCCCGGCGAAATAGAGCTTGCGGCAAAGCAATATGACCCGTCAAAGCTTACGAAATATGCGGTCGATACGGCAACGCTCTTTCACCGCTTTTATGACGGATGCAGCGTGAAAAACGCCGAAACTCCCGAGCTTATGAATGCACGTATACTCCTCGCCTGCGCTGTTCGTCAGGTCATCAGAAACGTGCTTTCTATACTCAAGATAGATTGTCCGGAAAAAATGTAACTTTTTTGTAACCTATATGTTACCAGATTAAACGAAATTTGTTAGTTTCTTACAAATTTCAAAAAATATACTTGTGCAATGTTTAAGCTTTTAAGAGAATTTTAACTGTGCTTTCACAGAACTATCACAATAACATGTTACAATTTGTAATAAATCGGAATTCTCTTAAAGCGTGATAAATTTATTTCAGAAGGGATTTTTTTACTATGTCCAACAGATTATTTCAGGGTTTAGTTCACCAGATGAGAGATACAATAGATACCACTATGGGCGTGGTTGACGAAACTGCTACTATCATTGCATGCAGCGACCTTGCCAAGGTAGGCACTACAAACGAGTTCGTTTCTCTTGATCTCAGCGATTCCCACGATATTTTTATCCGCGACGGCTACACCTATAAGCCTTTCGGTTCTCGTGTAAAACCCGATTATGCCGTTTTTGTCGAGGGAGTTGACGACGCTGCCGCAAAGTACGCAAGCATCCTCGCTATCACTCTCTCGAATATCAAGCAGTATTACGATGAAAAATACGACCGCAACAACTTTATAAAGAACGTTATCCTCGACAACGTACTCCCCGGAGACATCGTTATCAAGGCTCGTGAGCTTCACTTCAACGCCGAAATAAGCCGCGCCGTATTCCTTATCAGAATTGTGTCCGCCAACGATATATCGGCATATGACGTTATTCAGAACCTCTTCCCCGATAAGAACAAGGATTTCGTTTTCAATATCACCGAGTCCGACATCGTTCTTGTCAAGGAGCTTAAATCGACCGTCGATTCAAAGGATCTCGAAAAGCTTGCCCGTTCTATCTCCGATACCCTTTCTTCTGAATTCTATACAAGAGTAAATGTCGGAATCGGTACTTCCGTTGTGGGCGTAAAGGATCTTGCACGTTCGTTTAAAGAAGCGCAAATGGCTCTCGAAGTCGGCAAGGTATTCGATACGGACAAGGTGATCGTAAGCTACGATAACCTCGGTATCGCGCGTCTTATCTACCACCTTCCCACGACCCTCTGCGAAACCTTCCTCCACGAGGTGTTCAAGGTGGGCAGCATTGATTCCCTCGATCACGAAACGCTTTTCACTATACAGAAATTCTTTGAAAATAATCTGAACGTTTCCGAGACTTCCAGAAAGCTTTTCGTTCACAGAAACACTCTCGTATACCGACTTGAAAAAATCAAAAAGCTGACAGGTCTCGATCTCCGTGAATTCGACCACGCTATCATCTTCAAGATAGCTCTTATGGTCAAGAAATATCTGTCCGCAAACCCCGTTAAGTTCTGATTCGGTCAGACAAGGCGCATTGTTTTGAGCCGTGTCTTATAACTCCGAATTGTCCCCTCCTCTTCTTTTAGAAAGGATGTGTAATTTTGGTTGAGCTTCAGAACGTATCCGTGACCTATGCCGGCGGCGTTGACGCTTTGAACAACGTCAGCCTGAAAATAAACGACGGCGACTTTGCTTTCGTCGTAGGTTCTTCGGGTGCGGGAAAAAGTACCATGATAAAGCTTCTGCTGAAAGAAATAGACGCTACAAGCGGCGTTGTGACCGTCAACGGCTACAATCTCAGCAAGCTGAAAAAGCGTAAGATTCCCGAATTCCGCCGCACTCTCGGCTTCGTTTTTCAGGACTTCCGCCTTATACCGTCCATGACCGTCTACGAAAATATCGCTTTCGTTCTCAGAGTTTTGGACGCGCCTTTAAAATACATAAGAAAAAGAGTCCCCTACGTTATAAGCCTTGTGGGACTCCACGCAAAGACAAATTCATACCCCGATGAGCTTTCCGGCGGTGAAAAGCAGCGTGTCGCTATAGCAAGAGCCTTGGTAAACGACCCCCAGCTTATCATTGCGGACGAGCCTACGGGAAACATAGACCCCGAGCTTTCCTACGAAATAGTCGAACTTCTGAAAGGCATTAACGATCAGGGAACGACCATACTTATGGTTACCCACGAGCATGATTTGGTTCGTCACTTCGGAGGAAGAATCATCAATATAACAGGCGGCGAGATCGTTTACGATGAGGTTCTTACAGGAACTAACGCGGAGCTTCTCCCGGAAGTCGAGCTTGCTCAGGCTATGGAAAACGCCGAATTTCAGCAGTCCGACGAATATTCTATGCCTGCCGGAGACGGTTCAGACTACGGCAACCCTTATGTGGACGATGTTATAGCAGCCATTACAAACACCTCTAATGATAACGGAGGTGCGGAATGAAAATAAGCGGTATAAAATACCTCGCCAATCAGGGCGTGGAAAACATATGGAAAAACAAAATGATGGCGTTTGCCACATTCTGCGTACTGCTCATTTCTCTGCTGCTCGTAGGCTGTTCTGCCCTGTTCTACATTAATATGAACTCCATGATCCTCGGATTGGGAGATCAGAACGAAATAGCCGTATATGTTGACACCGACACTCCGCAGGAACGCGTCGATGAAATAGGCGAACAGCTCAGAAATCTTGATAACGTGAGCAATGTCAACTACATATCAAAAGAAGAAGCCTACAACCGTATGCAGAACCAGATCTCTCAGGGCAAGGAGATCTTCAATTACATAGACGATTATCAGTTTATGCCCGATGGATTCAGCGTTACAGTTGCCGATAACGATCAGATACGCGCAACGGTCGATGCCATCAAGCGTATAGAAAATATCCAAAAAGCGGATTCTTCACCGCAGGTCGCAGAATTTCTCCGTGAGCTGAGAAGAGTCGTTACGCTTATCGCAGGCGCGGTCATCATCGCCCTTGCAGCCGTTTCAATGATAATGATCTCCAACACCACTAAGGCAAGCGTTTACGCAAGACGTGAGGAGATCCAGATCATGAAATACGTAGGCGCAACTAACGCCTTTATCAGAACTCCGTTTTTCGTCGAAGGACTTGTTACGGGCTTTTTCTCGGGCGCAGGCGCATTCTTTATTACATGGGCGGTTTATCGTTCCGTATACAATATCCTTATGGAGCAAGGAATGCTCATAAACGCTTTCGGTGCGGGCAGTATAATTCCCTTTGCAGACATAAGAGTTATCTGCGGACTTGTTTATCTCCTCGTAGGCGCTTTGGCAGGAGCTTTCGGAAGTACCGTCAGCACACGCAGACATCTCGATGTGTGACCGACAGCTTCGCCGCAGCAGCAAGTATAATTATGGTTTTTCAATTTTGAAAGGAGCATCAGACCGATGTACTATTTAAAACACATCAAAAAGGTTCTCTCATTTCTGACTTGTTCGGCAATTTCGCTCGGCATAATAGCCGCTTATCCCGGCTCTGCGGAGGACGGAAATTACGCCGAAGCCGCAAAAACCATTGCGGAAATACAGGAACAGAGAAAGGTAAATGCCGAAAAAATAGCCTCTCTTGAAAATAAGATCTCCGATCTTGAGGGAGACAAGGATAAGGAAAAACAGCAGCAGGCTTACCTCGAAGAACAAACGAGCATTATTCAGGATAATATCAACCTCCTTAATGCCGAACTTGAAGCTCTTTCCGCCGACATTAAAACCACTGAAACCAATATCGCCAATCTTGACGCCGATATAATTACTCAGCAGACTGCGATAGACGAGAATATCGAACGCTTCAAGGAGCGTCTGTGCGCCATGTACATGACGGGCAGCGATACTTCGGCTTCTATCGTTCTCGGTTCTTCAAGCTTTTATGACATGATGTCGAGAGTTCAGATGATAAACAGCATGGCTGAATACGACGATAAGCTCATAAACGAAATACTCACCGAGATAGATAATCTTGAAACCTCCAAAAGCAACCTCGAAACCGAAAAGCTCAGCCTTACAATGAAGCTTGAGGAACAGGAAAAGCGCAAGGAGGAAAAAACTGCCGAGATAGAACAGCTTAACGAAAAAATGCAGGAAACTCAGTACGAGATAGACCGCATTGCCCTCGAACAGTCCGAACTTGAACGCAGCAAGGAAGAAATTCAAGAGGAACAGGATGCACTTGACGACGAACTTGCGGCAATAGAGGCAGAGATACAGCGGCAAGCGGCAGAAGCTCAGAGACTTTGGGAGGAAAGACAGGCTCTTCTTCAACAGCAGCAACTGCAACAGCAGCAAAATAATAACAATACCCCGAACGTAGGCGGCGGAAGCGTTCCGGCAGCTCCGGCACAGCCTACATACGTTGCCGTTACTCCTGCTGAAAGCGGATTTGCATGGCCGGCTCCCGGATTCAGCTATATATCCAGTCCTTTCGGAGCAAGATGGGGCAGAAATCATAACGGCATAGATATAGGCGACGGCGGCATCATGGGCGGAACGGCGGTAGCTTCACAGGCAGGCACGGTTATTACAGTAGTAAACAACTGTACCCACAATTACGCCAAAAACTACAGCTGCGGCTGCGGCGGAGGTTACGGAAACTACGTTGTTATCTCCCATGACGGTACATATTCCACACTTTACGGTCACTTGACTGCGGCGTGGGTATCTGTGGGCGACACCGTTGAACAAGGACAAGCTATCGGCGCTATCGGCTGTACAGGTCACTCTACAGGCGCGCATCTCCACTTCGAGATACGTGTAAACGGCGGCGCTCAGAATCCGCTTAATTATGTCGGTCCTTGATAAAAAGGAATAATTTATTAATTATAACAAAAAATACGAAGCAGGAGGCAAGATCAACCGTCTTGCTTTTTGCTTCGATTTTTGAACCTACACTCGATGAAAACAGGTTCACCTATGGAGAAAATGTGTATGAACAAAAAAATAAGCCTTGGACTTACGCTCAGTCTTATAGCCGTTTCTGTTGCGGTAACTTTTATACTGACATCCTTTTTTTCGCTTCAAAGCTTCAATACAAAGGTCGTAGACGTCAACGAAAAGGCAAAGAAATACTCCGCGCTTCAATCTCTTGACACTATCGTCAGAGAAAACTATTTAGGCGATATTAACGAACAGTCTCTCGAGGACGGCATTATGAAAGGCTACGTCAACGGTCTCGGAGACAAATATTCACGCTATCTCACAGCAGAAGAACATCTTACACAGCTTAACAACGATTCGGGTACGCTCGTGGGTCTTGGTCTGACTCTTTCGGAGGACGAAAGCGGATATATTCGTATTTCGGAAATTCTCAGCGACTCCCCTGCCGCTGATTCGGGTATCATGCTTGACGACCTGATAACCACCATAAACGGCATTGACGTTAAAACAATCAGCTTCTCGGAAGCGGCTGACGCTATGAAAGGCGTGGAAGGCTCTACGATCACCCTTACCGTCCGCCGTGACGGAAAAGACACTCAATATACCATTGTACGCCGTTCAATAGTGGTAAATTCCGTTGAATCCGAAATGCTCGGCGGACTTATAGGCTATATCAAAATAAACGGATTCAAAAAAAATACTCCCGAGCAGTTCATAGACGCTTTGGAACGCCTTACCGCCAACGGTGCGGAGGCTCTTGTAATAGACCTCAGAGATAATGTCGGCGGACTTATTACGTCCCTGCAAGGCTGTCTCGACCCCCTGCTTCCCGAAGGCGTGATAGCCGTTGCAGAGTACAAAGACGGTCATTCAGAAACACTGGTATATTCCGACTCCTCGGAAATAAATCTGCCAATAGCTATACTGGTCAACCAAAAAACAGCAAGCGCAGCAGAGCTTTTTTCAGCTTCGCTCCGTGATTTCGGCAAAGCTGTACTGGTCGGCGAACAAACCTACGGAAAAGGCGTTATGCAGAATATAATTGAGCTTGACAACGGCGGTGCGTTGACGCTTACTGTCGCGGAATGTAAAACAGTACATTCTCCGTGCTGCAACGGTATCGGTCTTACTCCCGACTACCCCGTTGAAAACGGAGACGACGGCATTGATCTACAGTATAATAAGGCTATTGAAGTCATCAATCAAATGAAAGCTCAGTAAAAAATATTCCCGTTCTGTACATAAATCAGGACGGGAATATTTTTATAAACTGTAAACTTAATATATACATAGTTTTAACATATGTCGATATATGGTTTTTATATTGTGTTAAAATAAAAAAATATATTAAAAAGCTATTTGCAAACTGAGAAAAATATGGTATAATATAAGTGTATTTGTATAGGATAAATAGAACGCGGTACTTGCGAAGTATAATGAGCCGCTAAGAATTGGGATAAATTGCCATGCAAATGCAATATATCTTTTTGGAGGTATTTTTATGAACGAAAGAGAGCTTTATACGCTTTGGTGCGAGAATGCAAAAGCCGATCCCGACCTTCAGGCGGAGCTTGTTAGCATAAAAAATGACGACGAAGCTATAAGAGACAGATTCTATAGAGACCTTGAATTCGGCACGGGCGGTCTGCGCGGCGTTATTGGCGCAGGTACGAACCGCATGAATATCTACACGGTTATGCGCGCAACTCAGGGCTTTGCCGACTACCTCAATCAGGAATATGACTCCCCGAGCGTTGCAGTTTCCTACGACAGCCGTATAAAGAGCGATGTTTTCTCAAAGGCTGCTGCGGCAGTCCTTGTAGCCAACGGGATCAAGGTACATATATACCCCGAGCTTATGCCTACCCCCTGCCTTTCCTTTGCAGTCCGCAAGCTGAATTGTCAGGGCGGCATCATGATAACCGCAAGTCATAATCCCGCAAAGTACAACGGCTACAAGGTTTACGGCGACGACGGCTGCCAGATAACTCTCCGCGGCGCAGAAATAATCCTTGAAAAAATAAATTCTCTCGATATTTTCAATGACATAAAGTCCTCCGATTTCGATGAGGAAGTCGCAAAGGGCAATATTAAATTTATCGGAAATGATGTTACGGAAGCGTTTTACGAGAACGTTCTTGCAGAAGGCATAAACACAGACCTTTGCGCGTCAAGCGGACTTAAAGTTGTGTACACTCCCCTCAACGGCACGGGAAACAAGCCCGTCCGTGAAATTCTGAAACGAATCGGAATTACCGACGTCACTGTGGTTAAAGAGCAGGAAAATCCTGACGGAAACTTCACTACCTGCCCCTATCCGAATCCCGAGATACGAGAGGCTCTTGAAGTCGGACTCCGCTACTGTAACGAGGTCAAACCCGACCTTCTTCTTGCAACCGACCCCGACTGCGACCGTGTGGGAATTGCAGTTCCAGACGGCGACGGCTACGCTCTTTTCAGCGGCAACGAAGTCGGAGCAATGCTTCTTGAATATATTGCCGACCAGCGTATCAAAAAAGGTACTATGCCGGAAAATCCGATCGCCGTTAAAACTATCGTTACGACCGATATTGTCAACTCTATCGGCAAGGAGTACGGCGTTAAGATAATTGACGTTCTCACAGGCTTCAAGTTCATCGGCGAGCAGATTGGACTTTTAGAAGCCAAAGGTGAGGAAAACCGCTATATATTCGGTTTTGAGGAAAGCTACGGCTACCTCTCGGGCAGCTACGTTCGTGACAAGGACGCCGTAAACGCTTCCATGCTTATCTGCGAAATGGCTGCATTTTACCGCACTCAGGGAATTTCGCTGCTTCAGGCTCGTGAGAATATGTACAAAAAGTACGGCATGTTCTATCAGACCCTTTACAGCTTCACCTTTGAGGGCGAAAGCGGCATGAAAAAAATGGACGAGATAATGACTACCCTCCGAAACGACCCTCCTGCGGCTATTGCCGATATTCCTGTTGTAAGATTTGACGACTACAAATCGGGAACGTCAAAGAATATTTCCACGGGCGAGGTCAAGGAACTTTCGCTCCCCAAGTCCAACGTACTTGCGTTCTTCCTTGAGGGCGGCTCCAAGGTGATCGTTCGTCCTTCGGGAACTGAGCCGAAAATCAAAACATATCTCACGGCAAAGCAGCCTACACGCTCCGAAGCTGAATCCCTTGAAAAGAAGCTTCATGACGAGTTTTCTAAGAATTTCCAGTAAATAATCAACAGAGCAAAAGTTAAATATGAAAAATATTTACAATACTCTTGACAAATTATCAGGAATATGATATAATGTAATCCTAATGTATGCTTGCACTACTGTCTAAGGTAACTGATGGGCTGCACGATTTACAGAAAATAAATATAAATGAGGTGAAAATCGTGAAAGAGGGAATCCATCCTAACTTTGTAAAGACTACTATTACATGCCATTGCGGAAATGTAATCGAAACAATGTCCACAAAGGAGAATATCAAGGTTGAAATCTGCTCAAAGTGCCATCCTTTCTATACAGGAAAGCAGAAACTTGTTGATACAGGCGGACGCGTTGACAGATTCAAGAGACGTTTCAACTTAGATAAGTAATTTCAATAAGCCGCTCACCCCGAGCGGCTTTTTGGTACATACAAGTTTTTCGTCAATTTTCGAGGTTTTCTATGAATTATTTTACGATCGAACGTCCTGCAAACAGTTCGTTTACCGAAAAAAAATCCGAATTCATCGGCTATATCGCACCCGTTAAAACAAATGACGAAGCGGTCGCTTTTATTAACCAAATCAAAGCCATGCACCGCAAAGCTCGCCACAACGTTTACGCTTATATCCTGCGTGAGGGCAATATTTCCAGATATTCCGACGACGGCGAACCGCAGGGAACAGCGGGTATCCCTGTGCTTGAAGTCCTGCAAAAGCGTGGGTTGACAGACGTGTGCCTTGTTGTTACACGATACTTCGGCGGTATCCTGTTGGGCGGCGGCGGACTGCTACGCGCATATTCCCATGCGGCGTCCATTGCCTGCGACGCCGCTCACATAATGGATATGCGGCTTTGTCATCGTCTGAAAATTGAGACAGACTACAACCTATACGGCAAAATAAGCTATATTCTTCCAAATTTTAACATCATAACCGTTAATTCCGACTTCGCCGATACGGTAACGCTTGAAATTCTCGTAATGTCTGAACGGCTTGACGCTCTCAAAAAAGAACTGACAGAAGTCACCAACGGTTCGGCAAATGTAACAGACGAGGGCGAATTATTTGAGGATTTTTCATCGGTTATTACAAAATTTTGATTTTTGCGCAGAAAAATAAAGGATATTTTTTATTTCGACAGTATAAGATAATCAGAGCTTTAATTTGAAAAGGAGTAAAACAAATGACTGTACGTGAAAAAAACGAACGGCTTGAAGCGGCATCTCTGTGTAAATTTGCTTGCATGAGTACAGACGCCGAAATGACAAAGCGCAGGCGTGACGAAGAAAAATGTCCTTACCGCACTGATTTTCAGCGTGACCGCGACCGCATACTCCATTGCAACTCCTTTCGCCGATTAAAACGAAAAACTCAGGTTTTCCTGTCACCTGTGGGCGACCATTACCGCACACGGCTGACTCATACGCTCGAAGTCTCGCAGATCGCTCGGACTATTTCAAGATGTATGGACCTGAACGAGGACCTGACCGAAGCAATCGCTTTAGGTCACGATCTTGGACACTCCCCTTTCGGACATTGCGGCGAATCCGTGCTGAACGATATATGCCCTCACGGATTCAAACATTATCTACAGAGCGTCCGTGTGGCTGAACGTCTTGAAAAGGACGGAAAAGGACTGAATCTGACCTATGCTGTCCTCAACGGTATAGAGTGCCACACGAATATGACCGCCGCAACCCGAGAGGGCTGTGTTGTGCGGCTTGCGGACACTATCGCCTACATAAACCACGATATTGAGGACTCTATACGTGCAGGAGTTCTCAAAGCGGAACAGCTCCCGAAGGACTGCACCGACGTTCTCGGAGAAACAAAAACAAAGCGTATTACCGCTCTTATAGCTTCGGTCATTGCCCACGATGGTGAGAAAATCGACTTTGAACCAAATATCCGCAAGGCTCATGACGACCTGAGAAGCTTTATGTTCAAGACGGTCTACACCAATCCCGCCGCAAAACAGGAGGAGGGCAAGGCTGAACTTCTTATACGCAAGCTTTACAGCTATTTCAAGGAAAACTCCGCAAAGCTGCCCGAGCTTTACCGTGAAATAGCCGAAGAATCGGATCTCGACCGCGCAGTCTGCGACTATATCTCAGGCATGAGCGACGAGTACGCCGTTGATCTTTACACTGAACTTTTTGTTCCCAAATTCTGGAAATAAACCGCATTGCAGCCCGTGTGAACATTGCCCGTAAAGGAGTGTGAAATATGGCGGTAAACGATGAATTTATCACGGCTCTCAGAAACGCCAATCCTATAGATACTGTTATAAATTCCTATGTTCAGCTAAAAAAGCGAGGCAGGACTTTTGTCTGCAACTGCCCGTTCCACTCGGAAAAAACGCCCTCGTTCACCGTTTTCCCTGATACTCAGAGCTTTTACTGCTTTGGCTGCGGTACGGGCGGAGACGTGATAACTTTTGTAATGAAAGCGGAAAATCTCGATTTCATGGAGGCTGTCAGACTTCTTGCCGAACGGAGCGGTATGGAAGTTCCCGAAAGAAACAAAAAATCCTCCGACAACGCTCACAGACGAACGAGAATTTACGAAATGAACCGCCTTGCCGCCAATTTTTTCTATAAAAATCTCCTGAACAACAACGACCGATCGGGTCTCAACTACTTCATAGAACGCCGTCTAAGTCCTCAAACCATAAAAAAATACGGTCTCGGCTACGCTTCAAACTCATGGGACGAACTTTGCCGCATGCTGACCTCGAAAGGTTACTCCGAAAATGAAATTATCGACGCATGGCTCGGCGGACGTTCTCAGAAAACGGGCAGGCTCTTTGACCTGTTCCGTCACCGTGTAATGTTCCCTATAGTTGACATGCGCGGAAACGTTATCGGATTCGGCGGACGAGTTCTTGACGATTCAAAGCCGAAATACCTTAACACAGGCAAAACGCTTGTTTTTGACAAGGGTTCTAACCTTTTCTCAATGAACTTTGCGAAAAATTCCGACAGCAAGCAGATAATACTCTGCGAAGGCTATATGGACGTTATAGCCGTCAATCAGGCAGGCTTCGAGAACGTCACGGCTACTCTCGGAACGGCTATAACTCCCGATCAGGCACGGCTTATCAGCCACTATGCCGATGAGGTCATTATCGCCTATGACAGCGACGGGGCAGGTCAGGCGGCTACAAGAAAAGCCATATCTCACTTTTCGGACGTGGGACTTCAAACCCGTATCCTCCGCATGGAGGGCGCAAAAGACCCCGATGAATATATAAAAAAATTCGGCGCGCAACGTTTCAGAATGCTTATTGAAAAATCTCATGACGCCAATAATTTCCTGCTCGACCGCTGCGAAAACGATCTTGACATTGAAACAGAAGCCGGAAAGGTGGAGCTTTTGAAGCGTGTATCTAAGGTTCTTGCCGATATTCCTACAGCCCTCGAACGTGAGGTCTATATTTCAAGGACGGCAAAAAAATATGATTTTTCCGTTGACGTCCTTAAAACCCATATTGACAGCCTTATCAGAAAAAATAACTACAATCAGAAGAACAGTCAGTGGCGGACTATCAAGACACAAACGGCTATGCCGAGAGACGACATAAATCCCGAGGCGGTGAAGTTCAAAAAAGAAGCGAAAGCTGAGGAAACTATCATCTGTATGCTTTTGCGACACCCCGAGGACGCGGCAAAAATCAGAGCCGCAGCTCCTCCCGATACTTTTGTTACCGCTTTTAACAAAAAAGCATACGAAGCGATACTGAGTGCGGCGGAGAACTCGGATAAATTTTCACTTTCCCTTATCGGAGATGAATTTTCTCCCGATGAACTGGGTAAAATATACGGCATACAGGCAAAAAACCGTGAAATGACAATAACCTCTGCGTCCCTTACGGATTGTGCGGAGGTTCTCCGACAACACAAAGATACACCGACAGACGGTAATATTTCCGACGACGAACTGATAAATATGTTTCAGGCTAAGAAGCATTGATTTATTTCGGGAGGACACTTCCCCGCTGCAAAAATATTATCAGCTTTAACTGATGATATTGCAAGGATCAAATCAAAAATTTCATCCAAATCATTAAAATACAGGAGGATGTATAATGGATAACAAGAAAAATACCATAGACGCTCTTATCGAACAAGGACAGGCTCACGGCAAACTCACAACAAAGGAGATCACCGACGCCCTTGAGGAGCTTGATTTTGACGTTGACCAGATCAACAGCTTCTACGACCGCTGCGAAGCTCTCAATATAGAGATAGTCGAGGACATGAACGTTGATACAGACCTTAAGATCGGTCTGGATTCCACTATAACCGACGATCTCGAAATGGCTCTCTCCACTGAGGGTATCGCCATTGACGACCCTGTAAAGGTGTACCTCAAAGAGATCGGACGTGTTCCGCTTCTTGCAACGGAGGAGGAGATCGAGCTTGCCCAGCGCATGATGAAAGGCGATCGCTACGCTAAAAAACGTCTTTGCGAAGCCAACCTCCGTCTCGTTGTAAGCATTGCAAAAAAATATGTGGGCAGAGGTATGCAGTTCCTCGACCTTATTCAGGAAGGTAACCTAGGTCTTATCAAGGCTGTGGAGAAATTCGACTACACCAAAGGATTCAAATTCTCAACATACGCAACATGGTGGATACGTCAGGCTATCACAAGAGCTATCGCCGATCAGGCAAGAACTATCCGAATCCCCGTTCATATGGTGGAAACTATTACCAAGGTCAAAAAAGTCTCCTCGCAGCTCCTCCACGAAAACGGCCACGACCCAAGTCCCGAGGAGATCGCAGATAAACTCAACATGCCCGTGGACAAGGTACGCGATATAATGCGTGTTGCGCAAGACCCTGTATCTCTCGAAACTCCTATAGGCGAGGAGGAGGACAGCCACCTCGGAGACTTTATTCCCGATGACGACGCCCCTGCTCCTGCCGAAGCAGCCTCCCATACGCTTTTAAAGGAGCAGCTTAACGAAGTCCTCAACACTCTTACCGAACGGGAAGCAAAGGTTCTTAAACTCCGCTTCGGTCTTGAGGACGGCAAAGCGCGCACTCTTGAAGAAGTCGGTCAGCGTTTTGACGTTACACGGGAGCGTATACGTCAGATCGAAGCAAAGGCTCTCCGTAAGCTTCGCCACCCCAGCCGCAGCAAAAAGGTCAAGGATTTTCTGGACGAATAATGCGGTTGTTACATAACCCTTATATCTGTTAAAGTATCATTATCAAAGGAGTTGCCATGAGTATCTTTAACCTGTCAAAAGAACCTCCCGAGCTTAGTCGGGATTGGACTGTCTTTCAGCAGTTTGTCGGTAATATCGGCGCTTTTACATATATCGCCAAAGATAAGACCGCCTATCTCGACGACGCTGCCTGCCGCATGCTCTCATGCTCGGGCAATAAACTGAATGAATTTGAGTTCTTTAATCTTCTGGAGAAAATTTCCAAAATGCCCGTAGAGGGTCAGAAGCACATTTACCGCTTCACTACAAACAATACGACCAAATTCATAAAAATGAACATCTACGAATCCAGCGATGAATGGCTCGGTTTCGTTCAGGATTTTACACGGCAGATCTCACAGGTACAGGAAAGCTCCTTCATGGAGTACGATCCTGTGACAAAGCTTCCCTCGTATCCTTCGTTTTCTCAGCATATCAAAAAGCTGCTTCCCGATGTGCAGAATGCCTGCCTTGCCACGCTTTACATAAACGGCATTGAAAAATTAGGCTCTTTCCTCACCGTTGACAGCACAAACTGCTGCATTGCCTCTGTTTCCGAAGTTATCAAGGGCTTTGCGGGGAAAAATGTCTTTATCGGCACAAAATCGGGCTACGAGCTGCTTGCTTTCTTCAAGGACTGCGACAGAATGTTCATATATAACATTCTAAACAGTATGGACGAGGCTGTCAGAAACTGCGTGCTTACCGATGATTTCGGCGAAATTATCGACATTTCCGATAAAAGCAAGCTCAGTCTGTCCATTGGCTGTTCTTCCTATCCAAACGAAGCCACGGATTTCAATATGTTGGTGAATTACTCCGAATTTGCCCTCTATGAAGCCCGTACAGACTGCCGCCACGTTATAAACTGGTTCTCGGAAGAAAATTATATCCGTGAAAAGGACGCTTACAAAAACGCTCAGATTTTCAACAGGATGATTATGGATAATCAGCTGACATATCACGTTCAGCCTATCGTTGAAACTACTACCGGAAACATAGTAGCGTATGAAGCTCTTATGAGAAGCGTCGGCGATGTTAAAATGGAACCAAAGCAGATACTCGCTATTGCGGCAACTCAGAATTCCCTGTACGCCATTGAAAAGCTCACCTTCTTCAATACCCTGAAGCTCCTCAGCGAAAACCAGCAGGTTTTCGAGAATAAAAAGCTGTTCATCAACTCTATGTGCGATTACACTCTCAACGAAGAAGATTTCAACGAGCTTTATCTGACCTACGGAGAACTTCTTGAAAAATGCGTTATCGAAATAGTGGAGGACAGCTCCGCTACGCCCGAAACTATTGATCTTATAAAAAAACGTCTGAGCTTTACTCATGCGCAGCTTGCCATTGACGACTACGGCACAGGCTACTCCAACAGCACAAATCTGCTGAAATACCGTCCCGATTATGTGAAGATCGACCGTTCGCTCATTTCCGACATTCACAACGATATGAAAAAACAGCAATTGGTAACGCAAATAATCGAGTTCTGCCGTGATAATCAGCTTCGCACGCTTGCCGAGGGCGTTGAAACGTCTCAGGAAATGAAAACCGTTATCCGTCTCGGTATAGACTACATTCAGGGCTACTACACCTCTAAGCCGAAGCCGCTTTTTCTTGACAGTATTTCAAAGGACATCAAGGACGAAATTATCAAAACGAATCTTGAAATTCGCCCGACAGGTTCAAAAAAGATCTATACGGCGCAGAACGATACTGAACTTGATCTTCTTAAACTTGCTCTTGAAAAGTATACCGATATACACATATACCAAAGTAAGCTGACTATTGTCGGCGACCCTGACAAGGCTGTGAAAATGAACATAACTATTATGGACAATCACAGCTGTGAGCTTACCCTTAAAAACGTCAATATCGTCAGCGGAAACGGCAAACCGACCATTTCCGTAGGCGAATACGCTCGTCTTGTACTCAATGTTTCAAGAGCTAACAAACTGGGATATGCAGGTATTTACGTACCAATGGGTTCGCAGTTTGAGCTTAGGGGCAAAGGCTCTCTGACTATCGACTGCTACGCCTCTTACGGCATCGGTATAGGAAACGATTACGACCACGGCTACGGAGATATTGCCGTTGATATGGAAGGCTCTCTTGAAATTATATGCAACGGTCTGGAAACAGTATGTATAGGCGGCGGCTATAATGAAGATGATTCTGAAATAAAGCTTAATTCAGGCAGCATCAAAATATATATGTACAGCCACAACGGTATTGCGATCGGAAGCTTCAACGGCGATGCAAATATCGAAATGTCCGAAAACTGCAAGCTTGATATGACTATCTCAGGCATAAAGATAACAGGTATCGGAAGCTGCCGCGGAATCGCAACAATCGCAAGCTCCGCTGATATTTCGCTTTCATGCAGCGGCGCTCAGGCGGTCGGTATCGGCGTTCTGGAGGACGGCGAGGGAAGCATTCTTATCCGCAAGGGCAAAATAGGAGTGAAAATGAATTCCGCAAAGCAATCCTGTATCGGAGCTATCGGCGGAAGCGTCAACCCAAAGATAATGAACGCCGAAATAACGATCGACTCCGAGGGTGACATTGCGGTAGGTATCGGCGACTGTCAGGGCAGCGGAAACGTATTTATCATGGATTCCGCTATCAACATGAAAATGCTCTGCGCCAATCCCCGTGACATCTGCTCGGGTTCGGGAGATGTTCAGATACAAAATTCAACCATTAATTCTCTCGTCAACAACAAGCGCATAGAACACAAAAGCAACTGACTGCTGACAAACTATAACGAGGGATATATACTCGCAAATAAAATATGAAAGGTTAGAAAATATGAAACTTGGCATGGTAGGTCTGCCCAATGTAGGCAAAAGCACTCTTTTTAACGCACTCACAAACGCCGGAGCGGAGTCCGCAAACTATCCGTTCTGCACCATTGAAAAAAATATCGGTATCGTGTCCGTACCCGACGAGCGTCTTGATAAGCTCGCCGAAATGTACGAACCCGATAAGTTTACTCCCGCAACCCTTGAATTCGTTGACATTGCCGGTCTTGTAAAGGGAGCTTCAAAGGGCGAAGGACTGGGAAACAAGTTTCTTGCCGATATAAGAGAGGTGGACGCTATTGTTCACGTTGTCCGCTGCTTTGAGGACGACAATATCGTTCACGTTGACGGCAGCATAAATCCGCTTCGTGACATTGAAACTATCAATCTCGAACTTATTTTCTCCGATATTGAAATGGTTGACCGCCGTATCGACCGAGCGAAAAAGGCTGCTAAGGGCGATAAAAAATTCCTTGCGGAGATAGACTTCCTTGAAAGGCTCAAAGCCCACCTTGAAGCAGGAAAATCTGCAAGAGGCTTTGATTTTACCGAGGACGAGTGCGAACTGATAAAGTCCACTCCCCTGCTCTCGGCAAAGCCCGTTATCTACGCCGCTAATCTCTCAGAAGCCGATTTCTCAGGCAACATCGAAAATAACGAGAATTTCTGCAAGGTACGCCGTCTTGCGGAGGAAGAAAACTCCGCCGTACTGCCTATCTGCGCTCAGACAGAAGCCGAGATAGCCGAAATGGACGAGGAGGACAAGGCGATGTTCCTTGCCGAGCTTGGACTTGAAGTTTCGGGTCTTAACCGTATTATCAAGGAGGGCTATGCGCTTTTGGGACTTATTTCGTTCCTTACCGCAGGTAAACCCGAGGTTCGCGCATGGACTATCAAAAAGGGAACGAAAGCTCCTCAGGCGGCAGGAAAGATACACACCGACTTTGAAAAAGGCTTTATCCGCGCGGAGGTCGTAGCCTTCAACGACCTTATGGAATGCGGCTCAATGGCTGCCGCTAAGGAAAAGGGACTTGTCCGTTTGGAGGGCAAGGAGTACGTTATGACCGACGGCGACATCGTTCTTTTCCGTTTCAATGTATAAGCAGGCAGCGTGGCAGCGTGGCGTTATCATTTTTTACACAGATTTTACAAAAAATCGTTGCAATTTAAGTCGAAATATGATATAATATAGTCGTAGGGATAAAAATTGGGGAAGTCTTGTAATATCAAGGCTTTTCAAAGCGTATGTTTTAGAATGGGGGAATTTTATGGACATACTTATCTGGGCGATACTTATCGTGGTTTTCGTCATTTTGGAGCTTTGCACCGTTCAGCTTGTTTCGATATGGCTGGCGGCGGCTTCGCTGATAACCATGATATGCGCCGCTGTGTTTGACGATATGCCGCTGTTAGGACAGTTCGGGGTATTTGTCGTTACATCGGCTGTTATGCTCTGCATATCAGTTCCGCTTATCAGAAAACGGCTGAACAGAGAACACATAGCGACAAATTCCGAGCTTAACGTCGGAAAGTCCGCAGAGGTCATCGAGGAAATAAACGCTGACAAAAATTCCGGTCGCGTCACTCTCAATGGGGTTGATTGGAGCGCAGTTTCGGAAAAAGGCGACGTTATTTCAAAGGACAGCATTGTTACGGTCACAGCCGTCTCAGGCTCTAAGCTTGTTGTAAAATTAAAAGTATAGGAGATTATTACTATGGAGAAATTCGGTACACTCATTATTTTGGCAGTCGCTGTATTTGCCATTGTCGTTTTTATCAGGTGCTTCAGGATCGTTCCGCAGGCGCATGTTTTTGTAATTGAACGCCTCGGCTCGTTCAAGTGCGAATGGCAGACAGGACTTCACATACTCATTCCTTTCTTCTACAGAATCGCAGGAAAGGTCTCTTTAAAGGAAAAGGTGGTTGATTTTAAACCGCAGCCCGTTATCACTAAGGATAACGTTACCATGCAGATAGATACGGTCGTTTTCTATCAGGTCACTGACGCAAAGCAGTACATCTACGGCGTTGAACGTCCCTTGGCGGCAATTGAAAACCTGTCCGCCACAACGCTCCGAAACATCATCGGTGAAATGGAGCTTGACGCAACTCTTACCTCCCGTGACGTTATCAACACAAAGATAACTTCTATCCTCGATCAGGCTACTGACCGCTGGGGTATCAAGGTAAACCGAGTTGAGCTGAAAAATATACTTCCTCCCCGTGAGATTCAGGACGCTATGGAAAAGCAGATGAAGGCTGAGCGTGAAAGACGTGAAAAGATCCTTCAGGCTGAGGGTGACAAAAAGTCTCAGGTACTTGTGGCAGAGGGTGAAAAGGAATCTCAGATCCTCCGCGCACAGGCTAAAAAAGAGTCTCAGATACTTGAAGCCGAAGCCGAAAAGCAGGCTATGATACTCCGCGCGGACGCCGTAAGGGAGCAGAAGATACTTGAAGCTACAGGTGAAGCTCAGGCTATCGAGCTTGTACAGCAGGCTTTGGCAGACAGCCTTGTTAAGCTGTCGCAAGCTAACCCCTCCGAAAAGGTCATTCAGCTTAAATCCCTTGAAGCCTTTGCAAAGGCGGCAGACGGAAAATCCACAAAAATTATCATTCCCAGCGAAATTCAGGGACTTGCCGGTCTTGCTGCAAGCCTAAAGGGTATCGCCGGAAACGACATAGAACAATAAAATTATTTATCCCTACAATATCAAAGCCCGAGACGCTCGTCCTCGGGCTTTTTATTTTAGTTCTGAGAAAGTTCGTATGCCGCCATGAGATACGGCGCTATCCCTTTCGCTTCATTTTCGACTATCCGCTCGCTGAGATAATATTCCGCTGAACCGTCACGGTTTTCCACGCCGCCGAGACCTCCCATAAGGCAGATATTTTTCAGCACGGGTATGTCCCCAGAACGGTCGGTATACTTCTCGGTCACTGCCGATAACGCCGCTTTGCCAAGCTCTGCCGAATCTTTTCCCAAAGTTCCCAGCCTGTAACCTTTCATAGCTCCGTAGGCATAGAGCAGAGTTCCGCTTGTCTCGGGATAATTTTTCTCGTGCTCGGGACGTGCCGGAAGCTGCAAAAGCATTCCCTCGTCGGTAAGACAAAGACTGAGGGAATCTGCCAGTTCTCTCAGCATTTCGCCGACCTCGCAGTCCCATGTTATTTCATATAAGTCCGCAAGACCTGCGCAGAGCCAGCCGTTGGACCGTAGCCAAAATTCCTTTGAAAGTCCCGTTTCACAGTCTGCCCAGAACATCTTTCTGTCCTCGCTGTAGCCGTGAAAATAAAGTCCTGTTTTTTCATCACGCATGATTAGACGAATATTCCGAACCTGAGACAATGCGTCCGAAATTATTGCCCTATCCCCTTTTAGCTTACCGTATGACGCCAAAAACGGAAGTGCCATATACGCTCCGTCAAGCCACATCTGATTCGGATATATCGCCTTATGCCAAAAGCTGCCGCATTCAAGCCTCGGCTGGACTGAAAGCTGTCCGCTGTACAGCCGTTCATATGCCTTACGGTATCTCTCGCAGCCCGTCAGCTCGTGAAGCTTTATCAGATTCATGCCGCCGCAGATATTATCAAGATTGAAGTCCGAAGCATTCATCGTGGGGATAACTCCGTCCGCATCAACATAGCTGTCCGTAAACCTTGCCGCATAAGCGATATAACGCTCGCCGCCGTACATAAGCAAAGCCCGTATCATGCAGCCGTCCATGTAATTCCACTTAGGCTGCTTGCGGAAAATGAAATTCTCCCTGTTCCATTTCGGATTCAACGGGTCTGAGCTAAGAACAAGCCTTTCTATATATTCACGAGCCGTCCGCTCAATAATGGTTTTGTCCGTCATCCCGACAAGCCTCCTGCGGTAATTCCGCTTATAAATTTTTTCTGAGCAAGTCCGAAAACTGCAATTGACGGTATCAGACCAATGACCGACATTGCCAGTATCTTGCACTGCTCATAGCCGTTGCCTGTACTGTCGGCGGAAAGTCTCAGTATCAGGGACAGCGGATACTTCTCCACCGAGCTTATCATAATAAGCGGCGTGAGAAAGTCGTTCATTGTCCACAAAAACGTAAACACCGATATTGACACGATAACGGGACGAACACACGGCACAAGGATATGCACAAGGAGCTGAACCGAATTGCAGCCGTCTATTCTTGCCGCTTCGTCAAATTCCTTTGGAACGCCGCTGAAAAAGCGCGTCAGCATGAATACGAAGCTGCCCTCCGCTGCAAATAATGCCGGAACTGTAAGCGGAATATACGTATCGAGCGCGCCGAGCCTGCTCCACATAAGGTACATAGGCATTATCGTAACTATGGCAGGCATAAACATAGTTCCCATTAAAAGAGCGAAAAACAGCCGCTTAAACGGGAAATCAAACCGTGAGAAGCCGTATGCCGTAAGTACGGAAGATACTACCGCAAACAGCGTTTTAGGAATTATTACGGCAAATGTGTTGAGAAAATAATGCCCCATCGTGTAACCCGTGACGGTCTGCCACGCTCTTGCATACACCGAAAGATCGACGCTTTCAGGCATGAACCATGGTGAAGAAAAAATCTCGTCGTTAGACTTTAAACTCGCTCCCGCAAGCCAGAGCAGCGGATAGATCATCACTGCTGCCCCCACGGTCAGCAACAGATATGCAGCCGCTTTTTTCATATGTCCTCCCTGTGCCGCTTCGTAAATCCGAACGCCGCCGCTACAACTGCCGCAATAAGCGTGAACATCACCCACGACAAGGCGTTCGCATAGCCCATTTCCCGATATTTGAACATTTCGTCATATATAAGCATTCCGAGTGTGTACGTTCCTTTAAGAGGACCGCCCCCCGTTATCATATATGGCGCGTTGAACTCCTGCATTGCCGCAATGACCTGCAATATAAGATTAAGAAAAATAACGTTTTTCAGCAGCGGCAGCGTTATGGAGAAAAAGCTGCGTATTTTACCGCAGCCGTCAACCTTTGCCGCTTCGTAGTATTCACACGGAATATCCCGTAATGCGTTGAGAAAAATTATCATAGTCGAACCAAATTCCCACAGGCGCAGAAGAACTATTATCCCCATAGCGTGAGCCGAATCGCCGTACCAGCCGACAGGTGCAAGTCCGCAAAGCTCCAGAAGCTGATTTACAAGTCCGTCCGAAGTAAACAAAAACTGCCACATTATTACTACCGCAAGATTCGAGCCTAATATCGAGGGTATGTAAAAGATCGTGCGGTATACGCCTATCCCTTTTATTTCCATATTGAGCGTAAGCGCCGCAAGCAGAGAAAAAATAAGCTTCAAAGGCACAAGTACCGCAGTGTATTTCAGCGTGACCGCCGCCGCATTTAAAAAGCTGCTGTCTCCGAGCATTTTTCTGAAATTTCCGAATCCCGTAAATTCAGGCTGACGTATACCGTCATATTCGGTCAGCCCCAGTAAGAACGAAGAAACGAAAGGATACAGCGTAAACAGCAGAAAACCTGCCAAAAACGGCGTTATCAACAGCAGCCCCGTGTATTTGCTTACACCCACGGGATTACGGTATTTCTTTTTCATTTTCTTATCCTCTCCAGATATTCCGTTATCGAAACATACATCTCATGGGCAGCTTCAGCAGTATCGGCTGAATTGTATGAAACTTTTTCTATAGCGGTATTGTAGTATTCCTTCATCTGCGCAAGCTCCATATACGGACTTATGGTCATAGTATCGAGCTGTTCGAGAAGCGCATCGTTTTCCTGCGCAAGACCCGTAAGTCGACCGCTTTTTTCAAGACTTTCCTCGGCTGTCCGCGACGCCGGTATTCCTCGGGTCGTTCCAAGCAGCGAAGCCGCCTCCGTATCATTGAGCATGAAATCCATAAATGCCGCAGCCTCGTCAGGATTCTTAGTGTTCCTCGATATTGCGTACAGCAGGGACGGCTTTATCATCCAACCGCCGCTTTTACCGCTGTCGTCCGAAAGCATAGGTCCTGCTTCAAGAACTCCCTCGGAAAGGGTCATTTCATACTTTCCCACAGAACTGCCCCATTCAAGGACGCCTGCTACTCTGCCGTCTATAAATTCGGGCGACTGATAAAGCGCAGCCGTACCGTCCTCGTCGGTACGCATATCAATGGTACGGATAACATGTCCGTCCTCCAGCTTCTTGTAAAAATCCAGAGCCGCTTTAATATCCTCCTCGGTAAAGCCGAGTTCGCCATCAATTGTTATAAACTGCTTTCCAGTCTGCTGCTGAACGTACACGACCGCCAAATACCAAGCTGTTCCTCCCGACTGTATATCGACATCGAGAGGATAAATGTCCTCCTTGTGGAATTTTTCACCCAAGTCGATCAGCTCCGACCAAGTCTTTGGATATTCCGCCCCGAAATGCTTGTATGTCTCGGAATTGTAAAAAAGTCCCCTGCCGCTTACCGAAACGGTCACGCCGTTAAGCACGCCGCCAACCTCTCCGAATGACAACACCTCGCTGTCAAATTGAGTAAGATCGAGATAGTCCGTAAGCAGCTCAAGGTCGTAAAATCCCTTGCCGTCGGACGAAAAGGAAATGAGCCAATCGTAGTTTATCTGCATAATATCAGGCTCTGTTCCGCCGCTGAGCTGTGTGCCGACTTTTTCCGTCCAGCCGTCCCAGCCGCCGTATTCGGGTACTATCGTGATGTCGGGATGCTTTTCATTCCAAAGCTCAATAGCGCTGAGGGTAGCTTCATGACGGTCGTCCCCTCCCCACCATGAAAAACGCAAAGTACATTTATCAAGCGTACCATCCGGCGGAGTAAATCCTGATCTGCTTCCTCCGCAGGCTGAGAGAGAGGCGAGACACCCTGCTGCCGCCGTTAATATGTATTTTTTCATACTCTCAATCCTTAAATATAATGATATATTAATTATATACTATTTTTTTCTGAAAATCAAGAGGTCAGATGTTAATGTATGTGTCAAGTAAAAGTAGGCAGTGAATTTTTGTTCGAGAAAATTGTGTCAAGTATTATTGACAAAATCCCATCGGTGTAGCTCTGCGTGGAGATAGGCTTGCGGTTGTTGATGTACATCACGTTGACCGTTCCGTTGCCGATGTCTGCAAGCATATTCACACCCGACATATCACGGAGATTCTCCACAACAGCGGCATATCCCTGCGGAAAAACAGAACAGCCAACAATGCGAACGGAGTAGAGCTTGTCCTCATACTTGAAGTCAACGCTCTCATGCTGGAGCATATACTTTCTGAACTCCTCACGCTGACGGTTTACCCATGTAAGCGGAAGTCCGACTGCGAGATGAACATCTGCGGAAGTAATGCCCTCACGGTTCAGCTCACGGGCAATACCCATAAGTGTGAACAGATAGAAGTCGCTGTCCTGCCACTTGTCGGAGATAAACTCCTTGTGTCCCTCACCAACAAGGTAGTAGCCGCCATCAAAGAAAAGTGTGTTCTTGGTGAACGTAGGTGCAGCATTGAGCTTAGTGATGCCCGTAGATGTGACCGTGTTGGCAGTCTTGATGTTCCCGTAACCGTGGTCAATGCTGACGATCTGGAAGTTTTTGTATCGTTTCATAGAATACCTCCATATATATTGTATTCGGCTCTGAGATATGGTCGCCATCTCCTGAACCTGAAAATATTACACATCATTTCAGAGGACTTGGGGTTGCATGAATGTTGCATAAGAGTTGCAAAAAAATATAGCTATGCTTTTTCATTTATAAGTCGGATCAAAAATAATTCTTGCAATTGTTGTTTAAGTATGGTAAAATATTTATATAAGGATGTGATGTAATGAACATAGTAATATGCGATGACTGTGAATCTGATGCATTGGCTGCCAAAGATGTCATAAAACGAACCGCACAAGAATTACACATCAAAACAGAATTTGATATTTACTCAAATGCCACTGAGGTTGAAAAAATTTTGTTTGTGAAGAAAGAACCTGCCGATATTCTCATACTTGATATTGATATGCCTGAAATATCGGGACTGGAACTTGCTGAAAGAATACGGGCAGAAAATATGAATCTGATTATCATTTTTTTATCTGCACATGAAGAGTTCGTATTTAAAGCAATAGAATTTCAACCGTTCAGATATATAAGAAAAATGCGTATTAAAACTGAAATGCCGCTTGCTATTAGTTCGGCAGTAAGAGTAATTGAAGCGAACAGAGACAAGCAAATTATCCTTAATACTGATGACGGCGAAGTGAAAGTAATGATTTCTGAAATTATGTATTATGAAACTGAAAAGCGTAAAATTGCCATTCATATGAAAAATGGCATCACTCTTCTTTTGAATAAAAAAATTGCAGAAATGCAGGATTTGATAAACAAGGATAGTTTCATAATGATTCATCGAAGCTGTGTTGTGAATGCAGATTACGTGAAAAATATTCTGAATGGAATGATCGTGCTTGACAATGACGAAAAACTTATAGTAAGCCGTCCGCGCTATCAAGCTGTAAAGCAGCAGCTATTGAAAGTATGGGGTGAGTTATGAATACAATATATTGGCTTGTTGAATATGGCTCAACCCTGTTGGAATGTTTTCTATGCTCAATATTCTGTGGAACGTTTATTGAAGATACAGATTTAAAAAAGAATTTTCAGAGAAGATTTATCATATCATGTATAATGTCCGGAGTAATGCTATGTATTAATAATATTGAGCTATTTTCTCCTGTTACAGCTATTCTTGGACTGATTTTATTGGGATTTACTCAATTTATGATATATTCTAAGCATCCAATTAAATCTACTATATTATGTGTTACTTTCTTACTTGTAATAGCAGTAATTGATAATATTGTTGTTGGTATAATATCCTATACTCTACAAATGCCAACCGCTGAGATATATCAGAAAATGTCATTATATCGTCTACTGGCGATAATAAGCTCTAAATTCATATTAATGTTGGTTACTGTAGCGATCAGTAAGTTCTTTTCGCAAAAGATAGTAATTAAAAGAAAATATATTATACCTCTGTTCGGTATTATAGCGATCATGTTTATTATAACAATTTCAATAGCGTTCATTGATATAAAAAACAAAAATGTAAACACAGTGATTTCTATTCTTTTTTTCGCAATAATGATGATATTGCTAATGATTATCTTTTTTGGAACATTCAAGCTGGCAGAATACTATGAGAGTCAACAACAGTTGAAACTTATTGTGTTAAAAAATCAGATGTTGGAACAGTCAATGAGTGAAACAGAAGAAACTTTTATGCTTTGGAAAACAAGTTTGCACGATTTTAAGCACAAGATCATGAATTTAATGACGCTTGCAGACAATAATGACATACAAGGAATAAAACAATATCTTGAAAATGAAAACGAGCTGCTCAGTAAAAAACTTTTTTACTATAAAACGGGGAATGATACAGTTGACACTATTCTTAATATCAAACAGAAAATTGCAGAAAAAATGGGATCACTTTTGTTATTAATGCGGAAGTTCCTGAAAATTGCAATATTTCCGCTTCGGATCTTGCATCAATACTCGGAAATTTACTTGACAATGCAATTGAAGCGTCAGCAAATGAAGAAAGTCCGTTTATTGAAGTTAAAATAAGACCCGTCAAAGCATTTCTGATCATCAGCATTTTAAACAAATGCACAAATACTGAAACATCGTTGAAAACAATTAAATCTGAAAGTCATCTTCATGGAATAGGACTTCATTCCGTCAAGCAGACTGTAAAAAACTACGGAGGGGAGTTTTCTGTGAAGAAAGAAAATGATGTATTTAATGCAAAAATAATGATACGAATGTAGTATAGATCCGGCTTGAAAATATCATTCAAGCCGAATTTGTTGTAAATTCATTTAAAAATATACAATTCACGCAAAAAACACGACAATTCAGACATAATTTTACATAAATAGATTTTTATATGTTATAATACAATACGACAGTATGCTTTCGCTATTTTTCGTTGTACTCGTCAAATTTATGCTTGAAAATCCGCACACGCCGAGATATTAAACAGTCTCTTAAAGCCGTTAACAACTTTATGATTTCTTTTGTAGGGGGACTAAATCGTATTTATAATGGAGTGATACTATGAACCTATATCTATTTCACAAATACTGGAGAAAGCACAAAGGACGATTATTTTCTCTCATATTGTCTATCATTCTATTAACAGCTACGGCAGTGTTTTCGATACTTAATGAACGCTCAGATCTGCGAAACGACCTACACAATATGTATAATGTCGTGGGAAATTACGGCACTGTTCTTCATAATATTTCTGAGGACGACAAGGATAAAATATTTTCTCTTCCATATTTTGAAAGAATAGGGATAATCTCTGTAATAGGTAATATATCTGTTGGAGAATCCGACTATACTATCGGCGGCTTTGAAGACGAAACAGCGTCAGAGGACTATCATCTTCCGTTAGCTGAGGGAAAGCTTCCTGAAAAAACAGGAGAGATCGCTGTACCTGATTTTATTTTGAAGCAGATGTATGCAAATATAGAGATCGGTGACGAAGTATCATTCGAGTTTACTGATCTTAACGGCAGGAAACAACAAATGTCGTTCAAGCTTTCAGGAGTCATAAGCAGTGATACAAATCGTATGGATATGGAATATCATGGATTAAATTACGGTTCAACAATTATAAGTAATGAGATTCCCTATCCCAATCCATCAATATACATAAATATAAATGATACAGAAAAATTTCAGAAGTATTATAATTATCTTATTTCACCAAACGAGAAAAATATGTTTTATGACGGGACGCAGGAACTTGATTTGTCATTATCTGAAGCGGCGAATTACGCAGACAGTATTTCCTCGGGAAATATGTATTCTAATCTGATAAGAATGTCAGATAATATTGGAAATAATACTCAGGGATTGACCGGTTCCGAAACTGATAATATTAAAGTAATTCACATTATAACTTTTTTCATGACGATCATAGCCTCCATAGCAATGTTTTCCGGTGTAATATCAATTATGCCGAAAAGAATTGAATCGCTCCGGCTGCTGCGTTCTATCGGTATGTCGAAGCGCAAGCTTTTTGGTATGTTCATAACAGAATTTTTCCTGTTATGGATGATCGGAAATGTTTTAGGTATTGCATTAGGCTGCGGAGTTCATGAAATTGTTATACTTTTCAGAAAGCTGGTCGGAATATCTGCTTACCGTGGATATATAGTTGAATTTATTGTCGGTGAGATAACGGTGTCACCGCTTATTCTGCCGCTGATCTTGTCGGTTATAATAGCTGCTGTATCACTTATAATCCCGATATATAAGATCATCACCATGACCTTTTATAAAAAAACTTCTGTCAGAAGATTGAAGAAAAAAGTTAAAAGCCTCAATACAGCCTTTTCAAAGATCACAGGAACAGTCTTGCTTACAAGTATTTCCTGTTTCTCGATAGTCATGGTTATTATAATAAGCGTATTCGGATATTGCTATTATACAAATATCGGAAAAGGAAAAACTCACTTTACAATGGGAAATGAAAACGTTTCTGAAAACTATTATAAAATTCAAGGCATCAACATGAAGAAAAACGATCTGGATTGCACTGTTACAGCAAATATTCCGAGGGGAAATACTATTGCCGTCTATGACAAGGAATATGGTATCACTGCTGAAAAAATTTCAAAGCTTTCAGAAACGGCAGAGGTTTATTCATGGAGTATCTATCCTGCATACAGCGTTATTTATGACGAAAATGACAAGCTTCCTTTAAAGCTTGGACAGAATATAGTTCCGTTTAACGATGAATGGGAGCATTATAACGATTTCAAAAATAATACCATTTATGACGTTCAGTTTATCCTTATCAATGACGGCATGATGAAATTACTTGGCGATTATTCCGAGGATGATGTGGTACTTATGTGTCAGAATGCAAATTTTACGTTTGATATAGCCGAGATCATTCCCATGTTTTCATGTCTGAGCGATGAAAATACTCACGTGCTGCTTGATACGTCAAAAAGAATTGATGTAAAAATTACTCAGCAATATGATGTTTCCCAGATAAATGAAGAATCAAATGATATTCTGAAAAACTGCGCAGCATTCAAATTTTCGAGTCCCTGCGCAATTGTAATGACTGCTGAAAAGGCTGAAAAGCTTGGATTTTATCATGCTGAATACAGTTCGGCATTTATGAAATTCAAGTCCGAACTTACAGATGAAGAAATGAGACGAACCGTTTCTGAAATCGTAAATAAACCTGTTCAGATAACAACTATCTGCGAACTAAAACATAATGCAATAATGAACACCTTGTCTGCAAACACAAATGTATTTGTGCTGTTTATTCTGCTTTTTATTCTCTGTATAGTGAGCATTATCAATCTTATCCATATGAGTGTTCAGAATAATCTTGAAACTTTCTCAACTCTTCATGCAATTGGACTTCCTATAAAAAGAATCAGAAAAATATTTATATTCAAGGTTATAAAAAATATATTGATCGCCATTATAGCAGGAATTGTAGCATCTCTTGTCGGGAAAGGTATACTGATCATGAAATATAATGAATATATGGATCTTCTCGAAAAGCAGCAATTGGTTGCAGGAAATAAAGCCTTTCCTGATATGATCTATTCATTTACTCTTTCTGAGATCGATAAAAGTAATACCGAACTTTATAGCCTGACAGAGCGCATCAATAATATTAAAGACACATTTATACTTTACAAGGAAATGTGGTCTCCAAATCTGTTTATTCCTCTGTTTATCATATGTGGAATTATCCTGATAAGCGCATTGATATGCTCTTTGGTATCAACAAAGAAAATTAAGGACGAAAGGAGCATGAGCGATGATTAAAGTTGAGAATTTATCAAAGACATATGGCAAAGGCGATGCTGCTGTAAACGCTCTGAAAGAGGTTTCGCTGCAAATCAAGGCTGGAGAAATGGTTGGTATCATCGGTTCGTCCGGCAGTGGAAAGTCTACATTGCTTCATATTTTAGGTGGTCTTGATACCGACGCTGTTGGTGAGGTTTACTATACCAATACCAATATCATGAAAATGGACGATGTGAAACTCTCTAATTTCCGACTTAAAAATATAGGTTTTGTTTTTCAGTTTTTCAATCTTATCCCTGAACTTACGGCAGAAGAAAATATCAGACTTCCGCAGATGATGATAAAGAAAAAATCTGCTATTTCAAAAGGATTAGCAGAAAAACTTGGTATTATCGACAGACTTAAACATTATCCCGATGAGCTTTCGGGCGGACAGAAACAGCGTGTGGCTATTGCAAGAGCTATTGCCAACAATCCAAAGGTTATTTTTGCAGATGAACCGACAGGAGCGCTCGATACCCGGACTTCTGAGGAAATAATGAAACTGTTCCATGACCTCAACGAGCAAGGTACGACCATCGTTATTGTTACCCATGATCCTGAAGTGGCTAAACAGTGCGACAGGATCATTGAAATTTCTGACGGCAGAATAGTTGAATAAAGGTAGTTCTTAGAGCATGTTCAGAATCTCGACGTGTGCAGATTTTCGAGCATAATTTTGTCGAAGTCAAGGAAAAAATTCGCAGGAATACTGTCGTATGGCACGGATTTTTGACGCAGAATTCGGCAAAATTTGCCGAAAAGACGTGCGCGTGGAGATTCTGAACAGGCTCTTAATATAAAATAAAAGCGTGAGAGAAAATCAACTCTTACGATTTTTTGTTATATAAGATTTAGGAGTGTGTTTATTATGCGTAAACACGCTCTTATTATTTCTTTTTTTAATTCGTATAATAATTCAATTTCAAGGTCTGCCTATATGGTCTTTTCACCACAGAATACTGTGGTGATTTTTTTATTTCTTCTGAAAGCATATTTAGGGGTGAAAACATACAAATACTTCCGTTTAACTATCATTGTGATATTGGTTTTGCATGGTTTTGTCATAGCTTAAATTATCGAAAAATAGCTGTTTTGGGTATGTTGTCCATAGAATTGATTCAATGACCTGATACAGACCGTGTTAAGGGGCAACAACTTTAAGGACTTTGATGATTCAATCATCATAAAATGGATAATCAAAGCCCTATGCGGTGTAATATTTGTGTCGAATACTTATTATATCGCTTCGGCATTGTTCGGATTCGGCACAAATGTATGTGCAAATGGACTGGCAACTTTATTCGGCACAGGTGACTATCTTGATACAGCGCTTGCACTGAATAAGTCCTCACTCAGCGAACTGTCTCTTGGTGAGCTGATGACCGTGTGGTTCATTTCCCTGATCGTTCATCTGGGCGTGATGATTTTGATAGTAGCTATCGTGATCACGCTTGCAAGCCGTATTATCGAGGTATTTATGTATCTTTCGGTTGCACCTATCGCCGTGAGCCGAACCGCCACGGCAAATACAGAACCCGTGCATATATTGTCCGTGGTGCGAAGTCCTATCACGGAAATAACCGTGGGCTGATCCATAAGGCTGTTAATCTGAAATATCGGGTTCAGGGCGATAAACCGTCCGTAGCAAAAACGATAAAATCATGGCAGCCGAAAACGAAAAAAAGGCAAGCTGTTCAAGGCAAATGCCCGTGTGGTTAATTTTGCAGTCCATGATGTAACGCAAACAGCAGTCGATACGGCGCTTGCCGCTGAGACTGTCGGGCTGAAAGCATCGGATATTGCCCGACGTGAAGTCCGTAACAAGCTAAAGCAGAAATATACCCGTGAAGCCGTTGACGATTATCACCGTGGTATTTTCTTCATGTGAAAGACGGCGTTCGATGCTGTCAAGGGTACACATCAGCATTTCAAGCAGAAGAAACAGCACAAACTTGAAAAGGCAAAATTCAAGCTGAAAAAGGCAGATCATGCCGTATTCAAGGCAAAAACATATCAGCCAAAGCTCAAGGCGAATAAGACTGAACTGAAAAATGCAAAGGCTGAATATAAGCTGAAAGTCAAAAAAGCTAAAGGCAGTCATCTCCGCAAGGCTATGAATAAACGGTGCAAACAGGCGTTTCAGCAGTCTAAGCGTGAACTGAAATTTGAGCGCAAGCAGCTTAAAGTTGATAAGAAGTTCAAGAAAAAGGAACTGAAAAATCAGCAAAAGCACTCGTCCAGGACTTCTTATTCTAAAGCCTGCCACATATACAGTAGGACGAATGAAAGCGTCCGCATGGCAAAAGGCGGTCAACGAAGATCAGGACAACGATTTTGTACACACTATTGACTCTGCAAAGCGTAGAGTTGCCGAACCTATCAAGGACAAAGTAAGCAAACCTCAGCGACTGCAAAAGCAGGAGAAAAAGCGTGACCGTCTGAAAGACAGTGAATCAAAGTCTAAAAACCGTCTGAACAGGCAAGAAAACAGGCTTAAATCTAAGCACGACAGCTATAAAAAGCGTAAGAAAAAGCCGAAGTCCAAGAGCAATAAAAAGGCTAAAAATACGATCGCTAAAGTTGCAAAAGCGGCAGATAAATTTGTAAAAAACATCTGTGAAAAGGAAGTCATAAAGTTCTTTGCGACAATCGCAATACGGTCTGCGGAGAACGGGCTGTGTCGGCTGTCCTTTCAGCAAGCACATCAATGAGGAATTGGCGGTCATTGAAAAATATGATCCGAATCTGTATAAGGCGGCAGTTCATATCTTTGGTAAATCATACGAATATACGGCGAAATACCGTGCTTTCGTCAAGGAAATGAAAGCAAAAGAGAAGGAGGAGAAAAAGCGACTGAATGAATAAGCTGAGAATAATTCCATGTACATACAGAACCGCTTGCGACTATGTAAACTGCTATCATCGACACCATAATGCACCTGTAGGCTGCAAATTCTGTATTGCTGTATCTGACGGAGAAACTATTCACGGTGTTGCTACCTGCGGCAGACCTGTTTCACGGTATCTTGATAATGGCTTTACCTGTGAAATTCTCAGGGTTTGTACTGACGGAACATATAACGCCTGTTCGATGCTTTACGGTGCTTGCTGCCGTATCGCTAAAGCAATGGGATATGCAAAAGTTATCACATATACGCTGATTTCCGAAAGCGGCATAAGTCTGAAAGCAAGCGGTTTCATAAACGAGGGCAAGGCAGGCGGTATAAACTGGACAGGTGATCGGAATAAAAAGCAGAATATTCCCCATGAGTTCAAAAATCGGTGGGTCAAATATCTGCAGTAAGGGAGAAAAATCATGATAGACTGCATAGCTCTGCTTAAACATTTGCCTGAAATCATGATGATAACGGCTATTCTTGCACTTGTGGCTGGAATACAGTGTTTGATCGAAAGAGCGTTCCTCAAAAAGAGAAGTGCAAAAAATAAATAAAATTAACGGAGGTTTTTATTATGAAAGCAAAGAAGATTATTAAGGGTATTCTGGAACTCGGTGTTATGTCAGGTGTGGCATATCTCGCATATAAGTTCGGTGAGGGTAGCGGTGAGATAAACGAGCGTTTCCGTGAGAAGTACGGCAATAATGATAATGAGGATTATCTCAATGATGATGACGAGCAGCCCGACAATTACTATGGGACTTGCTTTGAGCAGAGGTACGACGAGCCTGACGATGGCTGTGTCGCTCCTGCGGATAGGGATACGTCAGCTTGTACAATGGAGGATCTGAAAGAAATGACTTCTGTAGAGGAATGTTCTTCGGATCAGGAGCAGAATTTCGCTCCGTTAAGCAGCATTACAACTGTTCCTGAGAAGAATATACGGAATCTTCTGCTTTACTGTATTTCAAAAAAGTTCAACTCTAACAAATTTATCAGAGGTTATCTTGATGTGGATCATGACAAAGCGGCGGAGATACTGTCTGAATTTCAGCAGGCAGGTTATATCGGCGACGAAATGGGCAACTACAGATACCCTGTAAATCTTGCTTTTTACGATCTAATCGAGCTGGTCAATGATAGCAGAGATAAATAAAAAGCACACTCTCCATATTGGGGAATGTGCTTGTGTGGGTGTGGTTAATTAAGCTGGTGACTTGAGCATAACAGAAAGTGCTTTGATCTCATCGACAGAAAGACCTGTTGCCTGAGAAATCTGTTCTTCTGATGCTATTTGCATTT
>Ga0129308_1000767_pt1 | contig 42322 bp, 42 predicted proteins | sample L827metagenome_FD_94440 | JGI IMG/M metagenome (GOLD analysis project Ga0129308, IMG submission 94440) | Ring-tailed lemur group fecal microbial communities from Wisconsin, USA - L827 metagenome | ecosystem: Host-associated > Mammals > Digestive system > Large intestine > Fecal | place: USA... | reverse complement strand
CGGCATTACTTTTGATATTTACTCACTTTATTACATGCCTGCCCAAATCTGTACTGCTTTAAGCGGCGCCTGGATTTTGAATCAGAAAAAACCGCAGCGCTTATTTTTTCTCTGCGGTATTCCTACAGCTATAGCCAGTGCCATCATTACAGCGCTGCTTTTTGGCGGAATCACCTCTTCAGCTTCAACCATCTTTGTGATTCTGTTCAATAAAGCCGGCATGCCTTTATCTTTAGCGATTTTCTTATCCCAGGTCATTTTTGACTGTCTGGATAAAGGGCTGGCCATGATACTGATGAGCTGTGCCCTGCAAGTCATTAAAAGAAGGGAGCATGTTTATGCAAAGATATAGTATTATTTCGCAAAAAGACTGCCGGGAAATCGTATTATTAAAAGCTTTTCCCTGTCTTTGGTCAAAATGTGCTTTTTGTGACTATATATTAGATAACAGCACCTGTGAACAAGAGATGATCAAAACGAATCATGAAGCACTTTGCCAGATTACAGGGCAATATGGTGTTTTGGAAGTGATTGATTCTGCCAGCTTCTTTGAACTGCCTCTGGCATCCCGTCAAGAGATTGAAGATATTATCCGCACCAAAAAAATCCATACCCTCTACATTGAAGTCCATTATCTGCACCGTCAAAAAATTGCTCAGTTGAAAAAAGACCTGGGCATCAAGGTCATTGTCAAAAGCGGCATTGAAAGCTTTGATGGTCCATTCAGAAATCAGGTGCTCAATAAAAATGTTCACTTTGAGACGATTGCCGAACTAAAAAGCTGGTGTGATTCGCCTTGCCTGATGGTAGGCATCCAGGGACAAACCAGAGAAATGATTATCAAAGATATGGAAATCCTCACAAATAACTTTGATTATGGCACAATAAGTCTTTATCGCAATAACACGACATCCATTAAACGTGACGAAGCGCTTATTCAATGGTTTAAAGAAAAGTATGCCTTTTTAAAAAAGGATGCTCGATATGATTATCTGGATGATCCAACTGATTTTGGTGTTGGCGATTAATCAAAAACTCTTTTAGAATTGATAATCCTAAAAGAGTTTTATTTTACATTAAAGTAATGACCTGACCAGAGATTCTTTCATTAGCCAGCATATCCAAAACCGTTGCCGCAACATTCTCTACAGTATTAGGTCCTAAAGGCATTCTGTTTACAATTGCATTATAGCGTGCTCTGCCTTCTTCAGAATCATCAAATGCCTGCATTGAAAATGGTGTAGGCGTAAAAGACGGCAGTACCGCGTTAACAGTAATGTGCTGACGGCTATGCTCTGCTTTAATATTTTCCATCAGCGCTTTGCACCCTGCTTTAGCTGCGCCATAACCTGCTAATCCGGGAACCCCGCCTGTGGTAGACATAAAGCAGAACAAACGTCCAAAGTTTTGCTTAACCATGTGCTGCAGGGAAGTATGGAAACAATTAAAGACACTGTTTAAATTGTAATTTTGTTCCTTCAGCCAGAACTCATTTGTATATTCAATCAATGGTTTAAAAGTACCGCCGCCCACACAGGAAATCATCATATCAAGACGTCCATAAACTGCAGCGGTTTTATCTACAGCTGCTTTGACAGCATCATAATTGGTTACATCGACACGATCTGTCACGATCTCTTTTCCTGCGTCATTCATTTCCTGTTTCAAGGCTGTTAAAGCCTGCTCGTTCAAATCCCAAACAGTGATCTTAGCACCTTCATTCACTAATCCTAAAGCAACTGCTTTGCCAATGCCCCCGGCACCGCCAGCGATAATCGCTGTCATATTTTCAAATCTTTTCAAGTTAATTCCTCCTTTAATTTTATTGATTATTTAATCTAAACAGATTATACTAACAATATGTTCGATAAACAACAGTCAGTATATTCAGATAACGTTCGTTAGCCAACAATTAAATTGAAAAATGTTCAATAAACGACATGGGAGATGAAAAAATGATAGAAAAAAAAGAAGATCGTCGTATTCACCATACAAAACGATTTCTTCGTGAGGCTTTACTTTCTCTGCTTCAGGAAAAGTCAATTGCCAAAATCACAACAACGGAACTCTGCCGCAAAGCAGATATTAACAGAAATACCTTCTACAGTCATTACAGCTATCCTGAAGATGTTCTCAGGGAAATGCAGGAGGAAATTTTAAATATGATTCAGGATTTATTTGAAAATTCTATTCATGAAAACAGTCATCCGGTCTGTGATATATGCATACTTTTAAAAAATCATCCGGATTTATCATATGTGCTTTTTAACCATGCGGATCAGCAATTTACTGAACTGCTGGTCAGACTATGCCACGAAAAAAATATTCATGACTGGAAAAAAATCAGCCGATACACCGATGAAGTCACCGCAGAAAGATTTTATCGTTTTGCGCTTTCCGGCGCAACAACTATCATTCGCAATTGGTGCAATGACGGATTTAAAGAAAGTCCGGAAAGTATTGCGGAATTTATCGAAAACGTATCCCTGGAAGGCATGAAAGGATTGATGCATTCATAATCTATGAGAAAGATAAAGAGCCTCCGTCTGGAGGCTCTTAAGCTGACTGAATACCAGCAGCTATTAATTTTTCAATACCTGTATTAATACGTTCAATAGATTTTTCTTTGCCTAAGATATGAGCAATTTCAATAGCTCCGCCTGGTGTAAATTTCTTACCCGTTAAAGCTAAACGCAATGGGAACAAAAGCTGTCCGTTTTTCATGCCCTGTTCTTTCGCAAGATTCATCAGAGCATCGTGAATGCATTCCTGAGACCAGTCGTTCAGCTCTGAAATCAATGCCTTGCTTAAATTTAAAGATTTTAAGGCAATTTCTAAAGTAGTCTTCATTTTCTTATTAACATAAAGATCAATGTCGTAATCAGGCATAGCATTAAAGAAATCAATCATTTCCGGAATTTCACTTAAAATAGAAACGCGAGGCTGTAAAATCTTACTGATTTCCATTTGATCAAATTCAGGATTTAATCCTTCATAATAAGGCTTTGCCAGTTCGTTGAAGGCTTCAACACTCATCTCTCTTAAATACATGCCATTCATCCATGTCAGTTTTTCAATATCGAAAATTGCTGGAGCACGGTTAATACGTTCAACTGAGAAAGCATGTGTCAGTTCTTCTAAAGTATAGATTTCCTGATCTGTTTCCGGAGACCAGCCCAGTAAAGCAATGTAATTCAGGATTGCTTCAGGCAAATAACCTTTTTTTACTAAATCCTGGAATGAAGCATCCCCGTTTCTTTTAGATAGTTTATGCTGCTCGTCTTTCATAACTGGTGCACAATGAATGTATGTTGGAATCTGCCAGCCATACGCCTGATAAATCAGATTGTACTTTGGTGTTGATGAGAGGTATTCATTGCCACGCACCACGTGAGTAATGCCCATTAAATGGTCATCGACAACATTGGCGAAGTTATAAGTTGGATAGCCGTCGCTTTTGATTAATACACTTTCATCAAGCGTGTCATTATCCACTTCAATATCGCCATATACTTCATCATGGAAGCTTGTTTTACCAATCGGATTAATTGTCTGGCGAATCGTGAAAGGTGCACCGCTTGCCAGTTTTTCTTCAACTTCCTGTTTTGTTAAGAAACGGCATGGATCACTGAATTTATAAGACTTGCCTTCCTGATTTGCCTCTTCTTTCTGACGTTCAATTTCATCAGTATCACAGAAACAGTAATGAGCACCACCAAGTTCTACTAATTTCTTAGCATATTCCATATAAATTGGCAAACGTTCTGACTGAACATAAGGACCGCAGTCTCCAGGTTTATCTGGTCCTTCATCATGATTTAAGCCAACCATTTTTAAAGTATCATAAATAATGTCTACAGCACCATCCACATATCGCTGCTGGTCTGTATCTTCAATACGCAAAATGAAATCGCCGCCGTCTTTTTTCGCAACTAAATATTCATAAAGCGCAGTTCTTAAATTTCCAATGTGCATATAGCCAGTTGGGCTAGGTGCAAATCTTGTTCTCGTTTTAGTCATAATCATCCCTCTTTTTTTGCCTTCTTATTTTACCGCATGTCACTTAAATAATCAACCAGATTTTATAAAAAAATGCCGTTAAACGGCATTCTTTTTCACAGTCTTGATACATTTGAAAAAATAGAGATATTTTATGACGATAAGTACCATTAAAAAAATACGCAGATGCAGGCTTGGGGTAATAGCGATAATGCCTATCAGCATGGCACTGACAGGCAGCAGGATCGTCAGCTTCTTTTGCAAAGTCATTGATTTTGTCTCGACAATTTCCTGAACATGGTTCTGATAAATCTTTGTTTGATGCAGCCAGTTGGAGAAGCGCTCTGAACCTCTGGCAAAACAAAATGAGGTTAAAAGCAGAAAAGGCACTGTAGGCAATACAGGCAGGGCTACACCAGCAACACCCAGCCCTAAAGAAATCCAGCCAATAGTCATGTAAATGAGTTTCATTCTTATCCTCCTTCATAAGTTAGTTAAAGCTAACCAAATGCAGTTTAACATACTTTATGCACTAAGCAAAGATAAAAATGTTAGAAATTTAATTTTAGTCTAACTTTTTGAAGGCTTCTGAGAAAAAACAATATATTTCTTTTCCTGACTGGCAATGACCCGATAGCTCAAACAATAAATAGTGACAGGTCTTTGATAATAGCGCACCAATTGATTTAAAAGACACATAATTTTGGCATAAATGGCATAATCTTTGAAATGTTTTGCCATGACAACAGCCGCTATCTCTGTCCCGGTATCAAAAAGTAAATTGATTTCCTTTTGAAAGCGGGATGGCACATGCAATTGTCTGCCCTTGGAAAGTTCAGATAATCCGAATTTGCTTAATTGTTCTCTGTCTATCTTCATGGTTTCTCCCTCCTTCATTCTATTTATCTAAATAAAGAAGGAAAAAGTCTTCAAAAATAAAACTGCCCTTGTTGAGCAGTTCTATTCATGCCAGCTTAATTGCGTTCTCTTTTTAACACAAATCCCATCATCACGACAATAAAATGTTTCCATCAGTGTTTCCTGATGATTGATGACTGTTCTTGTTTTCAGTAATTCATGAGCGGTGTTGATTTTTTCTGTTTCTATGACCAGATATTCTGTCAAAGATTCAATAGCTAAATTTTCTGGCACCTTCCCCGGTTCATAGCTTGTCTGACAAATCACCTGATTATTGCTATCCATCTGCAAAACAGTGATTTTTGTTGGTGCATACATTAATGAAATAGACAAGCTGACAGAACATGTACTTTTCTTTTCAGTACCATTTTCATTGATGGTCATTGCTTCATCCATTTGATGTGTCCAGGCGACGCCCTCCGCAAAATCTTCATCTGATACAATACCATTTCCAGAAGTCATATAAACCGAACCATCACTTCTCTGATAGACAGGATTCATATAAAGGGCATTTCCCAAAGGGGTCAGATAAATCGTTCCTTCAAGAGCAGCCTCTTCCCCATCATCATTCACAGTTAATCCTGTATGTCCCTCACTAATTCCCTCATCGGTAATACTATCAATGTATGTCTGGCCATTGGCATCTTCCATTTTCGGGGCATAGAACGCTTCGCCCTCCACATTTTCAAAGCTGTATCTTTCAATCACCCCATTGGACATCTCTGTTGTTTTCAAAACAGCCTCTATTTGTGATGCATATTCCAGGGGTTCTTTCGTTACAAAAAAGCCAATCAGCTGACTTTCTTTGGAACCTGTCTCTGCTTCTTTTGCCAGCTGACAACCGCTTAAAAGCAGCGTTAATGTTAAGCATAATCCTATGATTTTATGTTTCATCGTCTTCCTCCAGTTTTCCATCAAATTTCAAAATATCACCAACATCACAGTGAAGATAAAAACAGATTCGATTGATCGTATTAAAACGCACACCCCTTGCCTTACCGCTGCGAAGAATTGATAAATTAGCTTCTGTAATTCCTACCTTTTTACAGAGTTCTTTCGAAGTCATCCCTCTCTTTTTGAGAATATCTTCAAGATAAATCTTAATTGCCATCTTTTTTCTCTCCTATATAAACAAGTCAAGATCTTCTTTAAGCCGCTGATTATGCTTAACATAACGGCTAAACAGATGCGCCCCAAGGACCAGAATAATAGACAAAAGCGGAATCTGTATTTCATGGTGAGTCACCAAAAGTTCATCTGCCCAGATCAACTGACTGATATTATAAATGGGGATGGCAAGCATGACTATTGCCAATGCTATGGCACTTAAAGAAGCCAGCTGATTAGCCAAGCTTACCGTATGCGTACTATAAGGATTATATTTTAAAGACTCAACCAGTTGAATAGAAAAATCTAATACAAGCACATCCAGCAAATAAGGAAGCACATCGGTTATCCAGCCCATTACCAAAAACAGCTGACTCATGCCTAAATCAACATCACTGCCAGTATTTGAGCGTTTTAGTTCATTGATCGATTCATAGAGTGTTCTAGCCGAGCTGCCAAAAATAATATAAATAAAAATTGCCGCCAAGGCACAGAGCAGACAGATCAAATATTGATGCAGACGCTTGTCATCAGCTGATTTAAATTGATCAAGACAGCATAAAATCAAGTACCCTATTAAAACTGAATTGATGCAGCTGCCATAAACCACTGGATAATATATCTGACCTGATTTGAAAACAGGATTAATCATCAGATAAATGAATATCAAAAGCAGTATGCTTAAGCACCCTAACAGACCATCCCGCCATTTCAGCTTCCGTTTCTTTGCAATAAAGCCCATCACCACTACAGGCAAAAGACAAAAGACGAGATAAAGTACCCAGGCAATTGCATTGCCCATGGCACTTGCAAGTGAAAGTTTTCTTAACAGATAAGCTATTTGTTCGTAGGGAAAAGCTGCGGCTGTTGGATAAGCGGGCATGACTGTCAGCTTATTAAAGCTCAATATAAAGCAAATGACGGCCTCTGCAGCTAGGAATACATAAAATCTTTTTCTTTTCATGTCATCCACCTCCAAATTATTGTTTTTCGATAATTTCTAATTAAAAAATATCATAAAAATTATCGTTTGTCAATAATTTAAGGATGCAAAAAAAGAGCAGTAAGCCTGCCCCCCTCTGTTACTTTAAAATATCATCAAAGGATTCTTTTGTAAATTCATACAGCGTAATGCCAAGTGCCATCGACAGATTTAAAGAATCTATCTTGCGGGTATGAGGAATCAGGACACTTTGCCCGTAATTGAGAAATGCATCAGGAAGTCCGCTGCTCTCATTGCCAAAGACTAAACTGTAAGGCGCCCTTTTGGCAATGTGATGAATACTTTTTGCCCCTTTAAGCATCAGACAATAAACCTGATGTCCGGGATTGGCCTGCAGATAATCTTCAAAGTTATCAAAGTATTGAAAACGAATATGGAACATAGCGCCCATGCTGGCTCTGATGGCTTTAGGATCAAAAATATCCACACCAGGACGCACAATAGCCAGATCTTCAATGCCAAAGCCCAGCATCGTACGCATGATTGTTCCCAGATTTCCCATATCCCCGGGATTAACAAGCACCACATGATTTTTGGCTCTGTCTAAATGCTGCTCATATTTTGCAAATACCCCAACCGCATAGCAATTATCCTTCTTGCTTAATTTCTGTATTGTTTTATCATTGACCTCTATTTCAATATGTTCTCTTTGACAGAATGCCTTAATTTTAGCAACACCCTGATTTTTATCACTTTTCGTACTTAAAATTACCTTTTTAACGTGCTTTATCCCATTTTCTAACAGCTCGATTGTAGGAAATACACCTAATGTATAACTTTCCTGGCTGTCTTTTTGATATACTTTCATCTCCTGCGCCCCTTTCTATCAGTATTATAGAAGAAAAGACACAAAAAGTAAATTCTTAACAATTTCTTTAGGACTTTTGTCAGCACTTTCGCTATAATGGAATTGAGGTGAGATTTACAATGAATAAAAAACATATTCTCGTCGTTGATGACGAAAAGGAAATCACAGACTTGATTGAAATATATCTGACAACAGAAGGCTATGAGGTCAGCAAACGCTATGATGCAACACAAATTGAAAAGGATATTGAAAACGTCGATTTAGTGATTCTGGATATCATGATGCCAAAGATCAATGGTTTAACCGCCTGCCAGATGATTCGCGAAAAAGCTAATATCCCTATCATTATGCTTTCCGCTAAATCCGCAGATGCGGATAAAATCATTGGGCTGAATTTAGGTGCCGATGATTATATGGTGAAACCTTTTAATCCTTTAGAACTGGTAGCCAGAGTTAAATCTCAGCTGCGCCGTTACACCACGCTGAACCCAGGCACTGAGGTATCTGAAGATCTGATTACGATTCGGGACCTGGTGATTGATAAAAAGCAGCATACGGTTACGATTCACAGCAACCCTGTTGCTTTGACACCAACCGAATTCGAGATTCTCTCACTGCTTTGTTCTCATCCTAATGTTGTTTTTTCCATGGAGGAGATTTTTGAATCGGTCTGGAAAGAAAAGTATTTTGATTCCAACAATACAGTGATGGTACATATTAGAAAGCTCCGTGAAAAAATCGAGAAAAATCCCCGCTATCCAGAGTACATCAAAACCGTTTGGGGAGTTGGCTATAAGGTGGAAAAATAATGCTTGAAGCACCTACTAAATTCAAATACCGAATTCTCGGGAATCTCTTTTTATCCCTTTTAGGAGCGGCGATTATAACTACCACGCTATTAATTATTTTTTCCTATCTGCGTTTTTTTACAAATCTTGATCCCCACCAGCGTACTTTCTTATTAGGCATCATTTTTCTTTGTTTTCTGTTTCTGATTTTCTCAAAACTCATGGACATGAGTTTTGCCTATATTCGCCGACTGACATTAACCATTAATAAAATTGCTCAGGGAAATTTTGATGTTGCTATTCCTATTGAGCAAAATGACGAACTTGGTTATATCGCTCATCACATCAATATGATGGCCCGGCAGTTAAGAGCTGCCAAAATTAAAGAAGACCGCAGTATCGAAAAAGAAAGACTGGCGAATTTGGCTTTAAGAGAAGAAGAAAAAAACAAGCATGATCTGATTACCAATATCGCCCATGATTTAAGAACACCGCTGACATCTATGATGGGTTATTTACAGCTGCTTACTGAAAATCAGAATCTGGATGAAGCCACAAAGGCAAAATATTTGAAAATTGTTCAAGATAAGGCTAAACGTCTCAATCATTTAATGGATGATCTGTTTGATTACGCTTCTTTTTCCAGCAATCAGATTCATTATAATGAAACCCGTCTGAACATTTCTGAACTTGTCGCTCAGCTCGCCGATGAATTTTACCCGGTTTTTGAAAAGCATCAGCTGACATTAAATATGACCATCTCCAGTCCGGTCATCTACGTCAATGGCGATGGCAATCTGCTGGCCAGAGTATTTGATAATTTAATTTCCAATGCCGTTAAATATGGTACCGATGGTCATGCCATTGATATTCAAATCAGTCACGACGATATCTCGGTCACCATCAAAGTCATTAACGATGGCCCAGAAATATCCCGCGATGAATTGGAACACCTGTTTGAAAAATTTTATCGGACAGATGCCAGCCGTTCTTCCAGCACCGGCGGCACCGGATTGGGTCTGGCCATTGCCAAGAGCATTATTGAAATGCATGGCGGAGAAATTTTTGCCACCAGCCGCAATCATAAAACTTCATTTATTGTCGTCTTAAAAAGAGCACCCGAGGTTAGTTAACCCCGGGTTTTTTTTCGTCTGAAATCAGGATAGGCATTTTTATCCAGATACCCATCATCGATTAATAAGCCAATCAGATGACCAATCAACAGATTTTCCTGACTGGCGGCATCCAGAATATTTTCCAGATTTAAATGACTGACCAAGCGCTGATATCTGGCTGCGGAAATCCACTGTTTTTTGGCAAAGGCATCTGCCTGATCCAGCAGCTCCTCTTTATAAACAATACTGCAGCTTTTCGAGCGCTGACAAACAAGGGTTCCCAGCATCTGATAAAGTGCCAGCCAGAATTCATCTTCATATTCGAACTTTTCTGCTAATCCCATGATGACCCCTTCACCATGATATTTAAGGAATCCCATTGCTTCAATATCCGGCATCACTGGCAACAGGCAAAGCGCAATTCCCCAGCTGGCAAGCAGTGTAGACAAGGGAATAATCGCCTCATCCAGTGTTAATTTCATCAGTTCTCTTAATGATGGCAGCTGTTTTTTTAAAAGTGTCAGATTCAAATTGCCAATTTCAATTCTGGAGGCTTCCCATTGGCCCATTCTCAGCCAGACAGCCAGATGATAAACATTTTCCTTTGTACTGGTGATATGCGCCATATAGACAGGAATATTTTGCAGACTGGAAACGCCGATAAATTTTCGAAAATAAAAAACTCTTTCTTCACGGGTCAGAAACTGCTTAGGTGCATATCCCCACTGGTGAAGCCGTTCATAAGGCAGGTTTGAAGCCAATACTTTTTCCTCTTCACTCATCTGCATGATATTCATCAATTCTTCTTTCTGCTGGTCATATAAACTTTGCAGCTGTAAAAGAAAATCCGCGCTGACATCAAATACATTGGCCAGTCGGATGGCCATCGCTGCAGTCAGGCTTTTTTTCTGATGAATGATTTCATTCATATGTTTTAAACTGACACCAATACGGCAGGATAATTCCTGCTGGGTCATATGATTTTTCTTAAGCAATTCCTCAATGACCTGTCCGGGATGAGTAAAAAAAGTCTCGTTTTTCAATATGATCGCCTCCAACCACGCATACCGCCATTATACGACATAATTTTTTCCATTTCAATGAAAAAACAGCCATCTTTGACGATGACTGTTCCGGTTATTTATCCTAAATCTGCTTTATCTTTAAACGTAACGACTGCGCGTTCTGTCCCATGAACATCAAAAATTTCAATGATATTTTCTCCTTTTTTCAATAAAGGTCCAGGAACATAAAGCGAACGCTGCGGTCCCCGTTCAAAATAACGGCCAATATTAAAGCCATTAATAAAAACATTTCCTTTTCTAAAATCATCCAGATAAATAAAGGTATCCTGCGGTTCTTCAATCTGCAGTTTTCCCCGATAAAGTGCCGGCAGACTGCCAGACTGAACGGCTTCAAAATGCACTTGACTAAAATCATCCATTTCCAGACAGTACATCTGCCAGCCATGGATTTCCTGAATGCCCAAAAGCACCGCTTTGGTGATGCCTTTATAATCATATAGCTCAGGTCCATAGTTAACGCGTCCCATATTTTCTGTCAGAATATCCAGAACAGCAGTTTTTCCGGCAGGCACACCGATGAGTATTTCTTCATAGGCCTGATCACGTTCATAAACACCTAAATACTTGCCGTCCAGATAAATGCAGGCCCGATCATGAAGGCCCATGATTTTTAATGGCCGAGGCTGGAATGGGCCGGTTAACTGTGCGCGATATAATACAAAACCAAAATTCTGCCCTAATTTTTCCATAGGCAGAACATAGGGCTTGGTAACCACACGGCTGGCAAAATGATCCAGCTGCTTAAATAACGGCGCATATGCTTCAAGCTGCAGTTCACCATAGGCTGCTTTTGGCTGATCATGGACTTCTAATGCCTCAATTGCAAAACCGTGTTTCCTTAATACTTCCTGACAGGCATAATATTTTTCTGTACGATCACCATTTTCATTTAACAGGCAGTGGTAATCATAGCTGGTGACAGTTGGCTGATAGACTTCCGCATGATTAGCACCATTCCAGAAATTAAAGTTGGTCCCGCCATGGAACATATAGAAATTCACGCTGCCGCCTATTTTTAAAATTTCGTCCAGTTCTCTTGCGGTATCATCGGCAGCCCGGACATGATGTTCTTCGCCCCAGTGATCAAACCAGCCATTCCAAAATTCCCCGCACATGAGCGGACCATCTGGCTGAAATTCCCGCAAATGCTGGAAATTACGGTGACAATCGCTGCCAAAATTGACAACTTTAAAGATATCCGGCAGCCCGCCCCCATTTAACATGCTCAAATCATCCCCATCACTTGTGAAAAGGAAAACCGGCATATTTTCATCATGAAAAATATTGGCCACAGAGCGCATATAATCATGATCCATGCCATAACTGCCGTACTCATTTTCCACTTGCATCATAATAACGGGTCCGCCATTTTCAATCAAATGGCCTCTGATATGTTTAAATACCTCATGAAAATAACGGCGAACACATCCCAGATAAAGCTCATCCTGACAGCGCAGCTTTATGCCTTCTTTAGCTAGCAGCCATGCCGGAAATCCGCCAAACTCCCATTCCGCACAAATATAAGGTCCGGGTCTGATGATCACATAAAGTCCCAGCTTATCTGCGATATCTATAAAACGTTCAATATCCAATAAACCTTCAAAGCAAAACGTTCCTTCATGAGGCTCATGCAGGTTCCATGGCATATAAGTCTCTACCGTATTAAACCCACAGGCCTTTAATTTTTTCAAGCGGTCTTCCCAATATTCCGGCACAACTCTGAAATAATGAATGGCCCCGGAAATGATTCTGATTTCTTTCCCGTCAATCAGAAAATTTTTTTCATTCAATGATACTCTCATCCTGATCATCCTCCCTTAGCACCATTATAACAGTTTTCTATAAGGAAGTCCTAAGGATATTGTTTTTTGATGTTTAAATTTGTGTTATAATAAACCCAGAAGCATTTTACAGGTCAATAAAAAGGAACGAGGGATATTTATGGCCAAAAGAAAAACAAAACAGAAAAGCTCCATCATCTTTCCATTTGCGGCAATCTTTTTGGTTTTTGTACTCATTTATCTGGCAACGCCAAAACTGTATACAAAAATTAAAAACCGTGAATATGACAGCAGTATTGTCCAATTAACTTCTGCCATCAGCACGGCAGATGATATCCAGACACTGATAAGTCGGTATGCAGTAGAAAACAATGCTTATGTCAGTCTGAAATGTGATCAGGATGCCTCCAAGAATCAGAATACGCCTGTCTTAAGTTCTGTTTCTTATATTTCCAAAACTAAAGAGGCTGTCTTAAAAGACGGTACCCCGGTTACGTTGGAAATTCAGTATGCTAATCAGGAATTAAAAATATTAAATCAGGTCATGGCCATCGTCCTGCCGGTTTTTGGCCTTATGCTGATAGCATTGATGGGACTTTACAAATATTTAAATGTACGTATCAAAAGAGATGATTTTGAAGAATTCAGAAAAGTAACCGAGGCAATGCTGAGAATGAAGCCTAAAGCAGCACTTTCGACTAAAGATTCGGATAAAACCAAAAATGCGGCTGCCCGAAATATCAATGAACTCTATGCTCAATTATTACTCTCCATTCAGTCACTGCGCAATAAAATGAACGAAAGCACCGTGTTGGAAGAGCAGATGGTCTTAGCGATGCAGGAGCTTAATAAAAGCATTGATGCCCCTATTGAAGAAATCAAAAGCATTGTCAATGGCATGATCAATAATGAAGGCGTTTATAAAAATCATCATATCTACCTGATTGAAACGAAAATGAAACTTGAAGCACTTCAGGAAACAATTTCTAAAAAGTTATCTTCCGGTATTCAGGCCGCCGGCAGCAATGCCAGACATTCTGTCAGCGTTCAGGAATATTTCAAACAGCTGGCTTCACCTTATGAACTGCTGGCAATGGAAAAGAGAGTTGGCATACGTTACAAATATGAAAAAGATTTTCAGTCACCGATCAATGATTTAATGTTCCGCAAAGCTTTCAATCATCTGATGAACTTTACCTTAAAACAATGTCAGTCGCAAAGCAATATTGTTATTTTACAAAATCAATATGATATGATTGTTGCCTATAAGGACGCTGCTTTAACCCCTGCCAGTATTAAACGGGTCAAAGAAACGGATGAAGATATTAAAACCTTGTTTAAAATTATACAGAATATTGGCTTATTTTTAGATTTTGAAGCAACTCAGAAAAAAGACGGGATGCAGTTTGTCTTCCATTTTTAGACAAAAACCCGTCTTTTTTATATTTCATGAAAAATAATGCCTTTAATCAGCGCCAGATATTCTCTGACATAAAATACACCTGAAGCAATCGTCTGGATAGGCGCACCCACGCCAAAACCATCAATGCCCATCTTTTGCGCTATTTTTTTTGCCCGGTATAAATGATACGGATTTGAAACAAGCGCTGTTTTTTTATGATGGAAATCATACAGATGCTTGGCATAAGCGAGGTTCTCATAAGTGGACGTTGACTGATCCTCCATCAAAATTCTTTGCTCATCTATGCCATGATCCAGCAGATATTGTTTCATCGCCCAGGCTTCGCTGACCCATTCATCCGGTCCCTGACCACCGGCAACGATGATGATGGCCTCCGGATAACAATTCGCAAGCTCTAACGCCTTATTTAAGCGTGTTGATAAAGAAAGACTCAGTCGATCCTGAAAAAGACCAGCGCCAAAAACAAAGATAACATCTGGCTTTATCGAAAAAGGATGGTGCTGTTCGGATAGCGAAAGAAAAAGGAACAGGAGAAATCCTAAAACAAAAAGACCCATAAAAAATACGATAACCCTGGACAAAGGTGCCGGTATCCAGAAAAAAAGAGAGAAAGGTCCATAGAGTTCAAACAGGCTTATCATCATGCCAATAACCCCGGCATAAAGAAAATATCTGGAAAAAGCCACCAGATGATGCGCCCATTTTAAAATCAGATAATAAATAGTACATAGGGCACTAATGATAAAAAGACATTTCATGCAATCCCTCCTCTCTCTAACATATGAAAAGCCGCTTCGTTGGGGAAGCGGTTATTTGATACTTTGAACAATTTTTTTGACAAGATCTGCACTGACAACATCGTAACAAAGCGCCTGCTCACCTGTACCATAAGCATAGCTGACACCAGGATTAATATGTGTTGTTGGATCAGACACCCAGTCTTTACAAGAAGAATGAACCTGTGAAATCCCGGTTTCATCCATTAAAGCTTTCGCATTACCAGCATTTACACCGCTGCCGGCTAAAATTTGAATCTTTTCACCATATTTATCCTGCAATGTCCTGATTAAGGCCCGGCCATCATAAGCCTTGGCTTGCAAGCCAGAAGTCAAAACACGATCGACCCCAAGTGTGATTAATAATTCCATCGTTGCCTCAGGATCTCTGACACAATCAAAAGCCCGATGAAAAACCGCTTCTTTGCCATAATGATGAATGAGTTCAATCATGGCTTTATTTCTTGGCTCATCGACATTCCCGTCTTCTCTCAGAAAGCCAAATGCCAGGCCATCAGCGCCTGCTTCCAGCAGCTCTTTGGCATCGGCCATCATTGCCTCATACTCGTTGACAGTATAGCAAAATCCTGCCCCGCGTGGACGTACCATGCAAATAATTGGCAGTGATACTGCTTTTTTAGCCAGCTTAACTGTCCCAATCGCCGGCGTTAATCCGCCTAAATGCAAGGCGCTGTTTAACTCAATACGATCTGCTTTTCCAGCTGCAGCATTCAGACAATCTTCATAACTGCCGCAGCATACCTCTATTATTCTTTTCATGAAAGACACCTCTCTTTTCTTCATTATATCTTATCTTTTATTTTTACTCAATCAGAAGCATCATTATTTTTACTTCCCTGAACAGTACAGAGACTGCCGACAACCTGATATCCAATTTTCTGATAACAGGCATTAGATGCCGCATAATCAGCGTCTGTATATAAAATAGGTGTCAGCCCATCTTCAATAATAGATGATGTGACCTGATGCACTAAATGAAGCGCATAACCATGCCGGCGATATTTTGGCACTGTATAAACCATGGAAACCTTGCCATAAGGCGCCTGCAGTCCCTTGCAGGTAATTGCCGCAATTTGTCCCTGAACTTCCAGAACAAAGACACCTCGGTTCTTCATTTTTTCTAAAATCATATCTTTACAGTCGGGAATACTGAAATCATGCCCTTCCATTTCCCAGGCACCATCATGGTATAATTGCGCTAGGATATCTATGTCGCTTTTTTCAGCCAACCTGACATGACCATCACTGCTTTGCGAAAGCGGCTGCAGCTTGTCCAGACGATAGGATAAAAGATTTATCTTAATCTCGATTTCCTTAAAATAGGCATCAGTCTTTTTCAGACTTTCCAACAAGGCATAACTTAAATTATAATGATAGCCTTTTTCTAAAGGAAAAGCAGCTTTCAGACAATTTCCAATACCAGATACGAGCGCTAAATCCTCAGGATCCTGGCAAAAGACCCAGACTGGGTAGGGATGTCTGGAGAAACAAATAATGATATTTTCATGATCTGTATAAATATCCTGACAAGGTTTTGCCATAATGGACACTAATACCGAAAAAGTAATACCGTCTTTTTCTAACAATGCCCGATCCGGCAAATCTGCCTGATTTTGGTAATGCGTTAAACTCATTCATTTCCCTCCTCCGTATTATTTTCCAAGCCTCTTAACATCAGCCGTTCTGTGTTTAACTGAGACTTTTTCTTCCTTACAGGCCGTTAATGTGACAACTTCACTGGTCAAGGCAGCGAATCTCTGTTCACGGGGAATAACGTATTTTTGAAAGCTTACCGTTTCTTTCATGATTTTCCAGCCATCAAAACAATCTTTCAAATAAGTTTGCAGCTCCTCTTTAGAAACATTCACTTCAAATTGTGCCGGCAGATTTTCTCCAGTCGTCATGTCTCTTTCCTGAACACCGGTATTGATTACCAGACAAACAACGCCTTTAGCGCGAATGCCGTTTTTTATTTCATCAATTTTTCTAAAAAAGACTTCTTTTGAACAGACATGTTCCAAAGCCGAGACCGCTATAATCAAATCATATTCATTTTTAACAATTTCATAATCCTCGATCGCGGCCGCAACACCGTGAATCTTATCCTGGACATTTAAATGCTGTGCATTTAAATTCAGCTTTTCAATCGCTAAATCGAGAATATCCACACAGTCAATGTCACATGTGTATTTTAAAGCAAAAGGCAGACAATTTCTTCCGACGCCACATCCTAAATCTAAGATTTTCAGATTCTGACGATTGTCAAAGAGGGGCAAAAGTTCCAAAATCGTTTTGATGGCCTTTTTAAGCCAGCCCTCGGATTGATATAATGGCATTTCCTGATACATTTTGATATGTGAAGCCCGTTCTGCTGCTCTGATTTTAGCCAGATTTGCATCCTTCATTGTATATCCCCTTTTCTCTAAAAAAAGATGCAGCTATTGAGGATAGCCGCATCTTAATGATTGGTATTGATTATTTACCAAAATATCTTTCTAATAAGCCCTGTAATGCTCTGCCATGTCTAGCTTCATCTCTAGCCATTTCATGAACTGTATCATGGATCGCATCCAAGTTGTTCTTCTTAGCGCATTTAGCTAAATCAAATTTACCAGCTGTTGCACCGTATTCGCAGTCAACTCTCCAAGCTAAGTTGTCTTTAGTCGTAGCTTTCATATTTGGTTCTAAATCTTCACCTAATAATTCAGCGAATTTAGCCGCATGTTCTGCTTCTTCGTAAGCAGCTTTTTCCCAATATAAACCAATTTCAGGATAGCCTTCTCTATGAGCGATTCTAGCCATGCATAAGTACATACCAACTTCTGAGCATTCACCTTCAAAGTTAGCTTTTAACTGTTCAAAGATATATTTCTTATCTTCTTCAGAGATATCAGGATTGTTTTTAACAGTTTTTGCATAAACACCATATTCGTGTTCTGCTGCTAAAGTCATTTCTCCTTCTACCTTTTTAAATTTGTCTGCACCTACTTTGCAGACTGGGCACTGTTCAGGAGCGCTGTCGCCTTCATGAACATAACCACATACTGTACAAACGTATTTTGCCATTTTATTTCCTCCTTTAAAATTTACAGCTATATTTTAATCTATTTTCCACCTTTTAGGAAGAGTTTTGCTTCTTTTTTTAAAAAAATTTGAAATAGGCTTTATTTTAGCACATTTTTTGATATAATAGTGTCGATTATGAGCAAGGAGCGATAGAATGGAAGAAATTAAACAATGCCTAAACAAACGGGAAAGTCAGGCTATCGCCAATCAGGAAAGCCATTTTGAAAAGCTTTCTAAAGAAAAACAAAAATGCTTAATTGATTGGTGCATACTGAATTTCAAACCTGTGAAAACATTTAACACACAGATTACTTCATTTGACATTAAGGAAACTTTCTGTCAGAGTAAAGATGGCTTTTATGCAACCAACGGACAAATCAAAGGAGCCATGGTGAGGGCTGGATTTCAAACCAAGATGACAAAAGATGGTATCAACTGCCGCTTCAATATATCTAAAACTTCACCATACTTCAAAGATTAAACTGCATAGGCAGTTTTTTTCTTTGAACTAGATCACACGAACGGAGGAAAAAAATGAGTGCAATTTGGTACGAATTAAAACATGTCTGTAAGCGAACGGGGGCCCGATACGGCATTTTACACACACCGCACGGTGATGTCGAAACACCTATGTTTATGCCGGTTGGCACCCTGGCAACGGTCAAAGGCATCAGCCCTGAGGAGCTGCATGAAATGCGTGCCCAGGTCATTTTAAGCAATACTTATCATTTATGGCTGCGGCCTGGCGAAGATATTGTCGCCAAAGCTGGGGGTCTCCATCAATTTATGAACTACGATGGACCGATTTTGACCGACAGCGGCGGTTTTCAGGTCTTTTCACTGGGCAAAACCAGAAAAATTGAAGAAGAAGGCGTTTATTTCAAAAGTATTCTTGATGGCAGTGCTTTATTTCTGTCACCGGAAAAAGCCATCGATATTCAAAATAAGCTAGGTGCTGATATCATTATGAGCCTGGATGAATGTGCCCCTTATCCATGTACCCATGACTATATGAAAAACAGTGTTGAAAGAACCATCCGCTGGGCCAAGCGTGGTAAAGAAGCACACAAAAAAACGGAAACACAAGCATTGTTCGGTATTGTTCAGGGCGGAGAGTTCACCGATTTAAGAGAACAGTGTGCGAAAGCTCTAGTCGAAATGGATTTTCCTGGCTATTCTATTGGCGGCACCAGCGTTGGTGAACCAAAAGAAATAATGTACAAAATGATTGATGATGCCGTTAAATGGCTGCCGGAAGACAAACCGCGTTATCTGATGGGCGTGGGCAATCCGATTGATCTGATTGAAGGAGCGCTGCGCGGCATTGATATGTTTGACTGCGTTCTGCCAACCAGAGTCGCAAGACATGGTGCTTTAATGACAAGCCATGGCCGCATCAATATTAACAATGAAAAATTCAAGGAAGATTTTACACCGATCGATCCTGAATGCGACTGTTATACCTGCCGCAATTATTCCAAAGCTTACTTACGCCATCTGCATAAATCTGACGAGTTATTTGGCAAGCGTTTATTATCCATCCACAATGTTCGTTTTCTTTTAAAGCTGGCTGAAGATATCCGCCAGGCCATCCAAGAAGACCGGTTGGATTTATTTAAAGAAGAATTTTTAGAAAAATATGGACGAGATGTCTATGAAAGGGCGTTTTAATCATGAAATTAAGTGAATTTGATTTTGATCTGCCAGAAGAGCTGATTGCGCAGACCCCATTAAAACAGCGGGATCATTCCCGTTTAATGGTTGTCAGCCGTCAGGATGGCAGTATCAGTGACCGTCATTTTTACGATATCGTTGATTATCTGCATGAAGGCGATATTCTAGTTAGAAATAACACCAAAGTCATCCCTGCCCGGCTCTACGGAACAAAGACAGAAACCAACGGTCACGTTGAAGTTCTGCTTTTAAAAGACCTGGGCAACAGCACCTGGGAATGTCTGGTTGGCAATGCCAAAATCGTTAAATCAGGAACACTCATCACTTTTGGCAACGGTGAACTCAAAGCCAAATGTCTGGAAGTCAGGGATGAAGGCATTCGTATCTTTGAAATGATTTATGAAGGTATTTTTTATGAAGTGCTTGACCAATTAGGAACAATGCCGCTGCCCCCTTATATTAAGGAAAAGCTCTCCGAGCCAGACCGTTATAACACGGTTTACGCAAAAGTCGAAGGCAGTGCCGCAGCGCCTACCGCCGGGCTGCATTTCACTCCGGAAATTATTGAAAAGGTGAAGGCTAAAGGTGTGCAAATCGTTGACGTCACCTTGCATGTCGGACTTGGCACCTTCCGCCCGGTAAAGACAGAGGATGTATTAGAACATCACATGCATAGTGAATATTATGAAATGAGCGAAGCAGCTGCAGAGATTTTAAATAAGGCCAAACAAAATCATCAGCGCATCATCAGTGTCGGCACAACTTCTACCCGAGTCTTAGAATCTGTATACAGTAAATATCACTGCTTTAAAGCCACTAAGGAAAATACCAATATTTTCATTTATCCCGGTTATGAATGGAAAGCTGTGGATGCCCTGATTACCAATTTTCATCTGCCTAAATCGACACTGATTATGTTAGTCAGCTCACTGGCTGGTAAAGATCTGATTTTTAAAGCTTATCATCATGCGGTGGAAGAGAAGTATCGTTTCTTCTCCTTTGGTGACAGCATGTTTATCCAGTAATGAAACGACCTCAGAATATTTATGATGCCTCTTTAAGAAAGCTAGATGAAATTGCGCAGCTTGAAAAAAAGCCAAGTTTACTATTACATGCCTGCTGCGGTCCCTGTGCCTCCAGTGTATTAGTACAGCTTTATGACTATTTTGATATTACGATTTTTTATACAAATTCCAATATTTTTCCTGCAGCTGAATACCAGAGAAGACTGAATGAACTTAAGCATTTCCTGCCTCAGTTTAATCACGACTATCTGGCAGATATTCATCTGATAGAAGATACGTATGAACCGAAAAGCTTTTTAGAATGGGCGCATCTTCATAAAGATGATCAAGAAGGCGGACAGCGCTGTCATCTCTGTTATGAAAAAAGAATGCGCAAGGCCATGCAGTATGCCAGCGAGCATCATTTTGATTACTGCACAACCGTTTTAACACTCAGCCGCTTAAAAAATTCCAAAGTCATCAATGAAATTGGCAGAAAAATACAGGATGATTATCCCGATGTTCAATATTTTTACTCTGATTTTAAAAAAAATAAAGGAATTGATTTATCTATTGATTTAACTTTGATGTATGATATGTACCGTCAGGATTACTGCGGCTGTCCTTATAGTATGAAAAAACAGTGTCATGAGAAAGAATAACATGGCACTGTTTTTTTTCAATACTTCAATTTAAAATCAAAGAGTTCTAATTCCCGATCCCGATAACTTTCATCAAAATCATGACGCAGCGTCAGAAGGCTCAGCGAATCAAAGCCAAGCTTCAGATAAAGCCGAATGGCATTGATATTGCGGGGAACAACATCAATCGATATGGCTTCATAACCCTGGTTTCGCACAAGTTCACTGGCCATTTGAATCATTTGCGAACCGTAGCCATGATTTCGCTTGCTGGCCAATACAAATAAATCATCAATCCAGCAGACTTCACTTCCCCGATAATCTAACACAATAAATCCAATGGCTTCCCCATTTTCCTGCCCTATGTACAGCCGGTGTTGGCCTTCATTTAATTTTGGAATCATTTCATAGGATTCTTTGAATATTTCATCATAATCATAAGGCTTCTTTAACATCTCACGATGCCAGATATCAAATGCTGTTAACATTTGCGCAATGATCTCCTGATGTTGTTCCGCCAGATAGCTAATTAGCTCCATGATGATTCCCCCTTTTTATTAAGATAACATAAAATACATTTCTTAGTCTACCGTTTTTAATATTTCTCCCATAGGCACCCGGGCAACTTTTCGCATCTCAATCTGATGGACAATCAGATAGCACCCCAGTCCCATTACAAACATAACAGGATAAATCCAGCCAGCTATATAATACGTCAGCCAGCCATTGATTTCTGTCATCATTACCTGATAAATGATTTTCATCGTTCTTTCGCAAATAGGCAGTGTTATCAGCAGTGAGAAAATAGCCACAATTGCCGTGGCATGATTATAAAGTTTCCCTGCTTCTTTATCTGTATAGCCTAAAATTTTCACCAGCGAAATAGCCGCCGTATTTTTTTCAATCACCATTTTAGAAAGCAAATAGATTAAAAGCATATAAAGGAATAAAGCAAAGCCGCCCAATAGCGGAAACATCATGCCCATGGAATCATCCAGCTGATCAGCAATGACCGTTAAATCCTCCTGGGTAATCAGCGTTGCCACGAAGGACTCATCAATATCTGTTATCTTTTTATCAGAGAAATAGCCGCTGAACATATCCGGATCTAAATCAAAAGTCTCATTAAACGCTGACTGATCCATAAAAACAGTTAATGCCGCTGCGTAAGGATAAAAGCCAGCTACTTTAAATGTATAGCTTTTCTTTTCATAGGTTTTCTTTAAAACGATGGTATCACCGATATCTAATTGGCATTTATCTCGATAGCCCTCAGAAATGATGACTTCATTCTGAGCCTCTGGAAAAGACAGATCCGCAAGATAATTGGAGTCTTTATGAATACCATATACCATGATTTCTTCTCTGTTTTCCTCATCAAGATAAGTCACTGAAATTTTTTCAGCGCCAGCCTGATTGGTTGGCACAGGTGCTTTCAGAATATATTGGCAGCTGGCAATTTCTGAATGAATGACCTCATCCTTAAAATTTTCCAGCAATGGTGACATACATAATCCAAACATCAATAACAGATTTGCCAGCAGAATGCCAAAGAACATGGTCAGATAAGCAGACTTATTCTGAATAATGATCCGCATGCGAAAGCGTGTCAGAAAACGCCAGGATGGCAAATGCAGTGCGCTGGTCTGTTTGGTGCGTTTTAAATCATGGCGCAAAAACTGCATCGGCGATAAAGACAATGAGTAGCCCAATACCAATACATTAACAGCCAGGATAATCAGCGCCGGAATAAGTGTTGTCAGAATAAATGCCTCTAAATTCCATATTGTTGTATAACCTGGCAAAGAATAGCTGTGATAGTACATTCCTACCACAATTTCTTTCATCCAAGTATATCCTAAAATATTTCCAAAAATCGCTGAAACAAGCGTAACGCCTATTGGCATGGCCAGATAATGTGCCAACAGTTCCTGGCGGGTATAGCCGGAAGCCAGCAGGGTACCTATAACACCGGCTTCCTGTTCAATCTCACTGCGGGCCGTAACGGCAAAAACAAACGCTAAAACAACGATAATAATATAAAGAATCCAAGTCACCATCACCTTGTCAGAACCCATGTCCTCTCCGGTAAATGTAATTGCCTGATTATCCTGCCGCTTAACAAAATCCGTGACGACACTTCTGCTAATCAGCGTATCTTTGATCTCATCCGATTTTGCAGTCATTTTTTCATCGGATAAATCATTTTCCTGATATGTCCAGGCATAACAGTATTTGACATCGTCTTTCGCTAAAGCTGAAAAACCGTCTTCAGAAACAACAGCCACACAAAAACGATTCGCATCAAGCATCATATCAGAATTATTTTTAAACAGCGCACTGTAATCAGACAATGCCACCAATCCAGTAATCTGATATGTCCGATCATTAAATTTAAGTGAATCGCCTATTGCTAAGCCATTATTTTGCGCATACAGCCGATCAATGGCAATTTCATCTGGTAAAGCGGGCATTTTGCCGCTTAACACATCTGCCTTATTTACCTTCTCTCTTAGCGAATAAATTCGCAGCGTATGGTCATTAGCCAGACGAACATCTGTATAATAAAGCGGATCAACGGAAATTTTCATATCCTCAAGCGTCTCTTTAAGAGAATCATCCATTGCCATGGCTAAAGTAAAATGCCCATCTTCGATATTGTACTTGTCAAAGCTCTGATCATAGGCCGTTTTCATACTGCCGTCTGCGACTAAAAAGCCAGAAACAAAACCAATAGTCATTATCAAAAACAAGCTGAGCGCGGCATATCTGCCAAAATCCTGTTTAAAACTGCGCGGCAGTCTTTTCCATAATGGATTTTTCATATTCTCACCCTACCATTCCAAATCAAGCGCAGAAATTTTCTGCGCGCGGCGTTCATTTTTTATAATACTGCCGTCTTTGAGGTGGATCACCTGATCGGCCATATCGGCAATTGCCTGATTATGTGTCACTAGAATCACTGTACAGCCATATTTCTGATTAACATCTTCAATTAACTGAAGGATTTCTTTAGATGTCTGATAATCCAAGGCTCCCGTCGGTTCATCACAAAGTAAAATATCCGGATTCTTAATAATAGCTCTGCCAATTGAAGTCCGCTGCTGCTGTCCGCCTGAAAGCTGGCTAGGCAGTTTATGGCGATGTTCCCATAACCCCAATGTTTTCATCAGTTCCTCCAAAGGTAATGGACGGTCGCTCAAATAAGCGCCTACCTCAATATTTTCCTGAATCGTCAGATTAGGTATCAGATGGTATGCCTGAAATACATAGCCTAAATGTTTTCTGCGGTATTGGGAAAGTTTTTTCTGATTCATTGTTTCGATTTTTTCAGAATTAATGATCATACTGCCACTGTCAGGCACCTCAATGCCGCCAATCAGATTCAGAAGTGTTGATTTTCCTGAACCAGATGGTCCCAACAAGACACAGATTTTTCCCTTTTCAACAGAGGCACATAAATCATTAAGGACATGGACTCGATTATCTTTCTCACCAAAATATTTATGAATGTGTTCCAGTTTTAAAAACATAAATTCCCCTCCTATAAGTTAGTCTTAACTAACTCATTCAAAGTATATCCGGCCATATGACTGAAGTCAAATAGCATTTAATCGTCTGTTAGCATTTTTAAATATTTTTAACAAAATAAAAAGCTGCCTTTGCAGGCAGTAAAATTTAAAAACAGTCGTATCATTAGAGATTCTTTTCATTTTCATCATCAATAATATGTCCTTGTTTGACATGCGGTTCAATCAGTTGATGGCGGGAATAGTCCCATAGTTTTTCTGATCCGTCTTTGGTATGTTCATTTCTCTTCAAAATACTGGACAGACAAACTTTTCTTTCCTGCCAGGCCCGGCCATTCGTGGCATGATTTAACATCGTTGGCTGGATATTATCCATTGTATGGGCAAATTTAGCTTCCGCCGTCTCACCCTTTTCAAATTCATCCCAAATATTTCTGAATTTTGCGGCCTGATCAGAAGGCAGTAAATTAAAAATTCGCTCTGCGGCTTTTAATTCCCGCTCCCGCTGTGTCTTTTTAGCTTCAACATCATAGGCATAAGTATCTCCAGCGTCAATTTCTACGATATCATGGATCAGCACCATCGTCACTGTTTTTAAAACATCAATGGGTTCATTGCTGTATTCATTTAATAAAATAGTCATCAAGGCTAAATGCCAGGCATGCTCCGCATCATTTTCCTTACGTTTTCCGTCTGATAAATAAGTCTGCCGGCCAATCATTTTCTCCTTATCCGCCTCTAAGATAAAAGCAAATTGTTTTTCCAGTCTTGTTTTTTCCATGTCCATCCCTCCCCTCAAAGATTATAATCCCAACTGCTTGACCCAGGCAATATTTATCTTTTGTTTTTAGTTTTCTCTCAAAAAAAGCAATTCTTTACAAATTATGAAAATTCAGGGTTTCATGGTTGCAGGATAGCAAGATAGTGACTATAATAACATGGTCGGAAAAATAAAAAAAACAACTAAGCGCCAGCACTGCACACGCAGATGACGAGGGTCGGACTTATCGAAAATTCGGCGGATGGTCCGAAGGCACCATGCTGCCTCAACAGCAGGCAAACCCAGCCAGTGATGACTGGACAAATTCTGCCAGGCATGTATTTTTCCGCAAACACAAATAATAAGGAGGAAAAATTATGTGTGGTATTACTGCCTATTGCGGCAGGTCCAACGCTTTGCCTTTCTTATTACGGGGACTCGAAAAGCTTGAATATCGCGGCTACGATTCAAGCGGCATTTCTTTACTTGACAATAGCAAAATAATGACTGAAAAAAAACAAGGCCGATTAAAAGTTCTGGAGGATGTTGTTGCACCGCTTCAGCTTTATGGCACCAGTGGCATCGCTCATACGCGTTGGGCAACGCATGGCGAACCATCCGATGTCAATGCACATCCGCACAATAATCCGGAAAATACGATTTCTATTGTTCATAATGGGATTATTGAAAACGCAGATGAATTAAAAGCGGATTTGAAAGCACAGGGCTATGTTTTCAAATCGCAGACTGATACCGAAGTTATTGTGGCTTTGCTTGATTATTATTATACGGGCAATCCTCTGCAAGCTTTGCAGCAAACCATAGCACGTTTAAAAGGGAGCTATGCCTTAGCCTGTCTTTTTGCCGATCATTCTGACACAGTGTATACAGCCCGTCTAAACAGTCCGCTGATTCTTGGACAGGGTCCAAACAGAACAATGGCAGCCAGTGATATTCCAGCACTGTTAGGCAATGTGGATCATTTTTATCTTCTGGATGATCATCAGCTTGCCTGCATGACGCCTGATCATATCACAATTTATAATGAAAACTTAGAAGAAACTCAGGCCCAGCCTGTTAATTTTAATATTGACGCTGAAGTCATTTCTAAAGGTGGCTTCCCAACTTTCATGGAAAAGGAAATCCATGAACAGCCTTTTGCCCTGCAGCAGACATTAGGTGAAAATATTCAAGATAACAAAGTGGTTTTAGAGGCATTATCCGATATTAAAGAAGTATCCGGCGTCTATTTATTTGCCTGCGGCACCGCTTATCACGCATGTTTGGTAGCTTCCAGCTATTTTGAACAGCTGACAGATATTCCCTGCGTAACTAAAACGGCTTCGGAATTCCGTTACAGTGCGCTGCACCTTCCTGAAAACAGTTTAGCGATTTTTGTCAGTCAGTCCGGTGAAACTGCTGATACCCTCGCAGCCTGTAAAATGGCGCAGCAGCAAGGCGCTTTGACACTGGCAATCACCAATGTTGTTTCCAGTTCCTTGGCAAGAATATGTGACCGTGTCCTCTATACCAAGGCAGGTATTGAAATTGCGGTCGCTTCTACCAAAGCTTATACAACCCAAGTGCTGTTATTATTATTAGTTGCTTTACATTTTTCAAAAGCAGAGCATCCTGATTTGCTTGAGGATATTCAGAAACTGCCTCATCTTGTCGATTTAACATTGAATGGCAAAGAGGATTTTGAAGACTGTGTACGTTTCTTTGAAAAAGCAACAAGTGCTTTTTATATTGGACGGCAATTAGACTATACCAGTGCTATGGAAGGGGCTTTAAAAATTAAGGAAATTGCTTATATCCATGCCGAGGCTTTTGCGGCTGGAGAATTAAAGCATGGTCCGATCGCTTTAGTCGATGAAACAACGCCCGTCATTGCTTTAGCAACTCAGAAAGAAGTTCTGGAAAAAACGCTCTCCAATGTTGAAGAAACCATTTCCCGCAAAGCCCATGCGATTCTTCTGACTGAATCAGATCATATTGAATCCAAAGAGCAGCTGCATGTCATCCGTCTGCCCAAGACCCATCCGCTGCTTTATCCAATCATCGCTATTGTCCCATTACAGATTTTAGCCTGCCGTCTGGCAACTGTACGTCATCATGACGTAGACAAACCCCGTAATTTAGCAAAAAGTGTGACCGTGGAATAAAACAGTTTCTGTTTTATTCCTTTTTTTATAAACAAATGGCAAAAAGTATGTTATAATAGAGGACAGGAAGGTGATTTTGTGGATAAGAAAGAAGTGAAAGATTTAAGCGTCTACGCCAAAAAATTTGACGAAGATGTTGCCTCATTCAGAGAGTTCGAGGCTATGGACTATGTTAAATCTCTGAAAAACCAAAACCAGCTTGATGAAGCCATTGAAGTCGGAAAAACGTTCCTTGAGCAGCGCCCTGACTTAAAAGCGTATATCAATCATTATGGATATGCCCTTTACAACAAGTACATCAAAAATGAAGCTGAAAAAGAAAGCATGAATGAACAGACATTCTTTGAAATCGTTGATGAAATTCTGAATGTCTGCAAGCAAGAGCGTTTCTCACCTTATGAAGCTACCTGCAACGCGGTTATCAAACTTGCATCTAAAAAAGATCCTGTAGATTATGCAATGATTCATACTTATCTGGAAAAACTGGATCCAACTCTTTTAAATAAGGAGCCATTTGTGACTGAAGGTAAAAAAGAGGGTGAATCCAAATTTGAACGCTGGTATCGTTTAAATGTTCGTTCCTGCTATGAAACCGGTGATTACAAACGCTGTATTGAAGTCGCTAATCAGGCTATGACATTGAACATTAAATGGCATTACCGCAATGCTTACTGGATTCGCTATTATCGTGCCAAAGCACACCTCCAGTTAGGAGAGTACGAGGAATGCGAAAAAGAATATCTGGCTTTACAGACGCAGTTCTTTGATGTAGATTTCTATAAAGATCTCTACCATATCTATGCCGGACAAAATGAACATAAGAAAGCAAATACCTATTTGCTCTATGATGTTTACATTAGTGGTTATGATAAAAAACAGCTGCCTCTTTACCGCCTGCTCCTGGATGCTTCAAAAATCGCTGAACAGGAAAAAATTGTTGCTTTATTAGAAGCAATGATTGCCCAATTCAAAAATGAAGCTGGTCAGACTGCAGAAGTCGAAGAAAAATACAAAGATAAAGACAGCGGTGAGCTTTACGATTTAATGATTGATGAGCTGACCCGCCACCTGGATGCTTATGTAGAAAGAAAACATGGTAAAGTCATCCATTATAACGAAGAAAAACAATTAGGTACCATTGTTGTTACTGGTGAACCATCTGTCTTCTTCCGTCAGGCTGATTTTATCTATGATGATGAAGTTCGTCGTTATGAACGTGTTGATTTCACCGAAATCAAAACTTATGACACGAAGAAACAAACAGTTACAAGCAAAGCTTGTCTGATTCTTGAAGGCGAAGAAGACGATTTGCGTTTTAACTATTAAGCTGCACACTCTGCAGCTTTTTTTATTGCCAAAATGCCCGGTTTCTAATTTTTGCAATGCATACACTATAGCAGGTGATGCAATCATGATTTATTTATGTCTGCTTTTAGCGTTTCTTTCCAGCAGTGCCGGAGCGCTCTGTCTCCTGGCCACCAAACGTTTCAGTGAAAAAGTGATGTCGGTTTTATATGGCAGTGCCGCGGGCATCATGATGGCAGCGTGCTTCTTTTCCCTGTTGGTACCAGCACTTCACAGCAAAGACCCGCTTGTAATACTGGCATTTATATTTGGGATTATTTTTATTTTTGCCATTGACCATCTGCTTCCCCATGAAAGTGCAATGACACACGAAGTTGAAGGACTGCCGGCGAAGATTCCTTCCTACACCCGACTGATCTTAACAATGGCGATGCATAACATGGTGCAGGGACTTGCTTTAGGCATCAGTTTTGCGGCCAGTGATTCTGCCGCTGTCTTGATGTTAGGCGTTGGCTTAATTCTGGGAAATCTCCCTGAGGGCGCTGCCACAGCTTTGCCGCTGCTGCAATATTTTTCATCCTCAAAATCTGCTTTTTTAACTGCCGAAGCCTTAAGTTTTCTGGAAATTCCGCTCTGCTTTATCGGCTGCTTTTTCTCAGCACAGCTAAGCCTCCTTCTGCATCCTCTTTTTGGCTTTGCTGCAGCTATTCTCTTATATACAGTGATTGAAGAAATGATTCCGGATGCCTGGGCACAGCACAACCGGGCATTATCCACCCTTGCCTTATTTGCCGGTTTTAGTTTAATGATGGCTTTCTATATTTGCTTTTAAAAAAATCTGGAGAAACCATCTTAGATTTCTCCAGAGAAACTGCATTGATTATTCTTAAATTATTCTGTTCAGGGTAAAAAACAAGCATAAATACAGCGAAAAAATAATCAGCAGGAAAAAAGGCAGCAGGAAGAAATAATTAATCAACATACTGATAAAAGACAAAATCAAAAGAAAAGGTAAAAATGTATAATGATAAAATCGGACATAGAATTTGAAAACTTCAATTCTGCTTAATCCTTCCTGGAAAAGGAGTTTTATATTTATTTTTTCAGACTGTATAAACAAAATTTCCATAACATCTACTATAACAATGGATGAAAAAAGTAAAATGCCTCTCCCCACATCAAGTAGGTTTTGAATTGGCCTGGATAAACCCATCTGTTCACTTAAATAGGTCATCAGTAATATCGCCATGAAAGCAGCAGAAATCATGATGCATTTCCATCCAATGGAACGACGGGCATATTTTATTTTTTTTCGTAAATATGCTTTTTCCATAAAAAGCTGATGATTCTGTTTTCCGGAATCATTGTTTTCTGTTTTAATGCTTTTATTTTCCTTAAGCACCAATTCTTTATTGTTGATTTCATAAACTTTATCAGCGATTTCCATTAATCTTGAATCATGTGATGCCAAAATAATCACGGTCCCCTGCTCGCTCATTACTTGTTTTAATAAGTCCAGCAATATTTGAACGCTTTGACCATCCAAGGAAGCGCTGGGCTCATCCATTATTAAACCCCTCTTATCTTTGAGAAGAGATTTTATAATCGAAACCCGTTGTTTCTCTCCCCCAGAAAGATGCTCTATTGCAGCATTTTTCTTTTTAGATAAGTCAAATTTCTCTAAAAGTGCTGCGGCATCATCGCCAGACACTCCATCATATAATAATAAATTCTCCAGTACCGATAAATCTGTAAATAAATCATTATCCTGATTAGAATAGGCAATCATGCTTTGCCTGATTCTGGCTTTATTCTTTGAATCAACCATTTCATCATCTATCAAATACTGCCCCTCAAATTCAGTATTGAGCGCCAGCGCATTTAGCAGTGATGATTTTCCCGTCCCGCTCTCTCCGGTAATGATTACACAATCCCCTGCCGTTAAATCCATATTTACATTTTTTAGAATTTGCCGCTGATGATAAGCGACAGCTAAATTTCTTATTTTAATCATTGTTGGATCACCTTAAAGTTTGCTTATTTATATCTTCTACTGTGATTTTTTGCATTTAAAGCAGATAAAAATAGTAGGTATAAAAACCGGAATAAGAGAAAACAGCACAGAAGCAAAGAAAACCATTAAATGATAATCGGCAATTTGAAAGAGCGTATTTTGATATATCACAAAAGCAATCATAGAAGTAAAGAAGATAAAAACGGCTTTGATGAAAGCATCAATAATCATTGTTTTGTTGATCTCTTTATAGTGATAACCTATAGATTTAAGCAATGCTATTTCTTTGGACCTGGACCTAAATCTGTAAACATAGGCAAGCATCATCAAAATTGAAGCAATGATTTCAACACCCGCAATCAATAAAATACCACTGACAAGCGATTGAGTTGTCTCTTTTAACATTTGAAAATAGCCATCTGAAGCCATTGATACTGAAATATGCGGACTTATTTCCAGCAGCTGCTGTTGTTCCTTTTCGGAAAGAATGCCATCGTAAATGTAAGCAGATGGCCGCACTTTCTCTATTTGTAATACAGTCCCGGATTTTTCAAAGACGCTAAGTGCCTGATTCAAGTCATCTGAGAATAATTGGTGATAAATATCACTGATATCTTCAAAAGCCATATAGACAACATAATTATCCTTTGTATAATACAAATCAGATACGGAATTTAACAAAATACCGCTAATCTGAAGATTCTCTAAAGAGAGTTCCTTGCCCGTCACGTATTGACGAATTTCCCCAGTCTCTTTCTCCTCTATTTGCAAATTATACAGCACAGCAAAAACCTTTTCGATTGAGATTTTATCATTTTCAGACAAATCAATATTTAAAGTATCGGCTACTTCTAAAGGAATATAAATGCCGCCTGGCTCACTTGTCTGTAAACATAATTCTTCTCTGATGATCTCTTCATTTAAATATGGCTGAACCGATAGATTGCGAAAAGACTCGGATGTTAAATGGTATAGAAGGGTACAATCGAAATTATATTTATTCGTTTTCAAATCCCGGCATACCGATTCAAAACGATAAAATGGCCGCAGCTTCTCTGCATCATTAACAATCATGTTTATGCACGACATTTCTTCTTCAGAAAAGCTTTTGAACTGACTTGCTTCCTGTTCGTTTTTAATCAGCGTTATCTCCTGATTCACCCCATTGATCCGATGAGCCCATTGGCTAAACACATCTGTGCCGACAGATACAAAAACAGCACCAAAACCAGCGATCATTGCGCTAACCAACAATAAAAGAAAAGTAACAAAGAAATGATTTTTTTCATATGAAAGATTATACATCAGCAGGTTTTTAAAATTGCTTTTTCTATTATTTGCACTTACATCAGATAATAACTCATCCGCTGCACAATTTGAAACCTGCACGATTTTATGATTCTCTATCTGGTATACAAAATCGGAGTATTCTTGCACAAATGCATCATGCGTTGCGATAATCACGGTCAAATGTTTGCTCTGGGCAATGTCTTTAATCAAATCCAATAAATTCTTTTTATTTTCTGAATCTAAAGCCGAAGTTGGTTCATCAAGTATTAAAACAGAAGCATCACTGATCAATGCGGCTGCGATTAGTAATCTTTGTTTTTGTCCTTTAGATAACTTTTTAGCGGCTAATTTCAGATCAAGATTTAAATGAACCTTTTCTAAGGCACTTTGCGCGGTTGCATTGGATAAATGCGCATGCTTTGAAAACAGCTTCATATTTTCCAGCACTGTCATATGCTCCATTAAGGCAACATTTTGATGAATAAACAGAAAATGCGAAGAACGTAATTGTGATTTCCTGCGCTCATCAGAAACATCAACGCTCTCATCATTATAGCTGTATTGGTAATCGGTATGGTCAGCAATTAAACCAATCATATTTAAAATTGATGTTTTGCCAGATCCCGATTTGCCAATGACAGATGTCACTTTAGATTGATGAATATCTATTTGAGCATCGTCAAAGATTATTTCATCCCCATATTTTAAATGAATATTGCTTAAAGAAATCATGTATTCACCCCCAGTAAAATGACTTAAGCCATGAAAATTCATCTTTTATTTAAAACAAATGCTATTCTCCTTAAAAATAGAATACCTCAAAATTACAAATAACGCAACAAAAATAAGCATAAAAATAATAAAATTAATATTTTGTGATACTGTCATCATCCACTATCCGCCCAGCATTAAAATGTATCTTTGTTCTTTAAAAAAAACAAAATTTTTAAAGATTTAGTTGACAAAAGCTAAATAAAGGCATATTATATTATCAACAACTACTTAATAAAGGCGATGAAATGAAAGGAGTACTCCACACTGTTCTCAAGAGAGGTTCTGGCTGGTGTAAAGAACTGAGCAATGGTTTACGATTCAACATGGAGCTGAGTGCTGAACGAAATATCAAGTAGGCATTTCCGGACACACCCGTTAACGTGTTAAGGTATGAACATAAAAAATATGCGTACCTAATGAGGCTGATTTTGTGAAAAATCAGTGAATAAGAGGTGGAACCACGAAGCCAGAGCTCTCGTCCTCTATCCGAATTTTGGATAGGATGAGGGCTTTTTTTATTAGAGTTGTGTATCTATTGAAAAGGAGAAAAAGAAAATGAAAAAACTAACTGCTTTAATGCTTTGCCTGATGATGGCATTGACAGGATGTTCATCAACATCCAATGAGAATTCCAATACGAATGGTGCTTCTGAAGAAATGGTGCATATTGGTGTACTGCAAATTATGAAACACGGTTCTTTGGATCAGGCCTATGAAGGTTTCAAAGAGGCCATGAAAGAAGAAGGCTATGTTGAAGGGGAAAATGTCACTTATGATTATCAGGTTGGTACTAACAATACTGACACATTAGTTTCTATGTCTCAGAAATTAGTTGCCGATAAAAACGATGCCATTCTGGCAATCGGTACTGGTGCTGCCCAGACTTTATCCAATGAAACAAAAGATATTCCTATTATCGGTACAGCTATTACAGACTATGTTACTGCCGGACTTGCAGACAGCAATGAAAATCCAGGACATAACATCACAGGGATGAGCGATGAAGCCCCTATTCCTAATCAGATTGCTTTATTAAAACAATTAGTCCCTGATGCTAAGACGATTGGTATTATCTATACTGCTCATGAAACAAATTCTGAAATTCAGGCTGAACAGGCTAAAAAAGCCATTGAAGATTTAGGCATGACTTGTGTCATTAAAACAATCGCTGACCAGACAGCCATCACTGATACTTTAGTTTCTATGGCTGATGAAATCGATGGTCTCTATATTCCTTCAGACAATACTATTGCCGCAGCAATGGGTGCTGTAGAAACAGTGACTTGCGATGAAAAGATTCCTACAGTTGTCGCTGTTGAAGAAATGTGCAAAGACGGCGGCTTAGCTAGTATTGGTATCAGCTACTATGAATTAGGTAAAGAAACAGGTCATATGATGGCTAAGATTTTACGCGGTGAAGCAAAACCTGAATCCACACCTATTGGCATTATGGAAAAAACAGACGTTTATTACAACGCGAATATATTAGAAAAATTAGAAATGCAGCTTCCTGATGAACTGAAGGATTCAGCACAGGCAGTTGAAACTGAATAAAAAGGGAGTGACAAATGTGTTAGAGGTTATCAAAGGCGCCATCAGCCAGGGACTGCTTTGGGCAGTGATGGCTATTGGTATTTATATCACCTATCGCATTCTGGATATTTCCGACTTGACTTCCGAAGGAAGTTTTACCCTTGGCGCTGCCACACTGGCATTCTTTACCGTGCGCGGCGCCAGCCCCTATTTAGCGATTATAGCCAGCATTATTGCCGGGGCACTTGCCGGCCTTGTAACTGGTCTAATGCATACCCGTTTAAAAATTCCTACCCTGCTTGCCGGCATCTTATCCATGACCGGCATCTATTCTGTTAATCTGCGCATCATGGGGCAAGCCAATGTTTCTCTGACTAATCAGGATACAATTTTAAGTCGCTGTGCCAGACTTTTCGACATTGCGAAAGAACGTGATGCAGCTTTAATTTTAGGACTATTGATTTTAATTATTGTTATTACGCTGCTCTATTTATTACTGAATACAGAATTAGGCTATGCGCTTCGTGCTTCTGGTCATAATGAACAAATGATACGGGCATTAGGGGCCAACACTAATTTTTTAAAAGTGCTCGGCCTGATGTTAGGCAACAGTCTGATTGCTTTATCAGGCGGTCTGGTTGCTCAATATAATGGCTATGCCGATGTCGGTATGGGTATTGGGGCAATTGTGATTGGCTTGGCTTCGGTCATTATCGGTGAAGTTTTCTTTGGCAAAAAGAAAATTTATTTGAGTCTGATTGGCGTTAGTATCGGATCTATTATTTATCGAATTATCGTTGCTTTAGTTTTAAGAGCAGGATTTCCTGCCAATGATATGCGCTTATTTACAGCGATTCTGGTGGCGATTGCTATTTCCTTGCCTCAGTTTAAAGCAAGTATCAAAACACGGATTCATCAGTCAAAGGAGGATTAAATATGCTGGTTACGGAACATTTGAAAAAAACATTTAATCCTGGAACAATCAATGAAAAAACCGCAATTCAGGACGTTTCCTTAGCGCTGAAGGATGGCGATTTTGTCACTGTGATCGGCGGCAACGGCGCCGGGAAAAGTACCCTGTTAAATCTGATTTCCGGTTTATATCTGCCTGATAAAGGCCGTATCATCATCGATGACCATGCCATTGAAAAAATGTCCGAGCATCATCGTTCCCGTTATATTGGCCGTGTCTTCCAGGATCCAATGATGGGAACCTGCGCTGAAATGACGATTGAAGAAAATCTTGCGATGGCCCTGCGCCGCGGCAAACGCCGCAATCTCTGCTGGGGAATCAGTGAAAAAGAACGCCGCTTCTTTAAAAAACAGTTAGCTATGCTCGATCTTGGCTTGGAGGATCGGCTGACAACCAAAGTTGGCCTGCTTTCCGGCGGACAGCGCCAGGCCATCACTTTATTAATGGCAACAATGATGCTGGAGCCAGAAGCAGAAGAAAGTGTAGAAGAAAATCTATTGTTTGCCTTATACCGCGGCAAACGTCCATTCTATCATCGGCATTTAACCAAAAAAGATATCACCCGTCTGCAATGGACAGGAACAGACCTTAAAACAATCAAAAAAACAAAAGTGAAAGATCTTGATGACGTTGATAAAAATAAACTGGAAAAAGTGATGTCGCAATTAAGTCAGCCCGCTTTGCTTCTGTTAGATGAGCATACTGCTGCCCTAGACCCAAAAACAGCGAAAAAAGTATTGGAAATCACCAATCAGCTTGTCACCACAAATCGACTGACAACGATTATGATCACGCATAACATGAGAGATGCCCTGGCCTATGGGAACCGTTTATGGATGATGGATCATGGTCAGCTTATTTTGGACATCGAAGGTGCTAAAAAAAGCAATCTGGAAGTTCAGGATTTAATGAAATTATTTGAAAATTCATTAGCTCTTTCCGATCGTATGCTTTTATCATAAAAAGGGGTGACTATCGATGAAATATAAAAAATATCTGTTAAAACACCCGCTGACATTGATTTCTTCTATACTGTTAGGCGTCATCGCAACAGTACTTTGGGTCTATTATGCGCTGGTTATTGGAGACGTTATTGATGCGATAGGCAAAACCCGCCCGGAACAGTATGGTCTTGTTGTTCTGGGTGTTATTATTTTTGTCATTATCATACGCTTATTAAGTGCTGTTGGCTTTTCTATTCGTTCTATTTATATTAATCAAACCATCAATGAAATTCGTAATGATTATTTATCAACGATTTATCGTAAGCAAACGATGCCGGATAAAGGACAGGTACTTTCCCATATCAGTCATGACCTTAATATCATTAAAGAAAGATATCTGATGCATCTTTCGACCATGATAACAGACCTGATTTCTTTCCTGTTGTCTTCCTACTTTCTTTTGCGGATCAATGTGACAATTACCATTGTTTTATATATTGTCGCCCTGTTAGTTTTAGGCTTTCCTTCCCTATTCCATAAAATCATCCAGAAATGTCAGGATCAGATGTCTCAAAGCAGTCAGCTGTTCGTTGATAAGATTCAGGATGATATGAATGGTTTTGAGACAGTGCAGGATTATCATATCAGTGCACCTTTAGAGAAGGAAACAAGACATCTGGGTAAAAAATTAACGCAGATCACCACCCGTTCAGAAACCATCCAGGCAGCAATTGGTGAAACAGCACATTTATTTGTCACACTTTTAGGCGCCGTTGGATTTTTATTGGGGACTTACTTTGTCATGATCGGTGATATAACCTATGGTGAAATGGTCGCAATTGTGCAATTAAGCAATACCCTTGTCAGTCCAATAGATGAAATGACGCGCTGCATTCCCCAAATGATTGCCGGGAAGAAGCAGCTAAACTCTCTGCTTGACAAAATCAGCGAGACAAATATCTCCGTCACATCTGACAGGCAGTCTCCTGTTTTCCAAATTGAGTCGATTGAATTAAAAAACGTCAGTCTGGCACTTGGCCAGCAAACTATCATTGACCAGATCAGCTGCCGCTTTGAAAAAGGGAAAAAATATCTGATTGTTGGTAAAACCGGTTCTGGAAAATCAACGCTGCTTAAGCTCATTGCCTGCAATTACCCTCAGTATGAAGGTGAGATTTTATTTAATCAGACTTCATTGAAAGATATAGACAAAAAAGAATTGCCGCATTTAATGACAAAAATGAATCAATTCCCTTATCTGTTCAAAAAGTCGATCCGTGAAAATATTCGTTTATACCGGCAAATAGATGATCAAAGTATTCAACAGGCTTTAGCTGATGTTCAGCTGGAAAATCTAAGTGATCAGCTTGATCATACGATTCAGACTGATACCTACTCCGGCGGTGAAAAACAGCGTATTGCCTTTTGCCGAATGCTTGTGCAGAGAAATCAGATCTGTTTACTGGATGAGGCTACTTCAGCGTTAGATATCAAAACGGCAAATATCATAGAAAACAAAATTCATGAATTAGATACAGGGATACTTATCTGTATTTCCCATCATTTAAATCCTGCCATGTTAAAACAATTTGATGAGATCATTATTATGGATCATGGCAAAATCATTGAACAGGCAAATTACGAATCACTCCATCATAAAGAATATTTATCTATTGAAAATCGGTGAGCAGCTCTCACCGATTTTTTATAAAAATTTTCTTTCCAAATAGATCATATCTATTAATTGTTTGCCGCCCTCATAAATAGGGTGATCATAATAATCAGTAAAAAAATGAGGCACTGTATAAACTTTCTTAAAACCACATTTCTCATAAAACGGAATCGTTAAAGGACTGTCTCCCGTCCCTACTAATAAAGTCTGATACTGACCTTGATAAAGGGCAATTATATTTTCAATCATTTTTCTGCCAAGCCCTTTTCCCTGGGCCATTGGACTTACAGCAATATTCTTGATTTCTAAAACACCATTGCCTTCATCTGTCACCACCACAATCGCTAAAACTTCAGAGTCCGCTAATGCATACATAATTCCTCGCTCGAGATAGCGATCAATCATACTTTCCTGCTCATCTGCCAGTAAAAGTAAGGGCAAATAGGCTTTTTTATTTTCTTTAATTTCTATAAAACGCATGTTTCTTTCCTTTCAGTTCATCTCTGAATTTCCTGATAATATAAATCTGGATTTATCCTTCCCTCCAGGCTGTCAAAACACATTAGATGCTTAATCAATCCAGCCGAAATGACGACAGGCATGCATAATCCCATCTTCGTCACATCTTTGAGTGACATAAGTTGCGGCTGCTTTCAACTCATCAATCGCATTCCCCATGGCAATACTTATTGGCGCTGCTTTAATCATCGTTAAATCATTATGTCCATCTCCGAACACCACAACATCATCAAAGGAAGCATGGAGATAATGCATCATATCCTTAATCCCGCGTACCTTGTCATCTGGCTCAATAATGATATGATTATCGTGGTAACGTGAATAACCTAATTCGTTAACACTTTCCAAACGATCCTCTTCTCCCGGATATAAGCCTATAAAAATCTTATGGATTTCTTTAAAATGATCATAATTCAGATTTTTAATCACTTGAATATTAAAAAAACCTTTCATATCTGGATTTTTCTTTGATAATGCATCATTATGGCTGTAACGCTGAAGCGTATTATCAACAGCGACACAAACCGGGATATCTTTAGCCACACATTCATGAAGAATTTTTAATGCTTTTTCATGATCCAGCGGTTTAATGTAGATAATTTTACCATCGACAGTCAGACCATTGCCGCCATCGTGCACCATATTCGTAATCTGACATTCTTCCGCGAATTCTCTGGCCATACATTCTGCTCGTCCTGTCGCAATCGCTACAAAATGCCCGTTTTCTTTTAGCTTTCTTAATGCTTCATGTGTCGAAGGCAAGATAATACCGCCCGGATTATGATTCGTCAATGTCCCATCAATATCAAAGAAAAAATACTTCTTCACCATCTTTACATTCCCCCTCGTTCACTACCTTATTATAACAGAAAATTTGTTTTATCTTGGTTTTTTTCATGATTGTAAAAAAGTAATCTGACAATGAGCATTCTGTTTGACAATAAAGCCTTTCATTTTATATGCTTAAGAAAATAAAGGAGGGTGATTTCATGGCTGTTCTTGATTTCAATACATTACTGGCAATTAATCAAATGCTTGCCCAAAATAATGTAGCCTGTACTGTTCATTCTTCAGGCGGCTGTACTGCCTGTGGTTTAGTCTTAGAAAAGAAAGATGAAACCCATTCATCAGAAGAAATTGCAGCTATCATCAATCGATTTCTAAAAAATAAATGGCTAAAAGTTGCTGTGAATGCATATGATGTAAATCATTTAGATGTTCTTGATACCTTTTAAAATCGCAATGAATGCTGATTGCTTCTTTTTCAGATTTATAAAAAACAATGACAAAGCCGATAAAACAGGGTAAAATGTAGAACAGGAGGTGTGAAAATGAAATTACTTGCAAGTGATCTGGATGGAACACTTTACTTTGGTGAATCCGCAGAAAAGCTAAAGCCTCAGGACGTCCAAGCCATTAAGCAGTTTCAGGCAGACGGTAATCTTTTTGGTATCTGCTCCGGCCGGACTTATGCCGGTATTCACCATGCATTAGATGGACTGGCTGTTCATCTGGATTTTTATCTTCTTTCCAGCGGCTCCTGTCTGGCAGATGCCGATGGAAATTACATCTATTACTACGCCTTATCTAAAGACTTGATTTGTCGTATCATTCACTTTATCCAAAATGAGGATGTATCTATTCTTTTCTGTCATAATGAAGATTATTATCGCGTTAGCTCTGAAGATTCAAAATCAGATTATGGTATTTTAATCCATGATCCTCATGATGCCCCTTACGAAACTTACGATTCTTTGCATTTAAGATTTCAGAATAAAGAATCATTGCTTCACGTCAAAGAGATGCTGGAAAAACAATTTAGCAGTGAAATTGAAGCCCATCATAATGTCCTCAATCTTGACATTACGCCTGCTGGTCATTCCAAAGGTCAGGCGATTGCCACACTGAATCAGTATCTGCCCGTTCAATTTGAAGATATTGCGGCTATCGGAGATTCTTTTAATGATATCAGTATGTTAGAGGCTGCAAAAACTTCCTTTACTTTTCACCGCAGTGAAGAAGCAGTAAAAAAGAGCGCTAAATATATTGTGGATGACATTGCCGAAGCAATTGCCATCCTTCAAGGAGGCTAAAGTTATGTTGGTTATTAAAAATATTCATTTAATAGATCCATTAAACCAACGAGATGAGATTACCAATATTCAAATCAATGAGGAAGGTATACTACATGCTCTTGGTGATTTTGAAATCAATGAAAAAGATGAGATTATAGATGGAACTAATCAAATTGCCTGCCCTGGTTTTGTGGATATCCATGTTCATTTTAGAGACCCCGGGCAAACTTATAAAGAAGATATCGAATCTGGTTCTAAAGCCGCGATTGCTGGCGGCTATACGCATGTCGTCTGTATGGCAAATACGGTGCCGGTCATTGATGATTTAAATCTTTACCAGGAAAATCAGCACAAAATGGATAAGATGCCATTACATGTCTACCAGTCTGCAGCTATTTCCAAAAAATTTGCCGGCCAGGAACTCACTGATATGGCAGCATTAAAAAAAGCCGGCGTACGTCTGTTTACAGATGATGGTCTGCCTTTAAAAGATGGAAATTTTGTCAGAAAAGCAATGATCAATGCCGCAGAATTAAATGTTCCTTTAAGTTTTCATGAAGAAGATCCCCGCTACATTGGCAAAGCTGGGATCAACGATGGGAAAATCAGCGCCATTCTTGGTTTTAAAGGAGCCAGCAGGGATGCTGAAATCGAGATTATCAAACGCGATCTCGAATTAGCCAAAGCAACAGGTGCGACGATCAATATCCAGCATATTTCCAGCAAGGAAGCTGTGCAATTAGTTCGTGAAGCCAAACAACAAGGAATTCATGTGCATGCCGAAGCCTGTCCGCATCACTTTACTCTCACAGAAGATGCTGTTTTACAACATGGCTCTCTGGCCAAAATGAACCCACCGCTCAGGGAAGAAGCAGATCGCTTAGCGATTATTGACGGCTTAAAGGACGGCACTATTGATATCATTGCAACTGACCATGCCCCTCACAGTAAAGAGGAAAAAGACAAACCGCTGCTGGCTTGTCCCAGCGGTATTATCGGCTTAGAAACAGCTTATGCCCTGGCCAATGAAATTCTGGTCAGTCAGGGATATTTAACGCAAGTTCAGCTAATAGAAAAGATGTCCGTTAATCCTGCCCGGCTTATCAATATTCGTGCAGCATTAGATATTGGCAAAGAAGCAAATATGACAATCATTGATCCAAATAAACAATGGATTGTTCAGAAATTTGCCTCTAAATCCCAGAACTCCCCATTCTTTGGAAGATTATGCAAAGGAAAAGTGATTGCCACTATTGCCAAAGGAAAAATAGTTTATCATGAATAAACAAAAGACCTTCTGAATTCAATAAACGTTCAGAAGGTTTTTTATATCAATAGAAGCCCTGCCTTAAACAGAACTTTATATTTCCCTTTAATCATTCCTTAGTGCCTCTGCTATATCATATCGTTGGAATATAAAGAGTGAAATCAAACTCGGTACAGCCATCCAGATAAATGAAAGCATCATCACTGAAATGATATCCGTCATCATATGCATCTCTATCTCTACTCCCATTACTTTTGAAATATAGCAATATAGTCCGCCTATCATAAGCATT
>Ga0129308_1000766_pt1 | contig 42340 bp, 50 predicted proteins | sample L827metagenome_FD_94440 | JGI IMG/M metagenome (GOLD analysis project Ga0129308, IMG submission 94440) | Ring-tailed lemur group fecal microbial communities from Wisconsin, USA - L827 metagenome | ecosystem: Host-associated > Mammals > Digestive system > Large intestine > Fecal | place: USA... | reverse complement strand
GTGCGGCGACTGCCAGCCCCAGCTCCCGGGTCGCCCGGTGAAGGCGAGGAAGAAGGGCGTGAAGGGAGCGAAGAGCGTTGCTGCCTAGGCTAGCCCCTTGTCACACAAACTACCGAAGCCTCGAAAATCTTTTGGTGAACTGAAGGAAGCGTGCGAAAATTGTACGCACGCATTCAGAGGTCGTATCAAGGGCAACTACTCTGGTTGGAAGAACTAAGGATGAGAACAATCATGACAAACGCATTCGAGAACATTTCACTGCGTGGCCGCATGGCCTATGTGATCATGTGTGCCGAGCGCTACGCTCTGGCGAAAAAGCCCGATGCCAAGTGGCAGCCGGTGTTCAAGGACCTCTGGAGCATCGCCGAAGACATCATGTGGGACGATTGGTCCGATCGGGTAATGGACCTCCTTCCCGAGTACATTTACGAGCTTGAGGAATATGACCCAGATGAGTTCTCTTGGCTTGATGAAGAGGGCTTCATGCAGTTGAAGAAGCTTTACGACGGCATGGGGGATGCTTGGGCGACTATCCTCAGAAACCTGGTGGACATGGAGGAAATCTACGCGTATACCTCAATTCCCGGTACTGGTTCTGAGAGCATTGCTCTCGCTGAAGAGGCAATTAAGCTGGTGCGCAATTGTGGCATCGATATTCCCGACATCGAGCAAGTTGCGTTCACGAGATTTGAAGACAACGGCGGTCGTGGCAACCCGTTTGACGCCAAGTCTTTGTCGCTGATCTTGTAAAACCACAACGACAACTATTGAGGCCTTCCTATCCGGGAAGGCCTCAACTTTGCTGGTGCGCAATTGCCAAAGCTTCATTCAGACTCGAAGTTTTGCGAGCTGCTCATTTAGCAGACTTGATAGATATTTGCTTGTCTAGAGCATCCCAAAATGCCTCGTTGTCCATCGCGTTGTATCCGGTATCCAGCTTGACAATTGTTGACCCCAATTCAGTCAGAAGCTCATTTATAAGAAGCTGCGTGTAATCAAACGATTCCGGGGTCTCTTTGTCTTCTGTGTAATCCTTTTTGTAAGTGGAGATATCAAACGAGAGCGACTCGAGGTATGCAACAAGGGTTGCATAATTTTGAGCAAACGCGGCCAAAGGCTCCGCTTCTTCGTCGTTGAATAGAACCTTGGCGCGATGGGCTAACGTATCAAGGTCGCTGAAACGGTCAAGCTCGCTTGTGCCGATGCCTCTAAACGGAGCCAACATTCTGTCGGCGGTGGAACGGATATAGGCTTCGTTTTGGTACAGACGCAGCGCGTCTTCGAGGCTGTCAATCTCAACAGGAATTTTCTTTAAATCCAAGCGATATCTGCCGTAGTAGATGCGCAAACGCTTTACTGTTTGGATCGTTCCAATGCGGTCGTTCAATAGGGCTTGACGAGTGCTTTCTTCGATTTGCTGGCCGCTCTTTTCAAGCTGCCTCTTTGAGAGGATAAGGGTGTAGCAGTTGACCCCAATTACGATGAAGGTTGCGATTGCTGAAGCGAATCCGATCCAGAAGAGGCCAACGTCGGTCCATAATGGACTACCGACGGTTTCATTGATGCCGTGCAACCCATCAGTGATTGGGTCAACTGCCGATTGTGCCACTCCGATCAATTCGTTCGTATTCATCTTTATCCCTCGTAGTGATCTTGCCAGTTCTGATACTTCTCGGCATCGCCGGTCTCCTGGAACTCAACCCAGGCGAAATACCAGTCCTTCAATAGCTTCTTAAGGCTCGGCCTCTTAGGCAAGCCGACGGTAATTAAGTCTCTGTCCTCCGCAATAATCGGACCGATGTTGCCCATCTGCGGGGCCATGTAGTAGATGTGGGCGAACTCCCTCAGAAAATGGAACGCCTCGTTGGGGTTGGTGATGCCGAAGTCCGTTAGCACCTCGGGCGGCACCGCAAGGACTTTGGCAATTGCGACGCGCTGCTCGTCGTTGGGCGTGCGTTTTCCTTGCTCATAGCCACGAACAGTGAAGACGCTGACGCCCGCAGCTTCTGCGAGATCGTCCTGGGTGAGCTTGGAAGCCTTCCTGAGCCTCTTGAGGGTCTCCCCTAGTGTCGGCGGTTGGGTAGGGTAGTCAGAGACTTTGTACGATGCCTCGTAGCCGAACTCAAACCTGCAAAGCTCACGGTAAGAGCGCTCTGCAATCCTGTCCCTGATGGCAGTCTCGATCTTTGACTTGCCGCCGATGCTGGCTTTCGTGGTGTTGCGATTGTCGGCTTCCGCGAGGTTCACCCATTCAGTGAGGGCATATTCGATGTATCCGCCATTGCCAGCAAGGGCGTAGTCGACATAGGGATTGCTCTTGTCGAAGACGGGTTTCAGGTCATAGGAGTTGGCGATCTGGAACAGGAGCTGCGCAACGATATTGACCTCGTTGTTTGCCTCGTTAGAGATATGGTCACGCAGGTCGATAGCGTGGAAAGCGGCGGGGCAGGCACCTAGCGCTTCCGCCAATCTCTGTTGGTTCGCCTCCTTGGCGAAGCTCTTCTCCTGCTCGTAGTTCTGGATCAGCTCTACGGCGACGCCAGATTCCTCGGATAGCTCATCCTGGGTCATTGCGTTGTTGAGTTCCCGAAGGAACTTCAGCATATTCGCAAACCTGCTTCTGCCTGGTCGAGGATTCTCCACGTCGTTCTCCTTTGCCTGACAATTCCGCCCTTAATTGTAAACCAGTAAAAACCGTATCACAATATATTGACTAGTAAAACTCGTATTACTACACTTCAACCCATATAGTAGTAAATATCGTACTAGTGAAGGAGGACTCATGGGCGACTATAAGTTGCTGGGCAAGGACGAGGTCCGCGAGATCATGGGCGGATGCTCCGACCAGATGGCCTACAGGGTGATCCTAGAGCTCAACGGCGAGCTCAGGGAAAGGGGCATCGCCACGGTCCAGGGCAAGGTCAGCAAGAAGTACTTGCTGGAGCGCTACTTTGGCGGAACGGCCGAGAGGGGAGCCGAGCAATGCCGGTAACCCAGGCTGAAAACGGCACCTGGGAAATCAGCGTCTGGTACAAGGACCGGCAGGGCGAGCGCAAGCGCAAGCGCGGCTTCGCCACCAAGCGCGAGGCGAAGGCCTGGGAGAGCGCATTCATCGCGCGCCAGGACGGCTCTCCGGACATGAGGATGCATGACTTCTACGGGCTCTACCGCGAGGACCGCATGCCCCATCTGAAGCTCAACACGTGGAGGACCAAGGAGCAGATCATCGAGACCAAGATCCTGCCGTTCTTCGGCGAGATGAAGCTCTGCGACATCATACCGGCTGACATCCTCAAGTGGCAGTCCCAGCTGCTGCTCCACCGCGCCAAGCACGGAAAGCCCTACTCGGATACCTATCTGCGCACCGTGAGCAACCAGCTTTCCAACATGTTCAACCACGCTTGCCGCTACTACAACCTGCCTATGAACCCCATCACCAAGTCCGGGAAGATGGGCAACGCGCGAGGTGGGGAAATGCGGTTCTGGACCAAGGACGAGTACGAGCGCTTCTCCAGGGAGGTCATGGACAAGCCCCTCTCCTATCTCGCGTTCGAGATCCTCTATTGGACCGGCATCCGAGAAGGCGAGCTGTTGGCGCTCACGCCTGCGGATTTCGACTTCCGCAAGAACCAGATGTCCATCACCAAGTCGTATCAGCGCATTGGCTGCCAGGATGTCATCACCTGCCCGAAGACGCCCAAGTCGACCCGCGTGGTGAAGCTGCCGGACTTCCTTGTCGACGAGATTGCGGAACACCTCACCTACAACGACTGTGACCCCGATGAGCGCATCTTCAAGGTCTCGAAGTCGTTCTCTACCACGAGATAGAACGGGGCTGCAGGGCCGCCGGCGTCAAGCGCATCCGCGTCCACGACCTGCGCCACAGCCATGTCTCCCTACTTATCGAGAAAGGGTTCAGCCCGTTGGCGATTGCCGACAGGATGGGCCACGAGAGCGTGGACATCACCCTCCGTTACGCGCACCTGTTTCCGAACGTGCAGAGCCAGATGGTCTCTGTGCTGCAGAAAAAGAAAGGATTCTAGAAATGTCAGAGAAGCTTCTGGATGCCCAGGGAAGGCATCGCAAAACCACCGTCTCGTTCCGTGTTTCCCCCGAGGAGGCAGAAGTGCTCGATCGCATGGTGGCTGCAAGCGGCCTCACGAAGCAGGACTACATCACCAGCTGAGATTGCCGTCATCCCCAACAGCAGGACGTACAAGGGCCTCTACGATGAGATGTGGCGCATTTACCGCGAGCTGCGTCGCGTCAGGAAGGCAGGAGATCTCAGCCAGGACCTGGAGGACGTGCTGGTCGTCCTCGCCAAAGAATTCGTCGGCTTGAGGGACGAGCCTTCCGACGTCGAAAAGGAAGAGGCCGCCATCACCGCATTGAAGCGAGGATAGCGACCCCGAAGGAGCGGATGCCGGGAGTCCCTGGAAAAGATGCCCGGCATCCGCGTGTTGCCAGTTTATCGCTGGCGGAAAGGAGCGCATGCATGCGCGATTTGGCAACGGTCGACGCTCAATGGCTCATTCAGCAGCCCTTCACCAGCCCCTCGTGGGTTATCGAGGACCTTCTCACCGCCGGGCTCTCCCTGCTGGTCGGATCGCCAAAAGCGGGCAAGAGCTGGATGGCCTTGAAGATGGCGTTGTGCGTGAGTACGGGAACGCCCTTCTGGGACCTCCAGACGAACGCAAGCGTCGTTCTGTACCTCTGCTTGGAAGATACCAAGAGCCGCATCCAGCAGAGGCTTTGGAAGCTGACGGACGAGGCGAGCCCGAGGCTCCACATCGCAACGTCGGCGTCAAATATTGGCGGCGACCTCATCTCCCAGCTGAGGGAGTTCGTGGCCAACAATCCTGAGACGCGTCTGATCATCATCGACACCCTCCAAATGGTGCGCAGCGTCAGCAAGGACAGCGCTTATGCCGCTGACTACGGCGATATGAATGCCCTGAAGAAGTTCGCCGATAAGAACGGGTTGGCAATCTTATGCATCCACCACAACCGCAAGATGGGCGACTCCGACGTGTTCAACACCGTGAGCGGGACCAACGGAATCACGGGAGCCGCCGACTGCACGATGGTCCTTAACAACCTCAACCGAAGTGCTCACAGGGCCACGCTGTCTGTGACGGGACGAGATGTGGAGTTTCAGGAATACAAGATCCGCATGAACGACTGCGAGTGGGAGCTCATTGAGAAGACCAGCAAGGAGGAGCTTGAAGAGCGCGAGGTTCCCGACGACGTGCTGCGCGTGCTCGACTTCATGATGACTCGCCCGGTGGAATGGAAGGGCACCACGACCGAGCTCTACACTCAGCTGAACCTTGACTCCATAAGCGTCCCCGCGTTCGGGAAGCACCTGGCCCAGAATTGCGATTTCATGGCGGGAAGGGGAATCGTTTTCACCCGCATCCGCACGCGTGAAGGAAGCATTCTGAGCCTTAGCAAGGCAGAGTAGCGTGGCAGGTGTGGCAGGAGTTGCAGCAATTCGGGTATATAGGGAATTAACTGCCACAGCTGCCACAGCTGCAACATCTTGCGGGACAGTAACTATCCTGCGGTTCCCAACTTGAGGAATCTGCGGGCTCAAATTGAGCCCGTGAATCCTTGCTGCAGGCTAGTTACTGGCTAGTGAGTCCTGATGTGGCCGATTAGTTAGCAAGCTACCTAACTTGTATTACGGATACCGTTATGGCTTGCTAGGAGGCAAATCCAGCAAGTAGCCCATTGGTGTCGGACATATCCTCCGCAACCTACTTGCCCTTTGCCGGAGGGCATCGCCCGCGAGAGCTCGGATCCAGCAAGTTGCGGCGTCAGGCAACCTGATTAATCCAGGTTCGGCCGAGGTCTTCCTTCCTGACCTCAAGGATCAAGACGCATTTATTACTCTCGTCTCTCAAATCGAGAAATAATTGGTAAGCGTCAAAATGACCGCGTAGCAGGAAACGTCCAGGACCATTCCGGCATACGGATGTAAAAGTCCTGGACGTTTTCATCTTTGCGTTGCGGTCATTTTGGCGCATACATCTCACTTTTTGCAGACGTAGAATACGAGTATTGGAATCAAAGGGGGATTCTCATGCGAAATATCGGTAAGGACGACCATCCGAAGCTGTGGTCGCTTATTTTCGTGCTTATCATCGCGCTAACCTTCTGTTGCTTCGCCATGGGCCAAGGGCTCAACAGTGGAACCAGCGTCTTCCTGGCAGGCCAAGGTTACGGTGCGAGCCTTGCCGGCGTACTTGCACTCGTCTTCTCCATTGCCGCCGCGTTAGCACGACTGTTCATCGGCCCTGTTATCGACAACGGCAAGTGCTCACTCGTTATCATCGCCGGCATCGCTATCCTCACAGCAGGAACAGCACTGTCCGCTGTCGTTCAAGGCATCCCCCTCTTCACAATCAGCCGTTTGCTGCAAGGTGTGGGCTTTGGCGTAGCAACAACAGCAGCCGCGACCGCCGCAGCAAGCGTCTTACCGCAAGAACGGCTTGGCGAAGGCATTGGATACCACGGCCTCGGACAGGCTATCGCCATGAGCATCGGCCCAGCCTTCGCACTTTACCTAGTAGGAACCGATCCCTCAACGAACCTCTATGTCGGCCTTGTCCTGGTTGGGTTTGCAGGGCTTGTAATCGCCCTCAACGCACGCTATGAAAGTAAATGGCAAACTCTGCCAAGCTCCAGCGCATACCGAATCAAAATGGAAACCCGGCTCGAACTCGACTCAAAAGACGGGCAGGCGCCCAGCCCCACCACGGTAACTACATCCGAAACAAATCACAGTGAAAAGTATCCTGAAGGCGACCAGGTGTCCAAGAGAACCCTGCGTGACTCATTCAACATCTTCGAGCCGCGCGCATTGCCTGGCGCCATCCCACAGATGATCATATGCCCCACTTTTGGCTTTGGCGTTTTCTTTGCTGGTCTGTACGGTACTACTCTCGGCTATACCCACGCCGGTCTCTTCTACACCATCAGCGCGGTAAGCATGATTATCATTCGCATGATTTCGAAGCATTTCATGGACACCGTACCTGCAATCAAAACAATGACCGGAGCCGTCGCGTGCGGCATCCTCTGCTGCCTTATGTTACTTGCCGCACCGTACGGGGAACCTGTCTTCCTGGCGTCCGGAATCTTCTATGGTCTCGTCACTGGCATAAGCATGCCACTTAATCAAAGCGTAGCGGTAAAGAACACCCCGCCAGAGCGCTGGGGCGCCGCAAACGCCCTGTACCTGCTCGCCAATGACCTCGGCATTGGCTTCGCAAGCGTAATCTGGGGCGTTATCAATGACTCATTCGGGTTCCAGACAAGCATCGTCTGCGTCATTGTCTGCCTTATCGCAAGCTACGCATCCGCCTGGATCGTCTACCCCGCCCGCGACAAGCGGTGGAGGCATTAGAGCGTTAGCGTCAAAATGACCGCGTAGCAGGAAACGTCCAGGACCATTCCGGCATACGGATGGAAAAGTCCTGGACGTTTCCATCTTTGCGTTACGGTATGCCTTAGGCCGCCATGTCGCTACAGGCCCTCCTCGGCGTTGTTCGCCATTTCGTCGTCGAACGCATCGGGGTCGATGTTAATTAAGAAGTCGTCAGGCATCTCTTTGGCCTTCTCGGCAGCGGCTGGGTCGAGCTTTCAGGACTCAGGCACCCTATCCGACCACGGCAGGAACGAGTCCACAACCTCATCGGTGAGCTCGCCGGTGTTGGGCATCTCGGTCAGCAGCCACTCGACGTAAAGCCTGGGATTGAGCCCGTTGGCCTTGGCCGTGGTGGTGACGCTGTATATCGCCGCAGACGCCCGCGCGCCGCGCGGCCATCGCTGAAGAGCCAGTTCTTGCGCCCTACGACGAAGCTTGGAATCCGCCAGACCGCCCCTGGTGAGTTCGATCCAGTTCAAGGCGGCTGCGTTTCTTCGGGGGGGCGGCCCGGCTCTTCTTCCCTGAACCTGGCCAACCATGCATACAGACTTGACCTGCCCACATGGTTTAACTTGCACCAGCGCTCTATTCTCATGCTCGACGAGAGGCGCCACTCGATGCGCTCCGCCCACATGTTCCTGCGATCTATGCTCGCCTGCGTCACCGCAGCCTCCTCTTCCAGGATAAGTCGATGCGATGGTTCTGCCTCAAGCCCAGTGGGTTGTTAAGACGCGGTCATTTTGGCGCTTACAGCTCGCGCAGTCGATCAAGGCCTGGGCGGAAAAGCGCGTCGAGCTCGAGTGCGGCGAGCTCGACGAGGACGCTTACGCCGACTGGAAGGCCTCTTTCTGACATCTTCCCAGGTGAATTGATACTTCCTTGCGAACAGCCTCCGGTTCTCCGGGGCTGTTCCGTTATTCCCGCGTGGAATCGGCGCCCCGGAAGCCCCGTTCGAGGAATAATCGCGCGCCAAAATACAGCAAGATACACGGCGTCATTCGGCGGCATTCGGGGTCACCGAAACTGCGGAAACCGATTTTCGTGTTTCTTTATTCCCGTTTGTTGACCTGGGCAGATGCAACCGAAGAGGGCTTGAATCCGTCCCGCAGTTTCAACTCAGTTTCGGCCGTTCGAAATCGGCCCTCGGGGGACACGAATTGTGAATTATTCCCGCAGGGCACTATTATTCCCGTGCCGCCGAGTATTCCGCCGTACCGCCCAGTAGGGGTATGCGGGAACAATTGAGCCGTTTTTCCAGGTAAGCATGAAAAAAAGAAAGCCTCCGAACCAGAGGGTCCGAAGGCTATTATTCCCGTTATTTCGCTGGTGGCTTTGCTCTATGGCGACGCCGAAACGGCATCAGGCGGTACTCAGCAGCACCAAAACACGAGTTCAGAAGCCAGTTCCCGTTATTCCCACTCAATGGTTGCAGGCGGTTTGGGGGTGATGTCGTAGCACACGCGATTGACACCTGGCACCTCGGCGACGATGCGGCTGGAAATGCGCCCTAGCAGCTCGTAGGGCAGCTTGGCCCAGGTCGCCGTCATGGCATCGGAGCTTTCCACGGCTCGCAGGATAATCGGCCGTGCATAGGTGCGCTCGTCGCCCATCACGCCCACGCTGCGGATGTCGGGCAGCACGGCGAAGTACTGCCAGCAGCTGTGCTCGCTGTTGCGCTCGCCGGTTTCGCGGAACAGCTGCTCGTTGTATTCGTCCAGCTCCTCGCGCACGATGGCATCGGCGTTCTTCAAAATCTCCAGCTTCTCCATGGTCACCGCGCCGATGATACGGATGGCCAGGCCGGGGCCGGGGAAGGGCTGCCTGTGCACGATGCTATCGGGCAAGCCCAGCGCGGTGCCCAGCGCGCGCACCTCGTCTTTGAAGAAGTGGTCCAAGGGCTCGATCAGGTCGAAGTGCACCCCTTCGGGGAAGGGGATCAGGTTGTGATGGCTCTTGATGGTGCTGGCCTTGCCGCCGGTCTTGCGCGCACCGGATTCGATGATGTCGGGATAGATGGTGCCTTGCGCCATGAACTGCACGGGTTTGCCGTCCTGTGCCAGATCCTGCGCCACGGCGAAGAACTCGTTCCAGAACTGCGTGCCGATTATGCGGCGCTTCTGTTCGGGCTCGCTCACTTCGGCCAACAGGGCGGCGTAGCGCTCTTCGGCATGTACGTGGATGAACTCGCAGTCGAATTGCCTGCTGAAAACCGCTTCGACCTCTTCGGGCTCGTTCTTGCGCAGCAGACCGTGGTTCACGAACACGCACACCAGCTGCCTGCCGATGGCCCTGGAGCACAGCGCTGCGACGACGGAGCTGTCCACACCGCCGGAAAGGCCCAGGATCACGCGGTTTTCGCCTACCTGCTTGCGGATTGCCTCCACAGCATCCTCGATAACGCCTTCCATGCTCCAGTTGGCGGAAAGCCCGCAGATGCCGAACAGGAAGTTGGAAAGCAGCTGCTGGCCGAAGGGCGTGTGGCGCACTTCGGGGTGGAACTGGGTGGCGAACAGCTTGCGTTCGGCGCATTCCATGGATGCGACGGGGCACACTTCGGTGCTCGAAGTGACGGTAAACCCTTCGGGAACCTGGCTTACCGCATCGCGGTGGCTCATCCATACGGTTTGCTTTTCGGGGGTGTCGCCGAAGAGGGCAGAAGCGCTGTCGCGGCGAGTCAGCTCGGCAGGGCCGTATTCGCCCTTCTCGGTGTGGCCGACGGTACCGCCCAAGGTGGCCGCCATGATCTGCTGGCCGTAGCAGAATCCCAGCACGGGGATGCCCAGGTTCAGCACTTCGGGGTCGATGGTAGGTGCGTCGGGTGCGTAAACGCTTGCGGGGCCGCCGGAAAGGATGATGGCGGCAGGCGCGATTTCGCGAACTTCGTCTGCGCTGATGTCGCAGGGCACGATTTCGGAGTAAACGCCCAGGTCGCGCACGCGACGTGCGATCAGCTGGCCGTACTGTGCGCCGAAGTCGAAGACGATGACCTTCTGATCGGGGGTGACTGATGTGCTCATACGGGCTCCTTCGGTACCTGGTCCGGGGTTTTCATGGTATCCAATCCATTCTTGCACGCATTGGTCTGGGGTTTTTTGTCGGGTGGCGTTGTTAATGGAATCGAAAAAATGCGGCAAGGTGCCGAAACGCGTTCGGATTGCCGGAACGCCAATCGTGGGAAGGGGCGGGCAGCTGGGGCTTGCCGCCTGCGCGTGAGCGGGCAATCGGCTGGGATGTAGGGCTGCGGGCAAGTGCGACGGTGCGGCTGCGGGATGCATGCGGCGCAGGATGCCGCAAGGGCGGCGTTGAATCGAATGTGCGGGATAGTCATTATCTAGGCATTAGGTGTAATTCGCCAACAAGCCGCTGTTTTCATTACAATCGTTCAGGCTATTTGATATCCGGCACTCCCATGTTGCAGCGCTCTACGGCTGTGCGTGGGGGAGTGCTTGGCGTCTGCAAGACGGCTGTAAACCCGCGGCACGTTGCGCAAAGCCGGTTGGCGGAAGCCCCGCGCTTGCGCCCGTGCGGCGCCTGTTGGGGCCGTCTGCTGCCGGATAATCGCTGCTGAAATAAGGAGGATGCATGCTCTTCGAAGCGTTCAAGGCGTTTATCATCGGCCTGGTAGAAGGCATTACCGAATGGCTGCCCATTTCAAGCACCGGGCACATGATCCTGGTCGACGAGTTTTTGAAGCTCGACGTCTCGGACGCCTTCTTGGGCCTGTTCTTGGTGGTGATCCAGATCGGCGCCATCATGGCGGTCATCATCCTATATTTCTATAAGCTCAATCCCTTCTCGTTCAAGAAGACCGCGGCCGAGCGCAAGTCCACGTGGAGGCTGTGGGGCATGGTCGTGGTGGGCTGCCTGCCCGCCGCCGTGGTGGGCATCCTTCTGGACGACTGGGTTGAAGAGCACGTGTTCAACGCCTACGTGGTGTCCGCCGCGCTTATCGTTTACGGCATTATCTTCATCGTGATGGAGCATCGCAACCGCCGTCTGCTCGCACGGGTTCCTGCGGTGGTGGGCAAGCATGCGAAGCATTCCGAAGGCGGGCAGGGAAGCGGCCTGTTCAAGATCGAATCCGTCGATGAAATCGATGCCGCAACTGCGTTCAAGATCGGCCTGTTCCAGTGCCTGGCCATCATTCCCGGCACCAGCCGCAGCGGTTCCACCATCATCGGCGGCATGCTCGCAGGCTGCTCACGCGTGGCGGCTGCGGAATTCACCTTCTTTCTGGCTATTCCCGTCATGTTGGGCTGGGGCTTGCTCAAGGCTGTGAAGTTCCTGCTTGCGGGCATGGTCATGACCAGTACGGAAATCGTGGTGCTGGTGGTGGGTATCGTTACCGCATTCGTGGTGTCGGTGCTGTCCATCAAGTTCCTGATGGGCTACATCAAGAAGAACGACTTCGCTGCCTTCGGTTGGTACCGCATCGTGGTTGGCGTTGTGGTGCTTGGTTACTTCGGCGTGAAGGCGCTCGGCATCCTGTAGGGGAGGGTGCTGCGCGCGGCGGCCTTCTTCGGTCCATCTACTTTCCCCAGTATCCCTAAAGGGCCTGCAGGTTTGGCCGCAGGCCCTTTTCAGCTTTGTCGTTACCTGGTGTTCTTTGCCCGAAACACCGATTTGCCCGGATTTTCCCGAACGTGCGGCGCCGTGCGTTTGTTAAAGTGTTGCGCGGTGGAAAACCCTGTAATTTTGCACGTAACGCTTCGGTCAGCACGTGAAGCGCGTGGACCGGGCTTGCGCTATCCTGTGAGCATCCACCCGTATGAAAGGAAAGTGCTATGCCTGAAACCAACCAGAACTACGAGCAGATTCAGCAGCATCGTGACCAGATCGACGAACTGGACCGCCAGATCGTGGCGCTCTTGAACGAGCGTGCAGGTCACTCCCTGGCTATTCGTGCTCTCAAGCCTGGCGCGAAGATGGGCTTGTACGACCCGGCCCGTGAGGAAGAGATCTTCAAGAAGATCGATTCCTTTAACGAGGGCCCCATGTACAACGACAACCTGCGTGACATCTACGCAACCATCCTCAAAGTCATGAAGGAGATGCCAGCCTAATGTGTGAATCCAAGCTCCACGGTGTCGCCGGCCTGCCGGATTACGGCACCCGCACCGACGAAATCACAATCTTCGCAGGTCCCTGCTCCATCGAATCCCAGGAGCAGTTCGACGAGGTTGCCGAATGCGTTGCCGCAAACGGCCTCCACTGGATCCGCGGCGGTGCCTATAAGCCCCGCACCAATCCCCATTCCTTCCAGGGTCTGGGCGAAGAGGGCCTGAAGATCATGAAGAACGCTGCCGACCGCTTCGGCTTGAAGACCCTGACCGAGGTCATGGACTCCGAGCATATCAGCCTGGTGCAGAATTACTGCGACGGCATCCAGATCGGCGCCCGCAACTTCCAGAACTTCAGCCTGCTGAAGAACATCGGTATCGCAACCTCCAAGACCAAGACCATGGTACTGTTCAAGCGCGGTTTCGCCGGAACCATCGCCGAATGGCTGGCTGCGACCGAATACCTGACCACCAACGGCAACGACAACGTCATCCTGTGCGAGCGCGGCCTGCGTACCTTCGAAACCGCAACCCGCTTCACCCTGGACATTTCCGCCGTTCCGGTCATCCACAAGCAGAGCCTGTATCCCATCTGCGTTGACGTAAGCCATCCTGCGGGCGTTCGCGACCTGGTCCCCGCCCTGGCACGCACCGCTATCGCTGCGGGTGCGGACTCCCTGATGATCGAGGTCCATCCCGATCCCCAGTCCGCCAAGTCCGACGGTGCACAGCAGCTCACCCCTGCCCAGTTCACCGACCTGATGGAAGACCTGCGCGAAATCGCCGCGGTCTTCGGCAAGAAGCTGGTCTAGCCAACCGGCGTATCGTGCGCTTGGAAAGACCTTTGCATCGGCCCTGCCGGCAATCCTGCATCTCTGCAGGTGCGGCGGGGCCGTTTCGCGTTGCGGATGGCTTGTGCGCTATCCCGCGAATAGGACATAGGGTGCAGATGGTGCGGAATCGTGCTTTGCGCCCTTGCTCCACGGGGCGGGGTGTCTCACTATTAGACACCGTGCATTTTTCGAAGAACCAAGCATATTTGCGGAGGATTTGCCCATGCCAGTCGATATCGATTCCCTGAATCCCGAACAGCGCGAAGCCGTATTGCGTACCGAGGGGCCGCTCCTGGTGCTTGCGGGTGCGGGCTCCGGCAAGACGCGCGTGCTCACGTACCGCATCGCCCATATGATCGAGGATCTGGGTGTTGCGCCTTGGGAAATCCTGGCTATTACCTTCACCAACAAGGCCGCGGCCGAAATGCGCGAGCGTTTGGGCCAGCTGGTGGGGCCCGCTGCACGCGGCATGTGGGTTTCCACCTTCCATAGCATGTGCGTGCGCATCCTGCGTGCGAATGCCGAAGTGCTCGGCTTTTCCAGCGGCTTCACCATCTACGACGACGGCGACAGCAAGCGTTTGGTGAAGGAAATCATGTTGGAGCAGGATATCGATCCCAAGCGATTCCCCGTCAACGGCATCCGCAACCGCATCTCCGCTGCAAAAAACGAGCTCATCCTGCCCGCCCAGTTCGAAGATGAAGCGAACGATCCCATCGCCAAGGTGGCGGCACGCGTGTACAAGCGCCTCCAGGAGCGCCTGAAGCAGGCGAACGCCTTCGACTTCGATGATCTTCTGGTCTATGCCTACCTGCTGCTGAAAAACCACCCGCAGGTGCTGGAGGCCTATCAGCAGCGCTTCCGCTATCTTCTGGTGGACGAATACCAGGACACCAACCGCGCGCAGTACGCCATCACCAACCTGCTGGCGGCTAAGAACCGCAACATCATGGTGGTGGGTGACGATGATCAGTCCATTTACAGCTGGCGCGGTGCCGATATCCGCAACATCCTGGATTTCGAGAAGGACTATCCCGACTGCTGCACGGTCAAGCTGGAACGAAACTACCGTTCGACCGGCAACATCCTGGCGGCGGCGAATGCGGTGATCGCCAACAATTCCCAGCGCAAGGAAAAGCGCCTTATCGCCAATGCCGGCGAGGGCGACAAGGTGAAAGTCTACATGGCCGCAGACGAACGCGACGAGGGCCGCTGGATCGCGGGCGAGATCGAACGGCGCCACGCCCAGGGTGACAGCTACAACCAGGTGGCGGTGTTCTACCGCACCAACGCGCAGTCCCGCATGCTCGAAGATATGCTGCTGCGTGCAGGCGTACCCTACCGCATCATCGGCGGCACCCGATTCTTCGACCGCGAGGAAATCCGCCACGTCATGGCCTATCTGACGCTTGCGGTCAATCCAGCGGACGACATGGCTGCCAAGCGCGTGATCAACGTTCCCAAGCGCGGCATTGGTAAAACCACCATCGAGCGTATCGAGGGTATTGCCGCAAGCCAGGGTTGCACCTTCGTGGAAGGCTGCCTGCTTTCCATGGCGGACGAGGGCATCAGGATGCAGACGCGCCGTGCCATCGGCGAATTCGTGAACCTGATCGACGACGCCGCTAATTGGACCGGCGAGCTGCGCCGCGTGGTGGAAATGATCATCGACCGCAGCGGATATCTGACCGAGCTGGAAAACGCGGGCACCGACGAGGCGCGCGGCCGCATCGAGAACGTCCGCGAGTTCTTGGGCGTTGTAGACGAATACACCGAAACCCACGACGTGGACGAAGCCCAGTTCGCCGCCCCGGTGGCGGGCTCTGCCGCGGGCGATGCGGAAGGCTTGGAAGGCGGAGCCCAGGCCATCGCGCCCGAAGCGGTTGCGGGTGACGTCCAAGACGCGCCGGTGCGCGTGCTCAGCGCCAATTCGCTTGCCGACTTCATCGAGTGGGTTACGTTGCGCACCGACTTGGATTCTGCTGTGGAAGACAGCGCCGCGGTGACGCTCATGACCGTGCATGCCTCGAAGGGCCTGGAATTCGACACCGTCTTCGTTGCGGGCATGGAAGAAAGCATCTTCCCGCATATCATCTCCATGAACGACGGTGCGGGCGTGGAAGAAGAGCGACGCTTGGCCTACGTTGCCATCACGCGTGCGCGCAAGCACCTGTATCTGACGGCGGCGCATTCCCGCAGCCTGTTCGGCCAAACCAACGCCAACCCCGTCTCGCGCTTCCTGATGGAAATCCCCCTGGACCTGCGTGATACCACGGGGCTGGGTTCCTCCGGCTTTTCCGGTACCGGTTGGGAAAAGCGCGGCAGCCGTCGCGGCATCTCCGGTTCCGGCGCCGAAGCGGGCAGGGGACGCGTGTTCGGCCAGTCGAGCGCATCGGGCACCAAGCGCCGCAGCGCACCGACGGCCGAGTCCTACAAGAAGGCGGCAGCGAGCAGTAGCTTTTCCGTGGGCGATACGGTCGACCACAAGGTCTTCGGCCGCGGTAAAGTGAAGAAGGTGGACGGCGATACCCTGCACATCTACTTCGCCAAGAGCGGTTCCACCAAAAAATTATTGAAAGACTACGCGCCGATTGTCAAAATCGAAGGATAGCGAAAAAGGGGAGCGCTCCGATTGCGCCCTCCCCAAGCGATACGAAGGAGAACACATGGCAGAACCCATCATCATCGTGGGTCACAAGAACCCCGACAACGATGCCATTTCCGCAGCTGTGGGCCTGGCTTTCTACATGAATGAAATGGCCAAGCGCCAGCCCGAAGGCGAAGCCCGCGAATACAAGCCCGTCCGCCTGGGCCCCCTGCCTCCGGAAACCGAGTGGAACCTCAACCAGAACGGCCTGCCCCTGCCCGAGCTGATCGAATCCGTGGCAGAAGGCCAGGAAGTGATCCTGGTCGACCACAACGAGCTGTCCCAGGCAGTCGATGGCCTGGAGCAGGCGGAAATCGTGGCTATCGTCGACCACCATCGCATCGGCGACGTCACCACTGCGGGCCCCATCTTCTTCAACTGCCGCCCCTGGGGTTCCACCGCAACCGTGGTCACCTCCATGCTGCGCCAGGAAGGCATCGAGATCCCCGTATCCATCGCCAATGTGCTGCTTTCCGCGATTCTGACCGACACCGTCATCATGAAGTCCCCCACCGCTACTCCCGTTGACAAGGAGCAGATCGACTTCCTGTGCGGCATCACCGGTCGCAACTATGTGGAGTTCGGCCAGGAGCTGTTCCGCTGCCGCGGTGCCGTTTCCGACCTGCCCATCGAAACCTATGTGGGTGCAGACTCCAAGGAATTCGCCGTCGGCGACACCACCGTGCTGATTGCCCAGCGCGAGACCGTCGAAATCGATGCCGCTATGGCACGCGAGGAAGAAGCCCGCGCCCATATGCGCCAGCTCATGGAGGCCAACGGCTACGACTTCGTCCTGGTCATGGTCACCGACATCCTGGAAGAGGGAAGCTACTTCCTGGTCGAGGGCAACCACGAAGTGGTCGATCGCGTCTTCGGCATCGACAGCTCCGCTGCCGTTTGGATGCCCGGCGTGCTTTCCCGCAAGAAGCAGGTTGCAGCCCCCATCCTGGCAGGCTAACCCCTTAGCATAACCAAGCGATTGCTTCGGGCCCCGGATGCGCAGCTCGTTTGAAGGCTGCCGCCGGGGCCTTTTTCCTGTCCAGGATTACGTTTGCCCAACGCAGCGGCGCGGATGCTTGATTGCGCGTGCGGTGATGGGGCAGACTTGCCTTGAAATCTCAATATCACCCGGAAGGGGGAAGAAAGGAGCGCTATCGTGCTTCAAGATGAGAATCATCAGCCTTTGAACGGCTTGGCGTGGACCAACGTGGACGTGCAGGGCGTGCTGCCCGATGAAGGCGTGCGCCTGCAAGACGACTTCCATGCAGCAGTGAACAGGGAATGGTTGGAAAACGCGGTCATCGAGCCCGGCAATAGCAGCGAGTCGTCGTTCTGGGAACGCATGCGCGAAGTCGAAGCCCAGGTGAAGGATATGCTGGCCGACCCCGACCTTCCCGCGGCGGGCCCCGAAGGCGCGCTCGCCCAGGGTCTCTACCGTGCCATGCTGGATATGGACGCGCGCAATGCGGCGGGCTTTGGGTGCGTGATGCCCTTTTTACGCGACATCCAAGCAATCGATTCCATGGAATCGCTTTCCAGCTATCTCTGCGACAAAGCGCATTGCTATGCGAGCGACCTTGCAAGCTATGGGGTCTTCGCCGATAAGAAGGATAGCCGCAACAACGTGGTCTATGTGGGTTGCGACTCCTTCTCGCTTTCCGATGCAGACGAATACCGTGCCATGACCCCGCAGGGCGAGCGCATGAAGGCGGCAAATGACAGCTACTTCGCGTGGTTGCTCTGCCAGGTGGGCTACAAGTTGGAAGAGGCGCGCGAGGCGGTGGATCTGGCCTTCGAATTCGAAAGGAAGATGGCCATCCATTGCTTCGGCGTTTCCGCGCAGGCCCGCGACGACTTCAGCGAGATCACCTACAACCCCAGGAGCGCCGACGAGCTGGCGCGCGAGGCGGGGGACTATCCCATCATGGGCGTGCTTGCCAGCGTGGGCTTGGTAGATTCGAACCGCTTCGTGCTGGAAGAACCGGAATGGCTGCAGGCGATGGGCGGGCTCTATGCCCCGGAAAACCTGGAAGCCATCAAGCAGTACCTGTGCATCAGGTTGCTCCGCCGATTCGCGGGCTATCTTGGCCAGGATGCCTACGACCGCAGGCAGCAGTGGAATTCGGAGCGCATGGGCAGCGAGGGCTCCAAACCCATCGAGCGCGATGCCTACGAAACCGTCAACGGCTTGCTGGGCATGGCTGTGGGACGTCTGTATGTGGAGCGCTATCTTTCACCTGAAACCAAGGCGGATGTGGAGGCTCTGATCGCGCAGGTCGTCGAAACCTACCGCAAGCGCCTTTCCGCTGCCTCCTGGTTGGGCGAGCAGACCCGCGAGAAGGCCATCGAGAAGCTCGATGCGCTCACGGTGAGGGTGGGATACCCGTCAAGTTGGCCCGACTATGCGCAGCTTGACGTGCCTGCCGATGCCTCGCTTGTGGATTGGGTCGTCGCCATCCACCGTTTCGAGGAACAGCGGGAAGCGGCGAAGGTGAATAAGCCGGTCGATCGCGAGGAATGGCTTATGGCGCCCCACGTGGTCAATGCCTACTATCTTCCCACCGACAATTCCATCAACATCTTGGCGGGAATATTGGGAGGGGTGTTCTATTCTCCCCAAGCGTCCGTCGAGGAGAACATGGGCGGCATCGGCATGGTCATCGGGCATGAGATCACCCACGCCTTCGACAAGAACGGAAGCCTGTACGACAAGGACGGCAACCTGGGCGAAAGCTGGTGGACCGAAGAAGACAGGGCGGAATTCAAGACGCGCACCGATAAGGCGGCGCGGTACTGGAACAATATCCAGGTGCTTGACGGTATGAACGTCGATGGCGACCTGTGCGTGGGGGAGATCGTGGCGGACTTGGGTGGGCTTACCTGCATGGTGCAGATAGCCCGGGGCATCGACGGCTTCGATTTCGCCCGTATGTTCGAGGCCTACGCCCGCGATTGGCGTTGCACGGGCAGCTTGCAGCGCGCCGAATTCCTGCTCACCAACGATGTTCATCCGCCTGCCCATCTGCGCACGAACGCCACGGTGCAGATGATCCCCGAATTCCACGAATGCTATGGGGTGAAGCCCGGTGACGGAATGTATCTTACCCCCGAAGATCGCTTGATGGTGTGGTAGGAAGCGAGTCGCCGGTATCTTACCCACAAGCCGTATTCGCAAGCGTGCGACAAAACAAACCCCCTGCGGTCGCCACAGCCGCAGGGGGTTTTATTTCCCCGATCGAATTCCCCGATCTAAAGCCGGCCTTTCGGCCTTGTATCTAAAGAAAGGAGGGAATTACTTGTTCAGCTCGTTGTTGAGCCAATCGAACAGAGGCATCTGAGCCTTCAGTTCATCTTCGGTGATTTCCACTTCCTTGCTCTTGCAAGCCTTTGCGAGGGTGGAAACCATCTGATCGGTCAGGTTGGTCTGGAATGCAGCCTGGTCGAAGATCGCCTTTACGTTGGCTTCGTCAACGCCCATGGATTCGGCGCAGATGGTGATAGCCTCGTCGGGGTTCTCGTTCATGAAGTCGGTTGCCTTCTTGTCTGCTTCCAGGAATGCCTTGATGGAGTCTTCCTTCTCGGCATAGATTTCCTTGGTGGTGATCAGCAGCATCGCATTGTAGGTGTTGGTGTCTGCGTTGGTGCCGATCTGGTAGGAGCCTTCAACGCTTTCCAGAGCGGTGTTGGGGAAGGGCTGGCTTGCTGCCATGATGTCGATGTCGGTGCCGGTTGCCAGGGTGGTTGCCAGGGTGTTCGCCTTCAGGTCGACCAGGCTTACAACGCCGTCACCTTCGGTGTCGAAGTCGTTGAAGCTGATCTCCATGCCCTTCAGCCAGCTCTTCAGATTGCCGGCGGTGGTAGAGCCGTTCTGAACGCCGATCAGGATGGGGCTGCCCTTTGCTGCTGCGGCGTTTTCGAAGGATGCCTTTACGTCGGCCTTGTTGTCGGTAGCGGCATCATAGGGGGTGATGGCCATGTCGCCCACCATGTTGGGGCCTGCGACCCATGCCTGCTCGCCGGTCATGCAGTTGGTGCCCGCCAGGATGACGATGTCGTCGCCGTACTGCTTGATAGCGTCGGCAACGGGGCCCTGGCCGGTTGCAGCGATGTCAACGCTGCCGCCTAGCAGGGCTTCGACGGACTGCTGGCCGGAGCCTTCAACCACGTTCAGGGTCACTTCGGGACCGCAGTCGGTGAAGAAGCCCTTGGCGTCGCCTACGATGATGTCCTCGTAGTAGGTCTTGTTCAGGTAGGAAACCGCGATGGGAGCGTATTCGGTTTCTGCGGCGGCAGTGTCCTTTTCGCCCTCGGCCTGGGAGTCGGATCCAGAGCAGCCGGTGAAGGCTGCGCAGGAAAGCGCTGCAACCAGGGTCAGCGCGGCACCTGCCAGAAGATGCTTCTTTTTCATTGGTAACTCTCTCCTTTCGAGTCTTCTATTCTTCAATCCCGGTGGCGATGGTTCGGGAATTGAATGCCAATTGGGCGCGGATTTCCTGCACGATGGAATGCAAGTGGGGTGATTCCAAATCGCGATCGATGTCCGCGGGAATGGTCCATTCTCCGCATACGCGGGCAGGGGAGGGTGAAAGAAGCAGGATGCGCGAGGACATCAGCACTGCCTCGGAGATGTTATGGGTGACGAAGACGATGGTCTTTCCGCTGGCCTTCCAAAGGTCGAACAGGCTCTTGTCCAAATGCTGGCGCGTCTGCTCGTCGAGTGCGGAAAAGGGCTCGTCCATCAAAAAGACGTCGGAGTCCATGGCAAGCAGGCGGGCGATCGCCACACGCTGCTGCATTCCTCCGGAAAGCGTGTTTGGGTAGGATTCTGCCACATGGGTAAGACCCACGGTTTCCAGCGAATATCTTACCCGCTCGGCGATCTGCGCCCTGTCTGTGCCTTTATGGAGCTTGCGCTGGGCATTCTTCACTGCGAAGGCCACGTTCTGCCCGACGTTGAGCCAGGGCATCAGGCTGAACTGCTGGAAAACCACCCCACGTTCGGGACCGGGTGCGGTGATGGGGCGGCCCTTGAAGCGAACCTCTCCCAAGGTAGGGGAAAGAAAGCCTGCCATCATGGACAGGCTCACGGTCTTGCCGCAGCCGGAAGGTCCCACGATGCTCACGAACTCGCCCTCTTCGATGGAAAGGCTCATCTCGCGCAGGGCGAGCCTTGCCTGCTTCCGCTTCCCGTCGGTGAAGAAGGCCTTGGAAACCTTGTCGAATTCGATGAGGCTCATCGCTTGCCCCCTTCGATACGATTGCGCATCAGCTGCTCGATGCCGCCCAGAAGCACGCGGTCGAACAGTAGTCCCACCAGGCAGATGACTGCGATGCAGGCGAATGCGCCCACGTAATCGAGCAGGTCGCGGGTCATCTGCACGGAATACCCGATGCCGATTCCCGTGCCCACGATCATCTCCGCGGCGATGAGCACGCGCCAGGCAGAAGCCATGCCCAGCCGCATCGCGTTGATGATGCTCGCCGACGCCTGGGGGATGAGCACTTGGAAGAACACGGTCAGCCCGCTTGCGCCCGACATGCGCGCCGCGTTCACCAGAACGTCGGGGACCATGCGGATTCCGCTCGCGGTGCCGATGGTGATGACCATCGATGAGACGGCGAAGATGATGAAGATGGCGGAGTCGTCGCCCAGGCCGAACAGCAGGATGGCGACGGGCAGCCAGGCGAGGCCGGGGATCATCTGGAGCAGGGAAACGGGGACGATGCCGATTTCGTAGATGCTGTTGAAATACCCTAGGAGCGATCCGAGGGGAATGCCGAGCGCGCAGGCAAGCGCGAACGCCACGATCAGGCGCCTGATGCTTGCCAGGATATGCTCGTAGACGCTGTGGCCGTACATGGACTGATTGCAGAACAGGTATTGCCACAAGCGCTCTATGGTTTCAAAGGGTCCGGGGAAGTCGAGTGCGTTACCGCCGGAATTCATCACCCAGGCCATGATCTGCCACAGGATGATGCCGACCGCCAGGCCGGCGAGAATGCGGGCAGCACGAAGCGCATGGAGCTTCCATGTCGAACCGGGCACAGCAAAAGAAGCCCCGAGAGAGCCAGAAGAGAGCTCTCTTTGCAGTTGTCGGGCGAGGTCTCGCTCGTTCACGTATTGTCCTTCGGCGTTCAGATACGGCAGATTCGCATGCACGTGCAGAAAGGGGTGTGCATGCGCGTATTCGATACGCAAGGGCAATTGATACCACATGCGCAGCCTATTTGATACCCGGAGAATCGTAGGTGGATTAAAAAGAAATACCAGTTCAGGTGGGGTTGTATTGTTTGATGAATGCGATAATCGATGAATTTCACGAGGGAAACCAATGGTTTTCGAAGCAAAAACCCGCATTTAACAGGATGAATGATTACGGATTCCTCTTGCTATGCCCAGAATGAATATCTAAAGGGTCGTATTCGTCGGGTCCTCCTCGCGTCCGCTGCGGGAGATTTTTTTCGAAAAGGGCTTCACAGATGCGCAGGAATTGTGTAGACGGCATTTCAAAATAGCAAGTGAACTGGGGAAACGCTATTATGCATGTATAGACACGCCCGGATACGTGGCGTTTGACACCCCCTTTTTTCGCTGGTAAAGTACCGCCTTGCGTCATGACAATGGCTCGTTTTGCGTGCGCAACAGCTGAACGCACTCAGAACGCAGCACTTGACAAAGGCAAAGAAGGTTCAGCTCGTTTGCGATCCAAACGACTGAACCGCTGGATAACAAAGGAGTAGAGATTTGCCTACCATCAATCAGTTGGTCCGTAAAGGCCGTCACGACTCCGTCGTGAAGAAGAAGACCCCCGCTCTGAAGGGCAACCCTCAGAAGCGCGGCGTGTGCACCCGCGTGTACACCACCACCCCCAAGAAGCCCAACTCTGCGCTTCGTAAGGTCTGCCGTGTTCGTCTGGTCAACGGCATGGAAGTTACCGCATACATCCCCGGTATCGGTCACAACCTGCAGGAGCACTCCATGGTGCTCATCCGCGGCGGTCGTGTTAAGGACCTCCCCGGTGTTCGTTACAAGGTCATCCGTGCAGCTCTCGACTGCGCTGCGGTCAACAACCGCAAGCAGGCCCGCAGCCGCTACGGCGCCAAGCGTCCCAAGAACTAAGCGATAGAGAAAGGAAAGCTCATGCCTCGTCGTGCAGCAGCAGTCCGCCGCGAAGTTCAGGCGGATGCCGTTTACAACAATCGCCAGGTAACCCAGCTGATCAACAAGGTTCTGCTGGATGGCAAGAAGTCCATCGCTGAGGACATCGTTTACGGCGCATTCAAGCTGGTCGAAGAAAAGACCCAGCAGGATCCCCTGTCCGTCTTCAAGAAGGCTATGGACAACGTTCGCCCCACCCTGGAAGTAAAGCCCAAGCGCGTTGGCGGTGCAACCTATCAGGTTCCCATGGAGGTCAACTCCCGTCGTGCTAATCAGCTGGCTATCCGTTGGCTTGTCGACTTCTCCCGCAAGCGCAAGGAGCACACCATGAAGCAGCGCCTGGCCGCAGAGATCATGGACGCCGCTGAAAACCAGGGCGCATCCGTAAAGCGTCGCGAAGACGTTTACAAGATGGCCGAATCCAACCGCGCATTCTCTCACTACCGCTGGTAAGAAAGGCAGAATGTAGCATGGCTAAGATCAACCTCAAGGAAATCCGCAACATCGGTATTATGGCCCACATCGACGCGGGCAAGACCACTACTACCGAGCGTATTCTGTACTACACCGGCAAGACCCATAAGGTCGGCGAGGTACACGAAGGTGCGGCTACCATGGACTGGATGGTTCAGGAACAGGAACGCGGCGTAACCATCACCTCCGCTGCAACCACCTGCTTCTGGCCCAAGGACGGCGTTTCCTACCGTCTGCAGATCATCGACACTCCCGGCCACGTTGACTTCACCTCCGAAGTAGAGCGCTCCCTGCGCGTTCTCGACGGTGCTGTTGCAGTCTTCGACGCCGTTGCCGGTGTTCAGCCCCAGTCTGAAACCGTATGGCGCCAGGCACATCGCTATGGCGTACCCCGTATCGCGTTCATCAACAAGTATGACCGCGTTGGCGCTGACTTCTTCCGCGCCATCCAGACCATGAAGGATCGTCTGAGCGCACCCGCAGTTGCAGCTCAGATGCCCATGGGTGCAGAAGACAACTTCTGGGGCGTTATCGACCTGGTTACCATGACCGCATGGGACTTCAAGGCCGACGACAAGGGTATGACCTACCCCGAGCAGATGGACGAAATCCCTGCCGAATTCCTGGAAGAAGCCCAGATCCGCCATCAGGAGCTCATGGACGCAGCCGCTGACTGCGACGACGAGCTGATGGAAAAGATCATCATGGACGAAGAAGTAACCGTCGAAGAGCTGAAGGCTGCCATCCGCAAGGGCACCATCGCTTGCGAGCTGAACCCCGTATTCGTCGGTTCCGCTTACAAGAACAAGGGCGTTCAGGAACTGCTCGACGCTGTCGTCGACTACCTGCCCAGCCCCGTTGACGTCCCTGCAATCAAGGGTGTCAACCCCGAGACCGAAGAAGAGGAAGAGCGTCCTTCCGACGTCAAGGCTCCCTTCTCCGCTCTGGCCTTCAAGATCATGACCGACCCCTATGTCGGCAAGCTCACCTACCTGCGCGTTTACTCCGGCTCCCTGGATTCCGGTTCCTATGTTGTCAACGCTACTCGCGACAAGAAGGAACGCATCGGCCGCATGCTGCAGATGCACTCCAACCAGCGTATCGACATCGATAGCTGCCAGGCTGGCGACATCATCGCAGTAGTTGGTCTGAAGAACACCACCACCGGTGACTCCCTGACCTCCGAAGATGCCCCCATCGTTCTGGAGTCCATGGAATTCCCCGATCCTGTTATCGACGTTGCCGTCGAGCCCAAGACCAAGGCTGAACAGGACAAGATGAGCATCGCCCTGCAGAAGCTGGCTGAAGAAGACCCCACCTTCCGCGTTTCCACCAATCACGAAACCGGCCAGACCATCATCGCAGGCATGGGCGAGCTGCACCTGGAAATCATCGTCGACCGTCTGCTCCGCGAATTCAAGGTCGAGGCAAACGTCGGCAAGCCCCAGGTTGCCTATCGCGAAAAGGCCACCAAGCCCGCTCTCAACGTTCAGGGCAAGTTCGTCCGCCAGTCCGGTGGTCGCGGCCAGTACGGTGACTGCGTTATCAACATGTATCCCCAGGAGCCCGGCAAGGGTTACCAGTTCGAGAACAAGATCGTCGGCGGTGTTGTTCCCAAGGAGTACATCCCCTCTATCGACAAGGGTATCCAGGAAGCACTCAACTCCGGCGTTCTGGCTGGCTATCCCGTCGAGGATGTCCGCGTAGAACTGATCGACGGTTCCTACCATGACGTCGACTCCTCCGAAGCTGCGTTCAAGGTCGCAGGTTCCATGGCTATCAAGGCTGCTCTGAAGAAGGGCGAACCCGTTATCCTCGAACCCGTGATGGCAGTCGAGGTTGAGACTCCTGAAGAGTACATGGGCTTCGTAATGGGCGACATCCCCTCCCGCCGTGGCCTGATCCAGGGCCAGGAACAGCGCGGCAACGCCGTTGTCATCAGCGCAAAGGTTCCTCTGAGCAACATGTTCGGTTATGCGACCGACCTTCGCTCCGGCACCCAGGGTCGTGCTGTTTACACCATGCAGTTCGATTCTTACGAGCCTGTTCCCAAGAGCGTTCAGGAAGAAATTGTCAGCAAAGCAGGCGGTAACGCTTAAGGCCTGATGGCTAAGCGAAACGCTTTTAAATGGAGGTAACTCAAGTGGCTAATCAGAAGATTCGCATCCGCCTGAAGGGCTATGACCATGAGATCGTGGACCAGTCCACCAAGCTCATCGTCGACACCGCCCAGAAGACCGGTGCTAAAGTAGCTGGTCCTATTCCGCTGCCCACCGAGCGCAACCTGTACTGCGTCATCAAGGGCCCCCATGTAAACAAGGACTCTCGCGAGCAGTTCGAGATGCGCACTCACAAGCGTCTGATCGACATCCTGGAACCCACCCCCAACACCGTGGATTCCCTGATGCGTCTCGACCTTCCTGCTGGCGTAGACATCGAGATCAAGCTGTAGGGAGTGAAGACTGAATGATTAACGCTATCTACGGAACCAAGCTGGGCATGACCCAGGTCTTCAATGAGGACGATCGCATCGTTCCCGTAACCGTTATCCAGTGCGCACCTAACACCATCTGCCAGATCAAGACTGCTGCAACCGATGGTTATGAGGCTGTACAGCTGGGCTTCGGTACCATCAAGGAGCACAAGGTGAACAAGCCCATGGCTGGTCACTTCGCAAAGCAGGGCGTAGCTCCCGTTCGCAAGCTCCGCGAGGTTCGCGTTGACGACGCAAGCCAGTACAACGTTGGCGATCAGGTAACCGTTGCCAACTTCGCAGACGCCAAGAAGGTTGACGTAACCGGCGTTTCCAAGGGTAAGGGCTTCGCTGGTGTTATGAAGCGTCATCATGCTGGTGGCGGCCCTGGCGGACACGGTTCCCACTTCCACCGCGCTCCCGGTTCCATCGGTATGTGCGCTACTCCCTCTCGAGTACTGAAGGGTCATCGCCTTCCCGGTCACATGGGCTGCGACACCGTTACCGTGAAGAACCTCGAGGTTGTTCGCGTTGACGAAGAACAGAACATCATCCTGGTCAAGGGTGCGATCCCCGGCGGCAAGAACGCTATGGTTCGCGTTCGCTTGGCATAAGCACCAAGGAGTAGAACAATATGGCAACTATTGAAATGAAGAATGCTGGCGGCGAGGCGGTAAAGACCGTCGACCTGAACGCCGCAGTGTTCGGTATCGAACCGAACGTTCATGTGATGCATCAGGTCGTTCGCGCTCAGCGTGCTTCCTGGCGTCAGGGAACCCATGACACCAAGACCCGCGGCGAAGTCCGCGGCGGCGGCAAGAAGCCTTGGCGTCAGAAGGGCACCGGCCGTGCCCGCCAGGGCTCCATCCGCTCTCCCCAGTGGATCGGCGGCGGTACCGTTTTCGGTCCCCATCCCCGTTCCTATGCCTTCCGTGTGAACAACAAGGAAGTCAAGCTGGCTATGCGTTCCGCACTGTCCGCTAAGCTTGCCGACGGTCAGCTCTACGTAGTCGACAACTTCGACTTCGAAAAGCCCTCCACCAAGGCTGCTGTTCAGGCTCTGAAGGCCCTGGGTATCGAAGGCCGCACCACCGTTGTCATCGGCAACGAAGACGTCAACGCCTTCCTGTCCTTCCGCAACATCCCCAAGCTGGAGGTCATCCCCGTTGCCGAGAGCAACACCTACGATTTCATCAACAACAAGGCCTTGGTCTTCACCGAAGCTGCCCTGGCTCGCATCGAGGAGGTGCTCGCGTAAATGAAGGATCCTCGCGAGGTTATCATTCGCCCGGTTATCACCGAGCACAGCTACGACATGATGAACAACAACACCTACACCTTCGAGGTTGCAAAGTCTTCCAACAAGGTTGAGATCGCCCAGGCTATCGAGGCTATCTTCAACGTAAAGGTTGTTAAGGTTAACACCCTCAACGTCAAGTCCAAGCCGAAGCGCGTTCGTTATCAGGTCGGTCGCACCCGCACCTGGAAGAAGGCCATGGTTACCCTGGCTGAAGGCGACACCATCGAGCTGTTCGCAACCAACTAGCATCCGTCTAGTAGCATAGCTGCAGGGCCCCCGCGAAAGCAGGGGCCCTTTAGTATGCGTAGAAGATCCTATCGGGATAACGGTTTTCGCAAATTGAGATCTGGAACGAGCCGGTGTTGGGGGAGGGTGTAACTTCGTCATAATGTTTCTATAGGCATGAAGCAGAACTCTCTTAGCCCTATCAGCGGAATACGGTGAGCTGTCTGCAAGAAGGGCTGGTCGAAAAGATAAGCAAGTTTGGGTGAGAGTATGCACAATTTCTTGTACCCGAATAACAGGCGCGCCTACTATTTGTAGGTGCCATCCTTTGATCCCGAGGAGTGTTGCGGGCGCGATATTCTGCAAAACCCCAGTTCAAAGCCACTTGTGGTGGTTTAATGGCTTGCGTAATTCACTTGTAACGAAATAGGGAAGTCTATATAATATCCAGTTGCGCCTATGTGAATGTATGGATACACCCGGGCGCGTGGTTACTCCGGAGTCGTAAATCTACGCTTGTCCCGGCCTGGATTAAGCGGCGAGCGGAGCCCACAGCAGTATAGAAAGGAAACTTTAATGGGAGTCAAGCAGTTCAAGCCGACTAGCCCTGGTCGTCGCTTCCAGACGGTCTCTGATTTCTCCGAGATCACTCGAAGCACCCCGGAAAAGTCGCTGTTGGAGCCCCTGCCTCAGAAGGCAGGCCGCAACAACTACGGTCGTATCACCACCCGTCATCAGGGCGGTGGCGTAAAGCGTCGTTATCGCGTCATCGACTTCAAGCGCAACAAGGATGGTGTGCCCGCTAAGGTTGCAACCATCGAATACGACCCGAACCGCAGCGCACGTATCGCGCTTCTGCACTATGTCGATGGTGAAAAGCGCTACATCCTTCATCCCCGTGGCCTGAAGGTTGGCGACACCGTCATCTCCGGCGAAGGCAACGACATCCGTCCTGGTAACGCAATGCCTTTGTCCTCTATCCCCGTTGGTACCCTGATCCACGCAGTCGAGCTGCAGCCCGGTAAGGGCGCTGCCCTGGCTCGTTCCGCAGGCACCAGCATCCAGCTGATGGGTAAGGAAGGCAAGTATGCGATCCTGCGTATGCCCTCCTCCGAAATGCGCCGCGTACTGGTTACCTGCCGCGCAACCATCGGCGAAGTAGGCAATGCCGAGCATTCCAACATCAAGATCGGCAAGGCTGGCCGTAATCGTTGGAAGGGCGTTCGTCCTACCGTCCGCGGTACTGTTATGAACCCTGTCGACCATCCCCATGGTGGTGGCGAAGGCAAGAACAAGTCCGCAGGCCGTCATCCCGTTTCTCCGTGGGGCGTTCCCACCAAGGGCCATCGTACCCGCAACAAGAACAAGGCTTCCAGCCGCCTGATTATCCGTCGTCGCAAGAAGTAGCGCAAAAGCTTAGGAGTAAATGTGAGCAGAAGTTTGAAAAAGGGTCCCTTTGTGGAACCGCGCCTTCTCGGCCGCATCGAGGCGATGAACGAAGCGGGCGTAAAGGACGTCGTAAAGACCTGGTCTCGTTCCAGCACCATCTTCCCCGAAATGGTTGGTCACACCATTGCGGTTCACGATGGTCGCAAGCACGTACCGGTTTACGTTACCGAATCCATGGTTGGTCACAAGCTGGGCGAATTCGCTCCCACCCGTACCTTCCGTGGTCATGTAAAGAAGAAGAAGTAAAGAGGGGAGAGGAAACATGGAAGCAAAAGCAATCGCTCGCTACGTTCGCATCTCGCCCCGTAAGGCTCGCTGCGTCGTTGACCTGATCCGCGGCAAGAATGTCATGCAGGCTCGCGAGATCCTGGCATTCACCAACCGCGCTGCAGCAGAAGCAGTAGCGAAGACCCTGAACTCCGCTGTTGCAAACGCTGAATACAAGCATCACGTAAATGCAAACGACCTGGTCGTAAAGGCATGCTACGTTGACGAAGGCCCCACCCTGAAGCGCATCCGTCCCCGTGCTAAGGGTTCCGCTTCTCGCATCAACAAGCGTTCCTGCCATATCACCGTTATCGTTTCCACCCGAGAGGAGGCATAAGGCATGGGTCAGAAAGTAAATCCTACTGGCTTCCGCGTTGGTGTTATCGAAGATTGGCGCAGCCGTTGGTATGCCGATAAGGATTACGCCAAGAATCTTGAGAACGACCTTGCTATCCGCGCTTTCCTGAAGAAGTATCTGGCTCGCGCAGCTGTCTCCAAGGTTGAAATCGAGCGTGCTGGTGACAAGATCAAGATCATCATCACCACCGCACGTCCCGGCGTTGTCATCGGCAAGAAGGGTGCTGAAATCGACGCGCTCCGCAAGAAGCTCGTCAAGATCGCAAACGGCCCCGTCAATGTTGAGGTTGTCGAAGTAAAGCGCCCCGAACTGGACGCCGTTCTGGTTGCCCAGTCCATCGCAGAGCAGCTGGAAGGCCGTGTTGCTTTCCGCCGCGCAATGCGCAAGGCTGTTCAGTCCGCCCGCAAGAGCGGTGCAAAGGGCATCCGTATCCAGTGCTCCGGCCGTCTGGGCGGCGCTGAGATGTCCCGTCGCGAGTGGTATGGCGAAGGCCGCGTACCCCGCCACACCCTGCGTGCGAAGATCGACTACGGCTTCACCACCGCTGCTACCACCATGGGTTCCATCGGCATCCAGGTATGGATTTACCACGGCGACGTTCTGCCTGGTCAGAAGGTTCCGCAGCCTGCTCTGGAAGGCGGCAGCTCTCGTCCTAACCGTTCCCGTCGCAATAACGATAGGGGGAATAAGTAATGCTCGTACCTAGGCGTGTAAAGCATCGTAAGGTGCAGCGTGGTTCCATGAAGGGCAAGGCCAAGGGCGGTACCCGTCTGAACCACGGCGAATGGGGCATCGTCGCCCTCGAACCTCACTGGATCACCAATCGTCAGATCGAGGCCGCTCGTATCGCTATGACCCGTGAGATGAAGCGTGGTGGTAAGGTTTGGATCACCATCTTCCCCGATAAGCCCATCACCAAGAAGCCTGCTGAAACCCGCATGGGTTCCGGTAAGGGCAACCCCGAGGCTTGGGTAGCAGTTGTAAAGCCCGGTCGCGTCATGTTCGAAATCGCTGGCGTTCCCGAAGAAGTTGCTCGTGAAGCTCTTCGCCTTGCAATCAACAAGCTCCCCATCAAGTGCAAGATCATTTCTCGCGAAACGGAAGGGCAGAACTAATGAAGGCAAGTGAAATCCGCGAACTTTCGTCTGATGACCTTCAGGCGAAGCTGAAGGAAGCGCGTGCTGAGCTGTTCAATCTGCGCTTCCAGATGGCTACGAGCCAGCTGGACAACACGGCTCGTGTCAAGCAGGTAAAGAAGGACATCGCACGTATTCTTACCGAAATGCGTGCCCGTGAGCTCTCTGCATAGCTCGCGCGAACTGAAAGGATAAGAGAGAAATATGAGCGAAGAGCGCAACTCTCGTAAGGTTCGCCAGGGCATCGTTGTGAGCGCTGCCGGCGAAAAGACCATCGTAGTCAAGGTCACCGATCGTAAGCCGCATCCCATTTACGGCAAGATGATCACCTCCAGCAAGAAGTTCCACGCACATGACGAGAACAACGAAGCTGGCGTAGGCGACGTAGTTCGTATCATGGAAACCCGCCCGCTGTCCAAGACTAAGCGTTGGCGCCTGGTTAATATCATCGAGAAGGCCAAATAGTCTGATATTCGGACTGTTATTACAGGAAGGTTTAAGCAATGATTCAGATGCAAACCATGCTGGCAGTGGCCGACAACTCCGGCGCTCGCAAGGTGCAGTGCATCAAGGTCCTGGGTGGCTCCAAGCGCCGCTATGCAGGACTGGGCGATGTCATCATCTGCAGCGTTAAGGAAGCTCAGCCGAACAGCGGCGTTAAGAAGGGCGAAGTAGTCCGTTGCGTCGTAGTTCGTGTTAAGCAGCCGGTTCGCCGTCCTGACGGATCCTACATCCGTTTCGACCAGAACGCTGCCGTAGTTATCGACAACAACGGTAACCCCCGCGGCACCCGTATCTTCGGCCCTGTCGCTCGCGAACTCCGCGATAAGAAGTACATGAAGATCGTGTCTCTGGCACCTGAAACGCTGTAAAGGAGGGGAGAAGACATGGCAGGTATGAACATCAAGAAGGGCGACAAGGTTCTGGTCATTTCCGGCAAGGACCGCGGCACCGAATCCACCGTTCTGCGTGCGCTTCCCGCAAAGCAGCGCGTCGTAGTTGAAAAGTGCGGTATTGTCACCAAGGCAATGCGTCCTACCCAGGCTAACCCTCAGGGCGGTCTGACTAAGGTCGAGGCACCTATCCACGTTTCCAATGTTATGCTGGTATGCCCCAAGTGCGGCAAGGCCACTCGCGTAAGCATTAAACGTGAAGACAAAAAGAAGATTCGCGTTTGCAAGAAATGCGGCGCCGATATCGATTAAAATAGAACAGCTGCCTCCCCGCAAGGGGAGGTTGCTATGACATGACCCCGGGGAAACCCGGGGACGTTGGGTCGGTAATCCAATGTTCAAATCATCGGAAAGGTAGAAAGAACAATGGCTCCTCGTCTGAAGGAAAAGTATGTTCAGGAAGTAGCTCCCAAGCTGCGCGAAGACCTGAACATCGCAAATGTCAACAACATTCCCCGTCTGAGCAAGATCGTCGTCAACATGGGTGTTGGTGCAGCTGCTGGCGATGCCAAGCTGCTCGACGCCGCTGTTGCAGACATGCGCGTCATCACCGGTCAGCAGCCCATGATCTGCCGCGCTCGCAAGTCCATTGCAGGCTTCCACATCCGTGAAGGCCAGGCAATCGGCTGCAAGGTAACCCTGCGTGGCGACCGCATGTGGGAATTCCTGGACCGTCTGCTGTCCATCGCACTTCCTCGCGTCCGCGACTTCCGTGGTATCCCCACCACCAGCTTCGACGGCCGCGGCAACTATACCCTGGGTATCACCGAGCAGCTGATCTTCCCCGAGATCGAATATGACAAGGTTGATCGCACCCGCGGTATGGACATCACCTTCGTAACCACTGCTGAAGACAACGAGAGCGCAAAGGCCCTTCTGGACCTGCTGGGCTTCCCGTTCAAGAATTAAGCTGCTTAACTCAATAAGAGTGAGTAATAGAAAGAAGGATTTGAATGGCTAAGAAATCGATGATCGCCAAAGCGAAGCGCGAGCCGAAGTTCTCGACTCGTCAGCACAATCGCTGCAGCCGTTGCGGACGCCCCCGTGCGTATTATCGCAAGTTCGGTCTGTGCCGTGTGTGCCTGCGCGAATTGGCAAACAAGGGCGAACTGCCTGGCGTGACCAAGGCTTCTTGGTAAACCTGTAAGTATTCACGTCAGGTGTGTCGTTGATATAGGCACTTTCATCATGGGTGAAAGTGAACCGGATCTTCGACTCATCATGGACCAAAAGGAGAAACAATGAGCATGAATGACCCCATCGCAGATATGCTTACGCGTGTGCGTAACGCAAATTCTGCTGGAAAGGACACGGTCGCAATGCCTTCCAGCAAGAAGCTGGTAGAGATTGCCCGTGTTATGGAAGAGGAGGGTTACATCGCTGGCTACGAAATCGTAGAAGCCAAGCCCCGCAACATCCTCACCATCACGCTTAAGTATGGTGCCCGCAAGGCTCGCACCATCCACGGCCTGAAGCGCGTCAGCAAGCCTGGTCTGCGCATCTATGCCGGCAAGGATGAACTGCCCCGCGTTATGGGCGGCCTCGGCACTGCAGTAATTTCGACTAGTTCTGGCGTTATGGCCGACCGCGATGCCCGCAAGGCTGGCATCGGCGGCGAAGTCATCGCTTTCATTTGGTAGAGAAGGGAGCGATAGATATGTCTCGTATCGGTAAGCAGCCTGTCGTTGTCCCTGAAGGTGTAGAAGTCGCTATCGACGGCAACACCGTAACCGTCAAGGGTGCTCAGGGCGAACTGACCCGCACCTTCGACGCAATCCTGAACATTGCCCAGGAAGGCAATGAGATCATCGTTACCCGTCCCGACGACTCCCAGAAGGCACGCAGCCTCCATGGCCTGACCCGCACCCTCATCGCCAACATGGTCGAGGGCGTTCATCAGGGCTTCTCCAAGAAGCTGCAGCTCGTCGGCGTTGGTTATCGTGCAGCTCTGAAGGGCTCCACTCTGGAACTCTCCCTCGGTTTCTCTCACCCCGTAAACGTTGAGGCTCCCGAAGGCATCACCTTCCAGGTTCCCACCCAGACCGAAATCATCGTTTCTGGTTGCTCCAAGGAACAGGTTGGCCAGGTGGCAGCAAACATTCGCGCATGGCGCAAGCCTGAACCCTACAAGGGCAAGGGTATCCGCTATGAGGGCGAAATCGTTCGTCGTAAGCTCGGCAAGGCCGGTAAGGGCGACTAAGTAACGCGAAGGGAGACGTAAAATGAATAAGCTTCAGAAGAAGCAAGCTGGTCTGCGTCGTCGTCACATGCGCGTCCGTGGCAAGATCTCTGGCACTGCCCAGCGTCCGCGCCTGTGCATCACTCGCAGCAATTCCAACCTGTATGCCCAGTTCGTCGATGACGTGGCAGGCAAGACCCTGCTTGGCATCAGCACCCTGGGCCCCGATTTCAAGGCCACTGGCAAGAGCGGCGCAACCGTCGAGGGCGCTGCAGCAATGGGCGAGATCATCGGCAAGAAGGCTCTCGAAGCCGGCATCACCGAAATCGTATTTGACCGTGGCGGTAACCTGTATCATGGCCGCATCAAGGCAGTTGCCGATGGTGCCCGTGAAGCAGGCCTGAAGTTCTAAGAGAGGGTTCTACATGGCTCGTAAAGCTGAACAGGCGAACGTTCCCGAGCTCGAGGAACGCGTCGTTTACATCAACCGCGTGTCTAAGGTTGTCAAGGGTGGCCGTCGCTTCGGTCTGACCGCTCTGGTAGTCGTTGGCGACCACAATGGCCGCGTTGGCGTGGGCATGGGCAAGTCCGCTGAGGTGCCTGTCGCTATCCGTAAGGGCGTCGAGGACGCAAAGAAGAACATGTTCACTGTTCCTCTGACCGCTGAGGGCACCCTTCCCCATGAAATCATCGGCGAGTTCGGCGCTGGTCGCGTTCTGATCAAGCCCGCTACTCCTGGTACCGGTGTTATCGCAGGCGGTTCCGTCCGTGCACTGCTCGAGCTTGCTGGCGTCACCGACTGCCTGTGCAAGTCCTTGGGCACTGACAACACCATGAACATCGTTAAGGCCGCAGCTGAAGGTCTGAAGGCTATGGAAAGCCCCGAGCAGGTAAGCGCTCGCCGTGGTCTGTCCGTTGCCAAGATCTATGGCATGAAGGAGTAAGTAAGATGGCAGAGAACAAGACCCTGCATATCAAGCAGGTCAAGAGCGCCATCGGTCGCCCCGCTGACCAGGGCAAGACCCTGAAGGCCCTGGGCCTCCGTGGTATCGGCAAGACCGTTGATCAGGTAGACAATCCCTGCGTACGCGGAATGATCTTCAAGGTCAAGCACCTGGTTGAGGTAACCGAGGACTAATTATCTTGAGAAGCACAGGGCGGTTGGCGTATCGAATAGGCTTACCGCCCTTGTTTCGTATAGAAAATGTAAGTTAGCTGGCGGCGAGCTGCCAGCACAGGAGGGCTGAAAGGCGGCCCTCCAAGTCGCGTAAAGGAGACAAACATGGAATTGAAAGACTTGGCACCTGCAGCAGGCTCTACCAAGAAGCGCAAGCGCGTCGGCCGTGGTCCCGCATCCGGTAACGGCAAGACCGCTGGTCGCGGCATGAATGGTCAGAAGTCCCGTTCTGGTGGCGGCAAGGGCGTAGGCTTCGAGGGTGGTCAGACTCCTCTGGCACGTCGTCTGCCTAAGCTCCCCGGCTTCCGCAACTTCAACCGTGTCGAGTACATCCCCGTCAACGTATCCCGCCTGGACGCTAAGTTCGAAGCTGGCGACGTTGTAAACGGCGAATCCCTGGTTGCTGCCGGCATCATCAAGCATGCCAACGATCTGGTAAAGGTTCTGGGCGACGGCGAAATCACCAAGCCCCTGACCGTTTGCGTTGATAAGGTCTCCGCATCTGCTATCAAGAAGATCGAAGCAGCTGGTGGAAAGGTTGAACTGCCTTGCTAAGTTCTCTGGTCGAAGCATTCAAGGTTAAGGAGCTGCGTAACAAGATTTTGTTTACGCTGGCCATCCTTGCTTTGTACCGTCTGGGTGCATACATTCCGGTACCCGGTATTCCCTTCGCAGAGTTTGCAAACGCCTATCAGAATGCTAGCGGCGCTGCGATGACGATGATTGACATCTTCTCTGGTGGCGCCCTTTCTCACTTCAGCGTCTTTTCGCTGGGCATCATGCCCTACATCACCGCATCCATCATCATGCAGTTGATGCAGGGCGTTATCCCGGCTGTTGGTCGTTGGGCGCGTGAAGGCGAACCTGGTCGCAAGAAGATTACGCAGACCACCCGTTGGCTCACCCTTGCATTGGGTTTGATCAATGCAATCGGTTATCTTCTGCTGTTCCAGTCTTCCACCTACGGCGTCGTGTTCAGCTCTGAGGTTCCTCATTGGCTGACCAGCTTCATCATCGTATTCAGCTTGGTCGCCGGCACCGCATTCATCATGTGGATGGGCGAATTGATTACTCAGCGCGGTATCGGTAACGGCATGTCCTTGATCATCTTCACCAGCATCGTTTCCCGCGTTCCTTCTGCAATCTTCAGCAGTGGAACCAGCCAGGGCGATACTGGCATGGGAATTGCAATCACCATTCTGATTCTCGTGGTAGTGCTTCTGTGCATCCCCGCGATTATCTTTGTGGAGCGTGCTCAGCGCCGTATCCCTATCACTTACGCAAAGCGCATGCAGGGTCGTAAGATGATGGGCGGCCAGACCACCTACCTTCCCTTGAAGGTGAACGCAGCAGGCGTTATCCCTATCATTTTTGCAAGCTGTCTGATTTATTTCCCTGCTCAGCTGGCTGCATTGTTCAATGTCAAGTGGCTTGATACCTTCGCCAATGCCATTTCTTCCGGCTGGTTGAATTGGATCTTGTCCTTCGTATTGATCGTGTTCTTCGCCTACTTCTACACCAGCATGATCTTCCATCCTGAGGAAATGGGCGACAACCTGCAGAAGCAGGGCGGCTTCATTCCGGGCATTCGTCCTGGAAGCGCGACTGTACGTTATATCAGAAACGTAATCAGGCGCGTTACTCTGCCTGGCGGTATCTATATCGCGGCAGTGTCCGTTATTCCTGCAATCCTGTTCTCCTTCACGGGGAATCAGTTGATTCAGGCGTTCGGAGGTACTTCGATTCTGATTATGATCGGCGTTGCGCTCGATACCATGACCAAGATCGAAGCTCAGTTGAAGAATTACAACTACGACGGATTCTTCAAGTAAAGCGTAAACGGCTGTTTCCCACACAGCCGTTTACTGTGTAGGGTGCGATTAGCATCCTTAGAAAGGAATGTTGCTATGAACATCGTATTGCTGGGCGCTCCTGGCGCTGGTAAGGGTACTCAGGCCGCAAAGCTCGTTGAAGAGTTCGGTCTCTGCCACATTTCCACCGGTGATATGCTCCGCGCAGCAGTAAAGAACCAGACCGAACTGGGTATGAAGGCCAAGGGCTACATGGACGCGGGCGACCTGGTTCCCGACCAGCTGATCGTCGACCTGATGCGTGAGCGCATGCAGGAAGATGACACCAAGAAGGGTGTCCTGCTGGACGGCTTCCCCCGCACCACTGCCCAGGCAGTTGCCCTGGACAGCATGCTCGACGAGCTCGAGCGCCCTCTGGATTGCGCCCTGATGGTCGACGTTGATTTCGAAGTTATCGTTAAGCGCCTGACTTCCCGTCGTATGTGCCGTGAATGCGGTTACATCGGTAGCGTTGCTGATGAAAAGTGCCCCAAGTGCGCAGGCGAGATGTATCAGCGCGACGACGACAATGAGACCACTGTCCGCAATCGCCTTGACGTTTTCCAGCAGTCCACTGCTCCGCTGATCGAGTACTATCGTGGCGGCAATCTGCTGGTTACCGTTGATGGTGACCGCGCTCCTGAAGAGGTTTATGCTGACGTCAAGAAGGCCCTGAACCTCTAAGCGGTAATTATCTTTCCTAGAGAAGCCCTCTGGTGTTTCGCCGGAGGGCTTTTTCTTTTATAGTCTTTCAATATGCAACCATCTGTATTGGAAAGACTGATTACCGACATTTCTCGCGCCATGCGACGGCATGGCGATCTTCTCGTGTCTTTAGGGAAGAGCACGTTCTGCCTCTTAGTGATTTCCCTTTTGCTCGAAGTCTTTCTTTTCAACTGCAATTACTGGATTTCGCTTTCAAACGAAGAAATCGATATCACCGATCGATTGAGCTTGGCCCAGAATCCCGATGGGTCCTATTACCTCACCGCAGTCAATCATGTGATGGAGTTTTCCGGTCTTAACACCGAAATCGATAACATTCGAATCGACTTCTCGTCAACGCAATCCGCGAAGAACGTCCAGTTGAAGATTCAGTTCACCGACGATGCGCATCTCACATATTTCGAGGACACCGAGTACTCGACTGGTGTCCCCTTGAAGAATGTGCCTACCAATGACGACCAGTGCGAATACATCAAGCTCAACACCGTTGGGGTTACCGATGATCTGCGCATAGAGGTGGTTGGCAGCAATCAGCGCTATCCCATCACGGTCGATGGCGTCTACTTGAACAGCATCTACTTCTTCGAATTCAAGTTCGCCCGATTCTTCACCGCATTCTTGGTTCTGCTGCTTTGTTTCATGTTCAGGCCGGGTTCTCGCATCTATTCGATCTATATCGTTTCGCATCCGCGTGTTTCGAAGGCTTGTGTTTCTGCGTTCCTCGCTTTGGAAATCGCTCTTATGACTGGGTTTTTATTCTTTGGGTCCAATCTGGTCGGGGTTGCTACCTCGAATTACAACTGGGGATCTTGGGATGGGCACAGTATCGTGAACACCTTCGAAGTTGGAGGCAATAACGCCCAGCAATATTCCTATCTTGCCCAGGCGTTTGCGGATGGCCAGCTCTATCTGGAAGAAGAGCCCCCGGAATGGCTGGTGAACATCGACAATCCCTACGATAAGGGTGCGCGCGCCGAAATGCAGAAAGCCACTGGTGAGTCTTACCTGTGGGACGTGGTCTACTATGATGGCCATTACTACGTGTACTTCGGCGTTGTTCCCGTGCTGCTGTTCTATCTGCCGTTCTATCTTCTTACAAAGAGCGCCTTCCCAACGGCAATTGGCGTGCTTGTGTCTGCAATCCTGTTTCTGCTGGGTGCCACCATGCTCCTTGACCGCTTTGCCAGATATCACTTCAAACGTGTGAGTTTGGGTTTGTATCTGCTGCTTCAGCTTCCCTTGGTATGCTGCAGCGGGTTGCTCTACTTAATCAAACATCCGACCTTCTATTCCCTGCCAATCGCGCTTGCCCTGGCTTTTTCCATGTGGGGCCTGTACTTCTGGTTGCGTGGGCGTTCGAGCAAGCATCCTATTCCCTGTTATCTATTCGGTTCTCTCTGTATGGCTTTGGTGGCGGGATGCAGGCCCCAACTGCTCATTCTCTCTTTCTTGGCCTTTCCGCTTTTCTGGAGGCATTACATTTCCGAAAGGAAGATCCTCACTAAACGGGGCATGCTTGAATTCGTTGCGCTGATTGCGCCCTACTTCATTATCGGTGCTGGTTTGATGTGGTATAACGCTGCTCGTTTCGGAAGTCCGTTCGATTTCGGCAGCAACTATAACCTCACTACCAACGATATGACACAGCGTGGATTTGATTCCGGTAGATTGCTCCCTGCCATCTTCGCCTATTTCTTCCAGCTTCCGAGCACTGTTGGTGTGTTTCCGTACCTGGAGGCTTGTCCTTTCGAGACAACTTATATGGGACAGACCATCAAGGAGGCAACGTTCGGCGGGCTGTTCGCTTGCGTACCCATTCTCTGGACGCTCATCCTTGTGGGACGCGCAATCAAGTTGCGAATCAAGATGCGGAAAAACCGCACCGTTGCAGGCGTGATTTGCGTCTTGATCGGTGGGGGAGTGGTCGTCGCCCTTGCCGATGCCCAGATGGCTGGTATCTTGCAGAGATATTTTGCAGACTTTAGCGTGATGTTCCTCTTGGCGGCAGCCTTGGTCGTTTTTATCTTCAATGAGAACATCAGCCACTTGGGAAACTCTTTCTACCTGGTCATTCGCGTGATTCCCTTATTGGTGGCATTGAGTTTGGTCTACCAACTTTGCCTTTGCTTTGTTCCTGAAACCGGTTGGTTTTCCAATGTTTACCCTTGGGCGTACCAGCGAATCGTAAATACCTTCCAATTCTGGACTTAATGCATGGTTAATTCCCAAGAACAGAACGGATGTACGGTATCTCCTGCGGTTCATAAGTCCATGGCGGGAAACAAACGGGCGAATACCAAGCCCGAACTCCTTATGCGCCAAGTTCTCAGAAAAGCTGGACTTACTGGCTATCGTCTTCAGTGGAAGGTTCCAGGGCGGCCGGATGTTGCGTGGCCGGGGAAGAAAGTCGCTTTGTTCGTCAACGGTTGCTTCTGGCATAGATGCCCGCACTGCAATCTTCCTCTTCCTAAGTCGAATATCGAGTATTGGTCTGTGAAGTTCGAAAAGAACATCGAACGTGACGAACGAAACCTGACCCTGCTTCAAGAACAGGGCTGGAAAGTGTTTGTCGTATGGGAATGCCAGTTGAAGAAGAAGGTCCGATCGGAAACCTTCGAGAAGCTGCTTCCCGCACTTTCCGAGGCGCTTGGTAAGCCTTTGAGCGAAGCCTGGAACGAAGACATCCCTACCTAAACGAAATTGTCGGAAAATCGGCATTTTACCAGGGTCTTTTTCGAACGTACCGGTATCTCGTGCCTTTGCGGACATCAATGGTGGAAGGCCTGCGTTTCCATGGGAAAAGAAAATCCCCTTTGGCATTCCACGTGGCATGGGTTGTTTTCATGCATATGGAATAGGCAAAGGGGATTCATGGGGATTTCGGTCGGTCGCGAAAAAGTGCGCTCAACCCAAAACAAGCGTTATCGGTGAAAAGCTATTCGGCCTTATCAAGGAGCCTTTCGACTGCCGCAATCTTCACGCAGCAGCAGAAGACCTCGAGTGCTTGTTCCAGTTCCTCCAGAGGGGGGAGCGAGGGTGCGATGCGGATTACCGCATCGTCAGGGTCATTCTTGTAGGGGAAGGGTGCGCCGGCACCGGTAAGGGTGACGCCTGCGTCTGCAGCCAGCGAGACAACGCGCTTGGCAGTGTTGTTTGGGCCAGTGAAGCTGACGAAGTAGCCGCCCTTAGGCTTGGTCCAAGAGCATCCAAAACCTTCGAGATCATTTTCAAGCTTTTTAATGACCAATTCGAATTTCGGGCGCATGATGGCTGCGTGCTTGCTCATATGATCGGCAAGTCCGTCCATGTCTTTGAGGAAGCGCACCTGCCTCAGCTGGTTGAGCTTATCGAACCCGATGGTTTGCGCTCCGCAACGTTTCTGCGCTTCGGCCATGTTTTCCGCACTGCATGCAAAAGCGGAAATGCTCGCACCGGGGAACGTGATCTTCGAAAGGGAAGCGAACTTGATGTAACGGTTGATGTTGCCCGCTTCTTTACAAGCCAAGGCGATATCGAGGACCTGATCCTGCTGGTCCGCCTCATCATAGAGATGATGGACGGCATACGCATTGTCCCAGAAGATCCTAAAGTCCTCTGCGGCACATTCCATGGATGCGAGTCGGCGTACCGTGTCATCAGAATAGGAGGTGCCGGTAGGGTTAGAGTACTTTGGCACGCACCAGATTCCTTTAATCGCAGCATCGCTTGCTACCAGTTGCTCGACTATGTCCATGTCGGGACCGTCTTCGGTCATGGGAACATTGATCATCTGGACGCCGAAGGATTCGAGGATTGCAAAATGCCTATCATAACCGGGAACGGGGCAAATCCATTTGATTTCATCGAGCTTGCACCAAGGAGTCGAGCCAAGCTGTCCGAAACAATAGCAGCGGGCAAAGGTGTCATACATGGCATTAAGGCTGGATGCCCCGCAAACGAAGACGTTTTCTGCTGGCTCTTGCATCATGGCGCCCATGAAGCTGCGAGCTTCGGGAATACCGGCAAGTACTCCGTAGTTCCTGCAATCGGTTCCATCGGAGGCGAAAAGATCGGATTGCTCGTCGAGGATGGAAAGGCAAGGCAGGCTTAACTCCAACTGTTCGGAGGAGGGCTTGCCTCGAGCCATGTTGAGCTTGAGCTCTTTGGCTTTGAACTGCTCGTATTGCTCTAAAAGATCAGACTGCAATTCAAGCAGGGAAGAACGAGGATATTCGTCCAGATGCATCTGTGTGCCTCCTTGGTTAGGATGACTGCGAATAGTTGCTAGTAAAGGGTAGCATGTAGGCATCGATCCGAGCTTTAAAGAAAGCAAAAATCGGTACTTGCGCTGGGTGGAAAACGTGATATTATAGAGCGCGTCGTATTTTGAAAACCAGATACTCTGTCTTATTAAAAGCCCAGCTAGATCGTGGTATTTAGCATTCTTTGTCAAAGCGAGTGACTGAAAAGAAAATAAAAAAAGTCGTTGACAAGGAAAAACGGCTCAGGTAATATACCACTTGCTTGAGAGAGCGAAAGCGAAATCAAGCAAGCAACTTGAAAATAGCACAGAGTTTTAGCGACGTTGTTATTTGGGAGTGTGCCCGAGTGGTTAAAGGGGACGGGCTGTAAACCCGTTGGCTTTGCCTACCAAGGTTCGAAT